>JGI20166J26741_10312226_pt1 | contig 16436 bp, 15 predicted proteins | sample TergutCu122P5_FD_26741 | JGI IMG/M metagenome (IMG submission 26741)
GCCTTTATTCGATTGATTAAGGAGCATGTTACCGAAAATGATATTATCCGCCCGAGCGATTTGGCGCCGCCAATACGCTCTTTAGTGGATAAATCTAAATTGAAAGTTGCTATTATTCAAGCAATTGATAGAAAAATTATGCTTGACGATCTGGCAGAATCAAAGGGGCTTGATTTTTATGAATTGCTTGATGAAGTAGAGGCTATTGTAAATTCGGGGACTAAAATAAATATCGATTATTTTTTGGAAGAGATTATGGACGAGGAGCATATCGCCGATATTGAAGCCTATTTTCATGAAGCCGAAACCGATAATATTGCCCAAGCGCTTGATATTTTGGGTGAAAATAATTTTACGGAAGAAGAAGTGAGGCTGGTACGTATCAAATTTTTATCTGAAATGGGTAACTAAATAAAAATGAACAAGATATATATTCCGTTTTGCGATAAGCTCAATACGCCATCTGCCAAATCCATTGAAAATGTGTTGGAGGAGGCAGGCGCTACCGGTTTGATTGAATGTGTCAACTGGGCAGACTTATTTCCTTATAAACCTGTTACTTTCTTTAAGATAGCCCGATCTGCCGATACGCTTTTTATCAAGTATTCCGTGAAGGGAAACGTATTGCGGGCTGTTTACAGTAACGATCAAGAACCGGTGTGGCAAGACAGTTGTGTGGAATTTTTCTGCAAACGGACTGACGAAGCAGGTTACACAAATTTTGAATTTAACTGCATTGGTACATGCCTGTCTGCCAGACACACAAGCCGTGAAGTCAAGGTATCCAGACCACCGGAAGAGATGAACCGGATTCTACGCTATCCTTCTCTCGGAAAAAGAACGTTTAAAGAGATGGAAGGCATGTTTTCATGGGAGTTAACCGTCGGTATTCCATTCACTCTGCTGGATATTGACCCTGACCATTTACCCGAAAAAATGTTGGGTAACTTCTATAAATGTGCAGACGGAACGGCGCTGAAACATTATGTCAGTTGGAGTCCGATACATACGCCAACGCCCGATTTTCACCGACCGGAATTTTTCGGAGAATTGATTTTTGCATGAGGATGTTTTGACAACCATGCGTTGTAATAATGCGGGTTTCCGGTAACTTCTTCTCCCAGCCACTCGGGGCGTTCAAAGGATGTGCTTTCGGAAGGCAGTTCTATCTCTGCAATGACAAGCCCTTTGTGGGCGCCAAGAAATTCGTCAACTTCCCATTTAAACTCTCCGGCAGGAATGATGTACCGCACTTTTTCTATTATTTCTGCAAGGTCGCACAATTGCAGCAATTGACGGGCATCGCTCACGGGTATCTCTTTTTCCCATTCAAAACGACTGATACCGAAAGCGTTACTTTCGCTTTTAATCGTCAGAAACGCTTTATCATCTGCAATCCGCACACGAACCGTCCGTGCCGGGTCAGACGAAAGATAACCCTGCGCAATCTCTTCCGACTGTTGCACAAAAGGCTTATAATCGCCATTTACTAAAAATTTGCGCTCTATTTCAATGTGCATAAATAAAGTGGAAATTATCATTTAAATGATGCGAATCGGGAGTTGCAATTTTTTCAACTCCCGATTCACATTCATAAAAAAACAGTTTGTTGTTATAAAGAAAGTGTTTCCTTGATTATTTCGCTGACAGTCGGATGCGGAAACATTGTTTTGCGCCATTCGTCGAGCGTCATGTGAGCGTCAATTGCCATGGAGGCCGCTGCAATAATTTCGGTAGCGGAATTTCCAACCAGGTGCACGCCAAGTATATGTTCCGCTTCGTCGATAATTATTTTGCAAAGTCCCTGGAAAGAATCATTTTCAATAATATATTTGCCCGAGTATGTCATAGGCAATTTAAGCGTGCGATGCGGCAACCACATGACATTGAGCGCCTCTTCCGTCATACCTGCCGATGCAATTTCAGGATCGGAGTAAATGCAGAAGGGGATGGAATTAAAGTTCATCTGATCATTTATTCCCATAATTGTGTTTACAACCACTTCCGCTTCGCGATAGGCCGCATGTGCCAATTTAGTAAAGCTGGTAACGTCGCCGGCTGCGTACACGTTTGGTTCGGAAGTTTGCATCTGATTGGTAACATATATCCCTTTACGGAAACATTGTATGTCAAAGTTTTCCAGTCCAAATCCTTCAAGATTCGGTTGACGCCCAACCGATACGAGAATTTTTTCTCCAATAACTTGTTTTTCTTCATTGTCATGCAAAAACAATACTTTCTGTTCATCGATGAAAGTAATTGTTGCTTTCAAGAAAAATTGCACGCCGCGTTTCTCATATTCAGCCCGTACCATTGCGCCCAACTCACGGTCTGTTCCTGCCAGTATTTCGTCTTGCATTTCAATAACCGTAACCTGTGCGCCCATACGGTTATAAAAATTAGCAAATTCAATACCTATAGCTCCGCCGCCAATTATCACAAGAGAACCGGGAACCCGGGTTTCATTCAATAAATCACGGTACGAACACACAGCGGTACTTTTACTCAGTCCGCTAATGGGAGGAACAATCTCCCGCGATCCGGTGGCAATTAACAGATTGGAAACCATGTAAAGAGCTTCCCCACACTGGATAGAAATCATGTCGTTTGTTTTTCCGACAATGGTAGCATGTCCGGATATTACAGTGATAAAATCATTGGTCAATTTTGATTTTACGCCTGCCTTAAGTTTGCGGACAATACGTTCTTTCTGATCAATAACTTTTTGCAGATCAATAGCATAATGACTGTTATTTGTCGTTATTCCATATTTCTCAGCTTCTTTTACGTGTTGTAAAAGTTTGGCGCTGTGAAGCAACACTTTTGTCGGGATACACCCCTCGTTAAGGCAAATACCACCTAATTCGTTTTCTTCAAACAAAAGGACTTTCAGACCTCTTTTAGTTGCAAGTTCTGCAGCTGTGTAGCCCGCCGGACCACCCCCGATAATTCCTAAATCATACATAAAGATTTAATTTTTTCTAGTTAGTAATTTTAAGTTTAACAACAAGCAATCGTGTTTTTATCAAAACATGTTCACTCAATTTAGAGTGCAAATATACAACATTTAATTCAATTATTAATTGTTAAATAATAGTTTTTTTTCTTAAATAAGTTTTTTTCCGAAAATTTTTGAGAAATGAGAGATTTTTACCTATATTTGTAGGTGTTTTTTAAGGGCAATCCTTACACAAAAAGAGAAGGAGTTTTAACATAAATGTAATGAAATTATGAACGTTAACTATTTGAAAAAAGGTAAGAAATGGCAGATACATTTTGTCATTGACGAAGTTGACCCTTTTGGGCTGTGTGTTGCCGGCGACTTTAATGCATGGAATCCGGCAGAAAAGAAAACTGCTTTCAAAAAAGGCTCTCATGAAGTTACTGTGTCCATTCCTGAGGGAGAAAAGTTGTTGCATTTCAAACTTTTCAATAATATCAACAGTTGCTGGTGCGAGATTTATGACAATAGCGAATTATACGCCGGATTGGAACCGTATTTTTCCAGAAATGAGCTTGGGACTGTTGACATTGTGATTCCTCTTAAGGAAAAAGGAAAGGAATCTTCAAAAGAGGTAAAAACACCTAAAACGGCGAAAAAGACTACGCCGAGAGCTGCTGTCGGGAGACCTAAAAAAACTTCGACTAAAAAAGAGGCAACCCTGAATTAGTATTCAGTGCACAGTATTCAGTACACAGCTATTGAGATATATTTCAATATGCACTGTGTACTGTGTACTGAGTACTTTCTCCGTCATTCGGCTTTAAATCGTGCCAACGGAGCCATTCGCGCTCTGTTAAGTGTTAGTATGTCTCCATTAATCGTGTAACTGTCAACTTTGTTGATAGCATCTAAAAAAGTTCTTTCCGTTTCCATGTCGAGGCACGCCATCATGGTTGATACCATTTTCGTGAATTTTATCCGGTCTCCCCAACTCAATTCATATATTCCCCTGAAGGTATTACATCCGCTATTGCCTGTTACGCTGTTATCTTCAAAATTCAATATCAACCAGACTTCTTTTGGTGCGGTTTTGACAGACTTACCGTTAAGTTCTGTCAACGTCCAGTGTCGATCTGCAATACCGGCATGAGCCTTTTTTAATACATATCTATCTGACATATTGCCTGTTATCGTTTTATTGTTCCGATCGAGCATGGTTATTTTATCGGCGCTAATCAGGTAAGAATTACCGGCGGACTGACCGTTGCCAACCAGCGTAATGACAGTTCCGTTTCCATTCCATTTAACAGTTCCCGTTTCTGTTGTTGCATCTTTTCCCTGCCCTGCATAAAGTGTTTTCATTTCGTAGGCGCCGTTTTGCGTGAGTTTTATTAATGTCTGAATGCCTTGACAATCAGCACATGGGGTCATTCCTTCATACCATCCCACCCAGGATAAAGAATTGCTGTTATTGTCTGTAGAAAGAGTGTTGGAGGCAGTTTTGCACCCATTGAAAGGTAACAGGATTGCCACCATTGCCGTAAGTTTGAATAATTGTTTCATTATTGTTTGATTTTGAATGTTTACGTTACAAAATTACTGTTTTTTGATGAGCAATGAAAATGTAACATTCTTTGTGTGTATGAAAAAACACTAATTAGCTTGCTAATTTAAACTCCAAAGCAAAATACTTATCAAATAAAAAAGCAAACACATATATAATATGTAAAAATGTAGTATATTTACACACTCAAAAATACCAACTTCCCATGAATAATTTCACAAAAAAAAATCAACGGAACAAACTGTTGAACATAGTTGCTGCAGGCTTATTGATTGTCATTATCGGAACTGCCTGTATCGCCATTTTTGTACGAAATCAGCAAGTTAAGGAAATAAATGACTCTCTTTCCATGCTCCAAAACCGGAATCGTCCGCTGTCACTTATCGAAAATACGCTTGAAACACTCTATTCGGGCGAAAATTATTTCAAAGAATATACTCTCCACTATTACGCTGCCGATTGGATACGGTATCAACAACAGCTTAAATTGCTTATTGCCTGCATTGATTCCTTACAGACAATTGTAAGCGCAGACAATATCGTTTTACAAGACACAAAAGAAGCCAAGCAAATTATCGAAGATCGAAAAATTCAAGCCGAAAAATATGCCTACCTGCGAAAATTAACCGACAGCCTGCTGGTAATTTCGACCAATAATAATGTGTTGCAACTGTTTCAGCCGTCACAGATGTCTTTCCGTCCTTATACCGTCAATAATGATTTTAAAATTGATACTATCAGCATATCCGAAACCAAAACACATCAGACAAAGGGACTGTTTGGCGCAATAAAAGGCGCTCTGACCGGAACGAAAAATGCAGAAAAAACACATTCAAGAATAGTGGTGCGATCGGGCGCTCAGCAACAACTCCAACAAGAAGAGCAACACAATGAAGATTCACTGCTTGACCCTTATAGTTATGTCAAGAAATCGAACCTTGAAATCAATAATTATTACCAGACACAACTGAAAAATTTGCTGGATAAACAACAGCAAACTAAAGAACAGGAGATGAAACTTATTGGACTTAACCATTCTTTATTGTCCGAAATAAAACAGATATTGACTCAAATAAAATCGGTGGTGATAGGTCTGGATCAACAAGCAAGAACATTCTCTTCGAGCACTATTGCCCATTCATCAACGGTTTTGCATTACTCCCTGCTGTTGGCTATTCTTGTTGCCCTCTTATTGGCGCTGGTTATGCTGTGGATGTTGAGACAAGTGTATAAATATCAACAGGAAATTTTAATGTCACACCAAAAGGCTGTTGACGAAGCAACCGAGAAAAACCGCTTTCTCGCCTACATCAGCCATGAATTTAGAAATCCTCTAACCTCTATTTTGGGCTTCTCAAGACAGCTTAAACAAACGCCTCTGTCCGACCAGCAAACTATTTATCTCTCAGGAGTTATCTCCTCTTCATCGTTAATGCTCACTTCCGTTAACGACATTCTCGATTTGTCGCAAGAACAAGCCGGCAAACCGATGACGCTCGTATCTCAACCATTTAATGCGGAAGAAGTTATTCAGCAAGTTGTGGCATCTTTTTATCTGATGGCAAAAGATAAAAATCTCCGCCTGACCTATCAGCATATCGGAACACATTACACCATCATAGGCGATGAAATCAGGCTCCACCAAATTATGAACAATTTGGTGAGCAATGCCATAAAATATACGCAAAAAGGTTCTGTATCAATTACTTCTACTATAATGGGAACCAACGGGCAATCCGCTATAATTATTTCGGTAACGGATACAGGCATCGGTATAGCAGCTGATAAATTAAAGTCAATATTCGAAGAATATACCCGCATACGTACAGAAAACGTGTCACATTGGATTCTGGGGACAGGATTAGGACTCCCCGTTACTCAAATATTATTGAAGAGAATGGGTGGAACCATTAGTGTGAACAGCAAAGAAGGCGAAGGCTCTACATTTACCATACAGATTCCCTGCGTTATCAGCGCACAGTCCGGAACTGAAGCAACTGCCGGCAAAATAGCCGCTATCCCCGACGGTTTGCACGTTTTGGTTATTGACGATAATTTCTTCAGCAAAATATTGCTCGAATCAATGTTCAAAAATACAAACACCACCCTCGAAAGCGTCGTCAACGGACAGGATGCATTAAAAAGATTGCAGGAACAATCTTTTTCGCTCATACTCACCGATATGCACATGCCTTTGATGACCGGTATTGAGTTTGCCCGTCTTCTCAGGTCGAACAAAAATGAACAAATAAGCCGCCTCCCGATTATCTTAATAACCGGCGACATCACAACGGAAACTGTGCAGCAAGTTCAACAGGCAGGAATCGACGGCTATCTGCTAAAACCTTACAGCCAGGAAGATTTATTTGCAATGATCAATAAAGTTACTGCAAAAAAAATGGATCCGGTTCAACAATAACCGTTCGCTGTTCTTTTTTATTCGTTAAAAAGAGCCGTTACAAACTGGCGATACGAAATGCCTATCGGTAAAAATGTGTTGTTGATTTCTACCATCGTATGATCAATGCTCTTGACGTAATCCCTGTTCACTATAAACGATTTATGGATTCTGAGAAACTTCGATTCCGGCAGCTTTTTCATAGATTCCTGCATCGTGGAACTTGCAAGCAGCATGTTCTTATGAAGAAATATTTTCACATAATTCCCAAAACTCTGAAGATATATAATATCATCATAATTAATGGCAACCAGCTTTCCGCTCACACGTACCTCCAACCTGGAACTGTTTTCTTTCTCAACCTCCAGCATACTTTTGTAGCCTTTGTGGGATGCGCGTTCCAATACTTTATCAATAGCCCGTTGAAAAAGCTCTTCCGTAATTGGTTTCACCAAATAGTCAACAACGTTATACTCAAAACTTTGTAATGCATAATTTGAGAATGCTGTTGTAAAAATCACCATCGGTTTGTAATCCAAAGAATTGAGAAGTCCCAGTCCATTCATTCGCGGCATGTTAATGTCCAAAAAGAGGAGATCCACTCTGCGCTTCTTCAAGAGATCAACAGCCTCCGAAGCATCAGACACACATGCCACTAATGATAGCTCTTCTACCTTATTGATAAACGATGCCAATAATAACAGTGCAGGGCGCTCGTCATCAATTACCATGCACAGCAATTTAGATTTTTGTGTACTCATAAAGAATGTAATTAATAAAATTATACTTGATTTTAATACATCTCAAGAAAACATGCTCAAGAACATTAAGTCGCTGCTAAATCAATCTTTAATTCTGTCGTTTCCACACCCTCATTATTTGTGATAGTCAAAAAAAGTTTTTGGGAGCATAACACTTCAAGTCTATCATCAATCTCCTTCTTTTTCTGACTGTTTTCGGTACTGTTTGTTATTTGTTCCGGTATGGCGTGCCGGATAATCAATGAAATTTGATTTGAATCGGCAGTTATATTTATATCAATATACGATGGCACCGAATAGGCATAATTCTTTTTTATCGCCAGTTCTATGAGCGGATAAAACAGCAGCGGCGGTATCTGATAATTTGCATTTTCAATGTGCGAATGTAAATATAAGATACCCTGATCGCCCAAACGCAACTTTTCTATGTCAATATAACACTGAACAAAAAATACCTCCTCCTGAATTGATATCGTCTTCTTTTGGGAAATATCCAACTGAAATCTCAAAAATTCGGATAACTTATAGGTATAATCCAGCGCCATTTTTGAATCATACATGATCGTTGCCGCAATATTATTCAGATGATTGAAAAGAATATGAGGATTTAACTGATGCTTTATGAAATCAAGCTCTATTTGCTTCATAGTAGCCTCTATTTCCAAATTCAAAACAAACCGGCATAATAACCGCATAATAAAGAACGATACTAACACTCCTGCCCAGAAAACAACAACACACAGCAGGTTTATCAGCATATTGTCAATCAATAAGTTATCTATCCATAATATGTCCAGTCCGTAAGCTATTATCCACACATAATAAGAGAGCAGCATAATGCCTGCAATTTGTCGATTTTTTCCCTGCAACAGCAAGTTATTAGAAAATCTCAGTATAAGGATACTGATGCTTATGACACCTGCTGCCCATAAAATTCCAAAAATAGCAATGAAAATGCTATCAGCATGAAAAAATAGCGATATATAGTACAAGAAAAATAACCCCAAAAAACAGACAATGGTTGTCAAACTTGTAACTATGTTCATCTTGAGCGAATCCTTCATAACAATCCAACCCTCATTGATTAATTGCTGCCAAAGATAGACAATTTAGATGAAATTTTAATACACAACCCAATAAAAAAAGCGACCTCTGTTAATGCAGGTCGCTTTTTTTAGTTTTATTACTTCTCTGTTATCATTCTGTCGTGGTTATTTGAGCAGTAGATTTCATTATAGTAACACGGTTTGCTTCTTTTGGAGTATAAGGTTGGTCAGGACGATCTCCACGAGGAGTTACCGTGAGGCGACTCGGATCAATGCCGTATTGCTTAATCAATGTATTAGCCACATTTTGTGCACGACCTTGACTCAATTTCCAGTTGATGTCTTTGGTTCCTGTATCCTTGTCTGCATAACCGTCAATTGTCAGTTTAGCACTCGGATTAGCTTTCAAGAAAGCGGCTGCATCAGCAATAGCTCTTTTTTGGAAGAAGTTGTTAATGTCAGTCTTGTTGATTGGGAAGAATACATCTCTGCTAAATTCCTTAACGCTTACTTTCTGTGTAACAGTCTTAGGTGTAACAGCAGCAGCAACTTGTTTATAAACTGTGTCATGAATATATTTGGTAATAATCTGCGGAGCAGGAGCAGGAGCAGGAGCAGCTGCTTTAGCTACAGATCTTCCAAAATGATAAGCTACACCAATTTGAGCTGTGTTAAGAATGTCGAAAGGAAAGCTTACCTTATATCCGTTGTACTTGTCACTAACCCAATTGGTTGCAAGATCAATGTTGAAGTCAAATGCATGAGTCAAATGGAATGTTCCCTCCAAGCCGCCACGCAGAACCGGAGTAATCAAAGCATTTGAATAATTGTTCATCCTCATACGATCGGCTACGCCAACTCCAACAAAGATAGACAAATCAAAGACACGATCAGGATTGTATCCACCAATAGCATTGCTCAGATTAACCATAAGATCACCCGTCAAATGCAAATCGTACATGTGGCGAATTTTGTACTCGCGAACGCGACTTTCTTTCCATCTGTTCAATCCGCCACCTAAATCAAAACGCAACCCAAATACCGAAGTAAAATCGTACCCTACTGTAAAATTGGTTGTCAATCCGCCATAATGCAGAGGACCCCAATTTACATTACCATTAACGGTCTGATTTTTCAAAGAAAAATTGTGCCCAGTGTCTCCGAAGAAACCTGTTCCACCGGCATACATTCCCATATACCAACCTGGTTGGAACTGGGATTTGCTACTACCATCAGTTTGGGCATTGGCTGTAAATGCTGCCAACCCAACAAACAACAAACTCAGAATAAAATTCTTTTTCATTTTTCAAAATTTTAATTGAATAATAATTTGGAAACCATCTATTTTAATAATGTATATTCCCTTGATGAACAACTCACAATCTAAAATAATTTCCGTGTTTTTATTTACCATTTATTACATAGAACTTTCACCATGCAAATATACATCTTTTTTTATTTTCGTGCATCAAATCTATAAACATATATAGAAAATAGTTTTACATTACTACATGATTACATGCTTCACTAAATGTAATAATCAAAAAATCAAATACGTATTTATTAGAATATGAATGAAAATAATACATAAAAAACCGTTAATAATTTCTATATTTGTTCGATTATTGACTGTTTTTTGTACCTTTGAGGCGTCCAAAAAGTCAAAAAACGGATAAAAACAGTAACACGTTATCGTAATTTATGGAATCAGCATCTCCTTTTTTTCGTAATTCAAGGTCGTCTATTTTTTCGTCCAAAGATAAGCACATTGATTCTTATTTCCAAAACATTTGCATCCATGCATCGAATTTGAATCTCACTTATCTTGTTATCAATCTTTCCAGACAAGAAAATGCTCTCTTGTCGTTTGACCCGGCATTGACCAAAATGTTTGGCGCATCGGGAATAACTGCAATTAATAACGGGTTTTGGGAAAAACGTCTCCCGCTTAAAGACCAACATCGCTTTTCCCGGATTATTTCTTTTATCAATAATATGTATCAAAGAGACATGAACGAAGCAACCAAATGCGCTTATTTTACATTCACTATTCCGTTTGAAATCAATAAAATAGCCCAATCAATCACATTCCATTCCATGCCTTTGTTATACATTCAAACCGATGGCGGCGAATCGCCGCTATTTATACTTCATCAGTTGATGCCGGCAAAAAATCTGAGCAGGCTGCTATCTCTACATGTTATTAATGCTGATGAAACTTCTTATTATTCTTTTAATGAAAATGAAGAGCAAATAAATCTTATTGTAAAACTTACCAAAACGGAAATGAACATTATTCAGTTAACTTATAAAGGTTACACTGAAGCTGAAATTGCCACGATATTATCTATGACTTCAGGTATGGTAAAATATTGCAAGTCAAATCTTTTATCCAAAACCAAATCACACTCAATGGCACAGACAATAGCCAATCTTCATCATCAACATATCTTATAACTTCAACACATGGAAACAGATAGAGATAAAAGTGAAATTATCAGGTTAGCATCTATTTTTGTTGAAACCAACGACATTCCAACAATAATAGCAGATCATTCAACACATGAACTAATCTTTGCCGACGAGCGCTTTTGCCGGCTGACAGGAGTGTCGAAAGATGAGGTTACAAAATGTGGAGAGGCTGTTTATCAACAACTTATTCATCCAAAAGATGCTGCTCTTGTTCGCAAGGTCTATGCCCAAATGATTAAGCAAATAGGTGAGATGAAAGCGGCGCACCCGTCAAAAGGCGCTTTTTCGGCAACTATCCATTTTCAACTGAAAAATGCACAGAATGAATATGTGCCTGTAAATGTGGTTTTTAATGTTATCCGGTACACGTCCGCTCATGAACCTTTATATAGTGTTATTCATTTATTGAACCAACAAAAATTTGGGCAAGAGCGTTTTTCCATCACAAATTTTGGGAAAAAAGAGACTTTCTACTATTCTGCCACGTGTAATGGTTTTGTAAAACTGCTTCGGGTGGAACTGAATGAATTTGAAAAGGAGATTCTTAGAATGACGTCTAATGGGCAGAATGAAACGTCTATTGCGAAAAGATTGGGAGTGAAATTGGATTTGGTACGTTACTATAAAAAAAGTATTTATAAAAAATATCACATCAACAACATGTCGGAGGCTGTGTATATTGCTATAAAACAAAATATTATACAATAACTGCTGTTCTTACAGCTTTTATTGTTGTTGTAATGTTTTCTCAAAAAAAATTAAAACAAGACGATTAATGCAGTTCAAATTCGTTTTTGTAATATAAAACACATAATTTTGTTGCATCCTTCTTGATTTTGGAAGCAGATTAGTCGTTGTCTTAATGATATAAATATATTTAATTGTATGATTATGAAGAAAATAGTTTTTATTTCGGCATTATTGCTGAGCACAGTTTTTCTCGGAGCGCAAACCATTCAGTTGCCAGCGCCGGTTAAAACAGGAGGAAAACCTCTCATGGAAGCTCTCAATCAAAGACACTCTACCCGTGAATTTGATACTACCCGTGATCTTTCCAAACAAATGATTTCCAATTTATTATGGGCAGCATGGGGATTTAACCGCGAAAACAAACGCACGGCGCCTTCGTCAATGAATAAGCAGGAGATTGATCTGTACATTGCTTTGAAGGATGGAATCTATTTGTATGATGCAAAGAATAATGCGCTAAGACTAATTGTATCAGGCGATTATCGAAAAGATGCCGGTATGCAGCCGTATGTCGCCACTGCGCCGGTAAACATCATTTATGTATGCAATAAATCACGGATGAATGCAAAAAACGAAAACGATTTGGGAGCCACTTATACCAATAGCGGATTTATTGCTCAAAATGTCTATCTGTTTTGTGCATCAGAAAATCTGGCTACCGTTGTGAGAGGCAGCGTCAATAAGGAGAATTTGGGAAAAATAATGCACCTGACTGATGATCAGATAATTATACTTGCACAAACGATAGGATATCCTAAAAAATAGCATTATCCAACTTTTATTCCCTAAGAGGAGACTTGAAATCTTGAACCACAGGTCAACGACCAACGGTCTTTAAACTTGGAATCATGAAACCAACGATCAATATGAAACTACATCAACTTCTATTGCTGCTGGCATTGTCGTTTTGCTTTACGGGAGTGCAGGCGCAAGGTAACAATGACATCCGCGACAGCATCATTGCGTACGCAAAAAGCTATCTCCATGTGCCCTATCATTGGGGAGGAAAAAGTTCGCAAGGATTTGACTGTTCGGGATTTACAAGCTACGTGTACAAAAACTTCGGCTATTCGCTTAGCAGTAGCGCCAAAGATCAGATTTATGACGGGAAGCGTGTTTCGATTGATGAATTGAAAGGAGGCGATTTGGTTTTCTTTAAAGGACACAATAGTAAGCAAAACAGGATTGGGCATGTGGGGATGTGTGTTAATAAAGAACCTGATGGCAGTTTCAATTTCATTCATGCTTCGTCAGGGAATGGCAGCGTGTGCATTACAAACAGTGCAAAAGAATATTACACAAAACGTTATGTGGGCGCATGCAATGTGTTAGAAAAGCAAATCGCCTATTTATCGGTGAAAGCGGCTCCCGTTGAAGAAGAAACTAACGCAGAGATGCTTCCTCCCGTTGTCGCTGAAGAGGCTAACGGACATTCTCCTGTTGATGATTCCGTAATAACCGAATTGGACACTCTGCGCACGAAATATGTTATCAATGAAACGCACGTTGTTCAGCCGGGAGAAACGCTGGATTCCATTGCAGAGCAATATCATGTGTCTGTAAATCAAATAAAACAATGGAATAACTTTTCAAGAAAAAAGAACAGCATTGATGCGGGAGAGAAGCTCATCATCCCTGTTACAAAGGAAGAATATGTAGTAGTTGCAAAAAAGCATGCAAAAGATGCGGGCGCAAAAGAGTTGAAAAAAAACTCTGCCCGTGAATCCAAGCCGACTGCACAGCAAAAACAAAAATTGTCTGCACCCAATAAATCCACCAAATCTGATGAAAATGCAATCAAAGATGTCGTGCAATATACGGTAAAACCCGGTGATACACTTCGTTCTGTGGCTAAGGCTTTTAAGGTGAATACCGAAGATATAAAAAAAGACAACAATCTTACAGGCAATGATATAAATATTGGTCAACAATTGGTTATCATTATCCGTTAATTTGTTCTGATATATTTTCGCAATAAACAAAAATATACAGTGACTACTGATTCTGTTAGTCGTTGACCTTCTCATTGTGTAACCATAAAATCAAATTTTATTCACATGAAACAGCGCTATTTTGCATGGATTTCGTATAAAGGCACAAATTATCACGGGTGGCAATTACAGCTCAATGGTATAACTGTTCAGGAGGTGTTGCAACAAGCTATTTCAACATTGCTTCAAACGCCAACGGAAATTACCGGCGCAGGACGTACCGATGCAGGCGTGCATGCACGGGGAATGGTAGCTCATTTTGATGCCTTGGAGTTGATTACCGACAAGGAGCTTTTTTTATACAAACTCAATGGAATATTGCCAAACGATATAGCAGTGTTCGACATCCGGAAGGTGAAATCGGATGCACATGCCCGTTTTGACGCTATCCGGCGCACGTATGAATATTGGATTACTGTCGAAAAAAATGTGTTTCTATCCGACAGCGCCATGCCGGTTTACACACCTCTTGATTTTGATTTAATGAATGAAGCTGCTGCAGTTTTACGTGAATATGAAGACTTTACAAGTTTCAGCAAGTTGCATACCGACGTTGCACACAATAATTGCATTATCTCAAAAGCGCAATGGAAGCAGCAGCAGGACGATGTTTGGGTTTTCACAATCACTGCCAATCGTTTTTTACGTAACATGGTGCGGGCAATTGTCGGCACGCTTTTCAGGGTAGGAAAAGAACAACTTTCGATAGATGGATTCAGGACGGTCATAGAGGCAAAAGACAGGCGCCTTGCGGGGAGTTCTGCTTCTGCCAAAGGTCTTTATCTCATTGACGTAAGATACCTCGACTCTCTCTTTGAAGAATAGAGCGATTGTAGCACTCTATTTTATCCGTATCCCGTACAACGATTTTGTGGTGGTAACAAACAGTGTGTTAAAATCTTTTCCGCCAATAGTCAACGAAATGGGGCGTTCTTCCATTTGGATGCGGCTGGTCAGTTTGCCCGATTTGTCGTATACAAATATTTCACCGTCAGCAATATACAGGTTACCGTTTTTGTCTGTTACGTTACTGTATTGTCCATGCGGATACATCTCTTTCAGGTTGGCGAGCGTACCGTCAGCATTTACGTCGAGCCTTACGGTTGTTTTGTTGTTTTCATTCGCCACATATACCGGCTCCTTTTGTCCGGGCGCTATTGAAATCAGCGCTGCCGAACGCCCCAAGTCGTAGGTTTCGGGAATAATTGTTACCCCGTCGGGCGCAAGGAAACTGTTTTCCGGCATGGCTGTTACAACCTTGTCAAAATCGCCGCGCCAGCGATGAGCAGGGATAATAATTTTGCTCACATTTTTCACATCTTTTGTGGCAATAAGCGGTAACGGTTTGAATGTGTCGTCAGGATTTTCAGGGTTAATGGAGTAGCCAAGCGCTGTCCAGCCGCTGTTGCCCCATCCGCTGTAATTCGGATTATCATCGGGCAGTCGCGTAACGGTTTCCTGTTTGCCGTCAATCAAATAGCCGGGTTGAGGGTCGTAACGGCAAATGACTAACAGATTGTCCTTCGTGTCGGTTGCAAGCGTGAACGGCTTCCACGGATAGTCGGCTAAGATGCTGAGTGATTGTGTGTAAGCATTCCATTTGTAAATCTTTCTCAAACGATTTTCACAAAAATAGATATTGCCTTTGCTGTCGGCAGTGATGCCATCGGCAAACTCAAAACCTTCGGCTAACTTGTTGATTACACCAACGTTATTATCAAACGGACGTTTACTTTCCTCTTTCCCCGAAACATCCAAACGGGCAAAATCCCAATCATAGACAGGCAATTTCTTATTAACGTCATACACCGGAAATTCCGTAACGGGCAATATCTGCGTAAAGTTGTGCATATTACGGAACTGGATGTTCTCGCTGTTCCACAACCGGATGCCGATTTCTTTGGGCGTATTGACGCGAATAACGCGGTATATCCAGAGATTGGCGAACATCAAATTGTGGCAGTTGGATATTTCCATCATCTGGCAATCTTTTCCTTCGCGGCTCTCCTCTTCAAACTGGTAGGCATACATTTTCCAGTTGGATACATTTTCAAAACGCGCTTCATTGCGGACGTGATGCTCCATTGACATGGCATAGATGCGTCCTGGCGTAGAAGTATTGCTGACGTAAACGCCGGAAGCGGCATACGTGTTTGCCGTCCAGATATCTTTGAGCGTTCCACCGCCTTTGGTAACCCACAAACTCCAATAGTGGTTGTCCCACGCCAAATCCAGCCCCTGCACCGCTATCGGATTAGCGGGCGAACTGATTTGCATTTGTCTTCCATAAGGGCGTTGTTGCGGCTCTTGGTCGGCGGCGCTCGGCTTGCGCATAGTGCCATGCCCGCCCACAAATTTCACATCGTTCATGTACGACTTTTCGCCTGCCATCCATTTGCAGCCCACTGCGCGGTAGTTGTAGCCGCCGGTGCAAATGCCGATACCATTCAATATATCGTCGCCGCCTTCGGACGATTCCAGCATCGGTTTGGGCGCTCCAAATCCGCTAA
>JGI20166J26741_10313337_pt1 | contig 16433 bp, 12 predicted proteins | sample TergutCu122P5_FD_26741 | JGI IMG/M metagenome (IMG submission 26741)
AACTCTGTTTGCTGCTGCATTCCTCTCCAACGCACTCACAAATGTCAGCCAACAAGCCCAGGGCTACCGTCACAATGTCGCAGCTTATCACTACCGATAAACATTCTAGCAACAGTAAAAAGGGCACCGAAGCGGAGCGTTCGATTCGTGCGTCTTCGCGCGGCCTCCGTCTCTGTAATTAGGCAGGAGCGACACACAGTGAGCTGTCAAATATTAAATTGCAGGACCGCGTAATAAAAGCGCTGCGACACACTTAATAGCACTATCCGAGCATTTTGGTGACGGCACTGAGGAAAACCACTAAGACTTGTCAGGTATTGGATGAAAGAACTGCGCTATTCTGGGCTATTACGCAGCGAGTAGTGGTAATTTCTTATCGACGTTTCGGGACAACCTATCGGTCACATCTTCAAAGTTAATGAATCCTTTATGGATTCTTGACAGAGAGGTAGTCCCGAAACATCGGTAAGAAATTACCACTACTCGCTAAGTAATATCCCAGAGGATCGCAGTTCTCAGCTACTTCGCGACGGAAGCCTGAAATCAGGCACAGGCACAGGCACAGGCACAGGCACAGGGTCCTCTGATCAACACTCGAAAACCAAACCCCTCCATTCAGAATATAATCTCGACCCGCTGACATTATTCTGCGGGTTTCCGTGATTTTCTTAAGTCCCTACAGACAAATGCAAGTAGTGTTCAAAGAAGGTCAAAACCGCTGCCACTCACGACGTGTCCAGCACGCATTCATTAACAACCCAATCACTTGACGACGTGCAGCCTTATCTGTGCTACTGACAGTGTCAGTAACGACTGTGACAACAGATTATTGTACCTTCAGTGCCCAGTGACAGGGTTCGAAAACAGAACCAGCAGACAGGGAGCAGCGTTCGCCATGCGGTCGGTCCACTCCACCGTTGTCAGCTCATCTTTACTGTAGACCCGCACTACACGAACAGAGAATCGATCCGTGTGTTGCGCCATCGTGATTTTAGTTCAGCTTCTTCCACCGTAATCAAACGAAGTTATGTTATTCTTGCCACATCCTGCAGGACGCACGTCCGTCCGTCCGTCCGTCTAGCAAGGTCGAACTATAATTTAACAAATTAAATGCAGCCAGAGTAATGTTGATTTTGAACCGCAGAACATACAAGTGGGTGTTACCTCATCTCCCTTTTGTATATGAAATTCATTTTTTATTTAAAAAAAGGATCGGACTCTATTGTGTGAGTGTGTTGATTTCCCGAATTAATTTTTTCCCCTTCACTAGAATGAAAACACAAAAGAATTGAGTTTATGATGAAAAAAATATATATTCATCTCCGGTATATGGAATTGTGTGTTTGTATAACAGATTATGACGACATTCACAAGCGCGAGTTAAAAGATTTCTGACAGTTACTCTCCGTGCTGCGTGACGACAGTCACTTCAGAAACAACATCCCGTGAACACACGAGACAAAAAATATTAGCGTTTTTAATGTGAGAGTTGACAATTGTATGAAAAGTGAGAGAAACTGGCACCAGCGGATTGCTGCTTCCTGTGAACTGCATTATGGGAGTCTCTGGACCATCGAATTACCACACACAGTGCAGGAAATGCCAGGCTGCTTCCTAAGGGCTGAGCAGTTCAAGACAGTCAACGTTGTACCAAATCAAACACAACGTTCTGCACAATTTTGCCAGCTCCTAATGTCATGTAACAGCACGATTCAAACGTACAAACAGCTCACCTAATATTCTTTCTCTAACCTCGGCACTAGAGGGGGGGGGGGGGGTGGCCACGCCCCCCGTTGCTTTTACGCCCAGGAAAGGCCCGCTAACATCTGTACAGGAGCCTAGGTGGGCCCCAGTGCCGGTCTGGACGGGAAAAGAAAATCTCGCCTCCGCCGGGGTCCGCACCCCGAACCGTCAACCCCGTAGCAAGTCGCTATACCGACCGAGCTACCCCGGTCCATATTTAACCATATAAGGACTGAACTTAATCTACACTAAACGAAGATTCAGTTCGTACCTCACAGGGAACACGTATAATCCGCTGCCATTAGAAAGAACCACCAGTAAATGCTGCATAGAGAAGATTTGTTTCTTATTACAGCCGTAAGAAAGATATAAATGTAAAGAGCTTTTGGCGACTTTCGCAAATTTGCAAAAAGCGACTATCAGCTTCATCCTGTCTGTCTGTCTGTCTGTCTGTCTGCCCGTCCGCCTGGACCAACTCGGCTCCCACTAAAAGAATTTTCACGAAAATTTATATGTGAGTATTTTTCGGACATCTGTCGAAAAAATTCAAGTCCCATTAAAATCTGACAAGAATAACCGGCACTTTACATGCAGACCGACATATGTACACGTGTGCTAGTGTATCGCTCAGTTCTTCTTACAATAAGAAATGTTTCAGACAAAAGTTGCACAGAAAATCAAAACACACAGTTCACGTTCCATAACGTGTTTTCCGAAAATCGTATACTTTATGAAATAATATGGAAAAATATTATACAGCCGGACAGACCACAGATGACAATACAGTACGGCGCATGCGCTTTACGTGCAGGATGACTAAAGCTACAAACACACACTCAGAATATGTAATACTTATTACTTTTCCACCGCAGCAATGGTTGCAGGATCGCACCTCAGTGTTAGGTTACAGGCACAGTGCCTGTCTTGTTACCGTCATGCCTGGCAGCAGATATGCCAGCACTAACCACCAGGCTCTAAACTGACAATACAGACATGGGAAAAATACAATGCGTGGACCATGGCCGTTCGTCGAAAGGTTCATTCTGGCCGAAGGATTTATGCAGATAGTATGAAAACAGGCCTTGACTGAACTACTTCATGAAGCTCAAATACAGGCCGATGGTGAAGGAAAGGGTACATGTTGACTCAAAATAAAGCACTGAAATTCTAATACGCGTTATATGATCCATATATATACATATACATACAACAATGGTACCAAAAAATGCACACAAGTACAGTACAATGCATCTCATGCTAAGGTGGCTGAACACATTCTATAACTAAACACACCAACTCCTACAATATACTTAATCTGCCGTTACAAAGTACGTCTTAAATAGTTCGGCACTGAACCCTATCCCGAGCTGGCTGAATACAGGCTGCAACTGCACAGCATTTCCTAACATATAATTATTCTACCCTCACACACGATCTCTCTTCAACAAGCCACCACTGAATCCTGTCCTCAGCAGTTTCAATACCATCTAACTCCATCTTCGCGTACATCTCACAGGTTTCCGACCAATATTTAATATGTATTTCTCATTCCTGAATGCATGCTACCTGCACCGCCCAGCCCCTTCCTTATTTAATCGTCCTAACGAGCTTAGAAGGACAGTACGAGTGACGAAGCTCTACGTAATGTAAGAGACTAGTAATTTGAAATTCCTTGTTTACTGCAGCGCTCCTAGAAGCAAGTGCAGCACCTGCAGTGTGTGTATTCTGCACCCACTTTGTCTTCAAACCAAACATTTGGATTCTAGATTCATTCCTTAGAATGTGAGTCCAGTCACAAAGTAACATTTTACACTGGGTTAACAAATTTCAGCATGATTCTCACCATCTACCAGTGACAACTCTCTGCCAATTACAGATGTGACTTACTCTGAAAAATTGCCAGTTCTATACAAAACTACAGGTATATTCTCCCTCTGCAACACTGCCACTTCTCTACCAAGCTACGTATATCAGTTGCTCTGAAACACTGATACTTCTCTACCATACTACAGTCATCATATTCATCTGAAACAATGTCACCTCTCTACCAAACTGTAGACACAAAATGATCTGAAACAATGTCACTTCTATACCAAACTATACACAGCAGGTTCATCCTAAACACTGCTACTTTTCCAAACTACACGGCGTCATATCCAACAGTACTGCAATTACACAGTCACTGCTGTGGGAACATCATATTACACACGTACTGAAGTGGACCAGTGCACAATAGGTAATCACAAAATCGTGAGGATTTACATACAAGGAGAGGAAGAAGCGGAGTTTTTTCGGACGAGGTTAGAACAGAATATCTACAGAATACACGTCAGATTGTCACATGTGGTATAATCTGCTAGATAGGCCTAGCTGTCAGCTCAACTGTTGTGTAAGTTCAAATTTGGCTTGATCAAATACAATCTTCTTCAATTAAAATTTGTGTGCTGCGTACGACAGTTAAGTGAATAGCGGTACAAACAAAGTGGGTGTATTTAGCAGGTCGCCACAGATAAAACACTTGCAGACTATAAATAGTCTCAACTTTGTTTTAAAAATTATCCTGGCAACAATTGCTAAACAAACAGCACAAGCGTTTCCAACGTAAATTTATGTCTGCTCTTAACAGTTTTCCAATACCCATTTCTGTAATGGACATCATGTACAGCCAGGATATTCCCCCTCTGTGAAACCACAACAGATGCAACCTCTTGCTGCTTTCGAAACCTTTCACCAGTAGTCCTCATGATTAGACCGTCCTCTTTAATTGTTCAATTTAATTAAATATTTCTTATATCGTGAGATTTAAGGTTCTCACTGCGGTATAACCACGACGTCTGTCGTCTTCAGAGAAGATATTTTATGCAGAATGACAAAATTTTACCGACGTTTCGGAGAAACCGACTGCCTCTTGTCGTCAGCAAGTTCCTCTGAGACATTAGTAAATTTCTACCAAACTGCACAACGTCACTTCGCAGACCACATTTTTTGTATTAGTTTAGCCTTTGTTAAACATCAGACAGCTTCTGTAACCAGTTTAACGACTGTACACAAAATTAGTGTTCAGTGCTCGTCTGTGGAAGAACGGGACATGTAGCGCAAATGGGAAAAAAGAAGAATGCACACAAATGTTGAATGGAAAATCCTGATAGGAAGATACAACTTAGGGTGCCTAGACTGTTACAGGAATAGTGTTGAGGATGTGGTCTGGAAATATGGTGGTTCGTGGTTAAGAACAGTGTGCCTTCTTCTGAGACAGCCGGTGAGCGCCAGACTTCTTCACTTTCTGACCTTCAGCATCTCAAAGACTGCAACATGTCGTAAGTTTTTTTTTCCTCGTACATCCAGTCTAAAATTAATGTCCTAAAATCTGCCTACTTTATCAGCAAATGACATTTCACGTACACAGACAGTAATATGTTGTAATTTCTTCACTTCATCAACACACTTGCGAATAGTGGGGAAAAAATCAAATTTGACTGCATCTGCACACAGCCTGTTGCATCGTGCCGTAATGATACGTTCCTCATACAGCGTTTATGCTGCACTGCCAAATCTGACACAAGGCTTTGCCGATTTCTGGACGATACGAAGAGAAATATTTGTTACTTATGAAAGTAAGGCCTACTCATTTAGATTTGTACTTCGATATCCTCAATTAGCAAAACAAACAAACAAACAAACACACACACATATATATGCACGCATGCACACAACTTTCCGTATTCACGCAATCTCTGTACACCTTGAAACATAACTTGTGTGGAATATGAAAACAAAATTCGAATTTGATGAATGCTGTAAAAATGTATGTAGGCCAGTCTGTACATACAGCACGAGACACGGCGTGACTGTGGACAGAAGTTCAAATGACAGACTTTAAAAATACCCTTCCCATTCACAAATAAATAAGAGTAAAATAACTTTCTCGCATTCATTCGGCAGCAGACAGACAGACAGACAGACAGTATAAATCGTTCCATTCGTAGCATTTCGAAGATTAATCCAATACTCGCAAAAAAGAAAGGAAGGAAGAAAGAAAGAAAGAAAGAGAGAAAGAAAGGAAATGAAGCCGGCATGGGTGGATCACTGCCTGCCTGCCTGCCTGCCTCCTCACAACACTGTATTTTCCCCACCACACAACACTGTCGACTGCCATCCTGCAATGTCACACATTCATCCAGCAACACTACAATGTCAGGTACATATAAATGGACATATCAGCCAATGAAGTTTCTAACAACCTTATCAAAATTCTTATCCAACAAGTTAACGACAACCAACCGACCAACCAATCCACCAATCAACCCACCACTCGAAGCAATATCAACCCATAAACTAACAAACCAAACAATACAACGTTAACCTAACTTCACCTAACCTGACCAACGAACGAACTAAGATTACGCCAACATAACCAGTCAACTAATCAACACTGTCTCACCAGCAAATCAAGGTGACACCACAGTAACCAACAAATATGTAGATATTACGTTAACATATGCAACTAACGAACCAACAAACTAACAAAGATGTCGCCAACCCTATCAAAGAGTAAAGATAATGCTAACATAACCAACAAATAATCAATTTCTCCAGACCAATGAGCCAATCAAGAAGAGGCCAACCTAACAAAGCAAGCAGTCAAATAACCAAGTAACTGAGCAACCTCATCGTATAACCAACTGATATTAATCACTGCCTGTCACACGGATCAGCCAATTCACTGGTTACAGGCACACAATAATATTTCTACACCATTGTTCAAGTAACACCCTGTTGTTACCGATCCCGATACACAACGTTTAATCATCAGTAGGCTTCACACTGACTTAGCTGAAAGCAGGTGATATCTAATAACTCACAAAGTTATCACTAACCTCACCCTTAGGTCAGAGCCTCCCCAAATTGTCTGTACATTGCACCGCAACAAAACGCACTTCACGGTACTCTTTATTGGCACGTGGTGTCTGTCAATGTCCGCAAGCGTCGGGAAACGAGAAATAATACTGTCTTTGGGAGAAAGCTGCGTAACAATTCTGAAGGCAGGATACACACATGTTCTGCAAGTTCCACCAAAATGACCGTACATAACTTTTTTGATTCTGTGATGTGTCACCGCCCCCTACAGAAACTCAACACGGCAGACAGTTATCCCAAAATGTCGGCAATTTTCTTTACCATTTCCACATGATGCAGCATGTTACCGACAATGAAACAAGCAAACCGTTTATCCAAGACATCCGCATTTTTAAACCATTTTAGCACGATGACACATAACACTAGACGCATTCTGCTCTAGACGATGCGCAGATTTACTCCGAACAGTCGGCAGTCTTTACCAAAGCGACAATGTGACCCTCCCTCCACCCTGGAGGAGGCAGCACCAGTGGTCTCTATCATTTCCACGGGATGCCACACTCATTCCACCTTGACGGAGACATCAGGTTCCTACCAAAACATCGACAATGCTTATCATTTCGACACAAGTAACTCTTTCGAACCTGAACTGAACCAAGTTCCTTCGAAAGGAAAAGTCGGTTTCTTTGTCATTTCAACAAGATTCGACGCCTCTTCGAACCCGAGGAATGAGACATTTTCGCCAGAAATGTCAGTTATCTTTTATAATTTCAGCACACAGGACGCTGTATCCTACGAAAAACGGTGTAAACTCAACCCTCATACAAATTGGCATCAGAGTGACACAGCATATTGTGCCCAGCACTGCTTTCCGTTTGACTTGGCTGTGCTTTCTTAGCATCCAATCAATTTCACGGTCTTCCAGTTCCGCAATGAGCGTTTCAGTTAAGCAAGTTTGATGGCTCAGGACAGAAACTATAGACAGCACCGCCCGTCCCCCTTTCCAGGGTCTCAAACCAACAACGATTCAAGCTAAAGACCAACAATAATTATCCTGACATAGCCGCTGTATATAAACCTTGGGACATACCAAGTCCCACAGAGGAGATATCATCCCACCCCACAAAAAGGCATGCACATTCCCGTCAGAATAGGGCCAAAACAGGGTAATTTAAGCGATGAGGAGGAACAGAGGGCGAATAAAGGAGTGAGAGGATGACGTCATTACTATTTATGTTACGATCAGACAGATGGAGCTTCCGTGAATTTTGGTACACAAAGCCACCCTGTCAACCACACAGCTATTCCGGCGACATTACAAAATAATGGGAATCCCCTCTCTCTTTTTTTCCAACAAACAGCACAACAGAGATGTCTCAAGCAGACCCGAAGGTCCAACTGTGATTCAAGCCTGTTTTAAAAGCAACAGAATAACAATTTGTTTTACACACAAAAATATTACATTCTTCAAGTCGTCACACAAAGTAAGCGCCGAAATGCGTCGCATGCATATTTGTTGTTCTGCACGGGCTTGAAACTTCAGCTCTCAAACACCAATTGCCCCCCATACAAAAACTTAGATAGAGAAAGCTTCATAAAGGAAAATGGGGGGAATACTTGGAGAGAAGAGAAAGTATGAACAGACGGAGTAAGTGCCTACTGAGGAACTCCATAATTTGTACTATTTGCAAGACATACAAATGTCGGGATTACGAAGGGGTGCTGATAGGTTCTTAGCCCGACCTACTTCCCGATGTCGTAGGAAGGAATCGATACTGTCGTTGGAAAGAGAGGTCTGTTCATGTGCCGAATTGCAAGTCTTTTCTTGTTACAGAGGCTGAAAGGAAGCATGTCAGGCGAGGTGCGCGATTTCAACAACATCGGGACGCGAGCTATCATCAAGGGTTTTTTTTTCCTGCAAGGCAAGGCGCCGAAGGAAATTCACGCCATTCTGACAGAAACATTAGGGGAACATGCATCATCGTATGGCACCGTCAAAAACTGGGTGGCCCAGTTTTAACGTGGCGATTTTTCCACCTGCGATGCGCCACGTCCTGGACGACACAAAACAGTGACCACCCCGGAGATTATTGATCAAATACACGAACTAATCTTGGAAGACCGTCGGATTTCTGCTAAATCAATAGCTTAGCAACTGGGTATCTCACGTGAACGGGTTGGGTCCATCATTCATGAATATTTGGACATGCGGAAGCTCTCCGCGAAGTGGGTCCCGAACCGCCTGAACGTGGATCAAAAACGTCAACGGTGACAGTCGTCTGAGCAACTTTTGGAATTTTTTCGGCGCGATCCAAACAATTTCCTGTCGCAATTGGTGACCATAGACGAAACCTGGTTATATCACTATGAACCGGAGACAAAGCAACAATCAATGGAGCATAGCGGCTCACCCCACCCCAAAATATTCCGAGTGCAAAAATCCGCTGGAAAAGTTCTCTCCTCGATTTTTTTGGGATCAAGACGGCATCCTCTTCACTGATTATCTTCCAAAGGGCCAAATTATCAACGCGGAGTATTATTCATCTCTGCTGGTGCAATTGAAGGTCATTTTGAAGGAAAAACGCCGCGGGAAGGTCACCAAGTGGGTCTTGTTCTTGCACGACAATGCCCCGGCTCACCGGGCACTTGCGACCCAGAAGAAACTGGCCTACCTGGGCTTCCAATGTCTTGATCACCCACCCTATTCTCCGGATATGGCCCCGTCGGACTACCACCTGTTCCCTGGACTGAAAAAAAAACAATTGAATGTTCTCCAGTTTTCGTCCGACGCGTAGGTCATTGCTGCCACGGAGACCTCGGACGGACAACCTTCTGAATTTTTTTGAGTGGCTTGCAAAAGATAGAACGGGCTAATAAGTGTATTGAGCTCCGTGGGGAGTACACTGAACAAATCCCGGGTTTTGTCGCTACAGCTTGTTTCCTTCCTGGTCGGGCTAAAGACTTTTCAGCACCCCCTCGTATAAGATCGAAGATATTGAGATGGACAGAGGACACAAGACACACGACAGAAATGAGAAATGTTGGCGATACTTCACTGACGACTGCGAAGGAAAGGAACTGTTTGGAAGAACTACATGTACACTGGATATAATATTAAAATGCATCTTAACCCTTAGGCTACCGGATTAAATTTCAGTTGCCATTTAATAATATTAAATGGCTGAGCGACTATAGTCGTCGTTGGCAGGTTAAGGGTTAAACGGGTCTTACATACGCATTGAATAATTTTCTTTCTGGTTATCGACAGCTGACGGATTTTGTGAATATGACAGTAAATTTTCGGATTCGACAGAAGGAGATGAATTTTTTGACCAAGTGAACTCCTTCACTCCCATGGAAAGACTTCACTGCAGTGCAGAGCAACCTTCATACCGTCAGAACCAAAGGACCGACTCTAATTACTTCGCTGAAAAATCTATTTCCAGCGGAGTGCAGGGAAGAGATGCGCGCGGCTTGACTCTTGACATGACCGACACTACACAGTTACCGTTACAGTGAACATCGCACGGTACATTTGTCTCAGTGCACGACATGAAGGTACTTTTGAAACTGAAGGTCCAATTCCAGTCGTTATTAACGTCGGCCTTAGAACGAAGTGTGTGGTCAGCCTCACGCTACAGCCGCTGTAACTCCCAAGATATGCACTGGATATGAGGCTGGCTGATCACATTCAAGAAAGGATAAATTTGAGGATTAGGGTAGCTGCGACGCGACGCGACTTTCTGTCTCTGGTTAGTGGCTCCCGACGTTTCGAAGGACCGCAGTGCCTTCATCTTCAGTGTCCAGGGGTCCACTTCCTTGGGCTCCTTAAGCAATGAAGTTGCAGCGCCTACGCGTCGTAATCAGCGTCGAGCACCAGTAACCCAGCGACACAGCGTCGCCTCCCTGAATCCTCCGAAACGTCGCTGTGATAATGCAACATCTCGCAACAGGCACTATGTCCTTGTCCAGGGCCGAACCAAGGCCAACAAGACGTCCAACACGTAACGTACTCACTAAAAGTTCTGAGCTACCCTGCTTATGTTTATTACGTGTAGGTTCTCGAAACAGACTTGGGGGGTCGAAACCGGTTGTCCAGATTAATATACTGCTTTATCATTCAGTCCAGCGATGGTAATAGCAGACATATATCTTCAAAATGGACCACGGCATAACTTATATATATATATATATATATATATACACACACACACACACACACACACACACACACACACATACATACATACGTACATACATATACATACCTACATACGCGCACGCACACGCACACGCACGCACACACGAAGCTCCTGAAGAATACGGAGACATTAAAATAGAAACAGGACACACAATACGCACTGTGCAATATGCAGAAGAGAAGGTACAAACGGTACAACAGTGCATGACTGATAGACTGAACTGAAATTGGAAAATGTTATGGAATGAAAATAAACGTGGAAGAAACTAAAGTAATGTGCAGAGCACAGAACAGATTGATCAGCTGGAGAATGTGGAACAGTTCATGTTTTGGGGTAGAAATGTATGAAATACTGCAAGATACATGCCTATAATGAAATGTAACATTGCCGTTACAGCATTCAACATGCAGAAGAATTTTTGCACCAGCAAATTGAACTTAAATGTACGGAAGAAACCAACAAAATGCTACATTTGCAGCACAGCTTTGTGTGGCGCTGAAACTTGGACACTTCGGAGAGCAGAGAAGAAATATCTTGAAAGTTTTGAAACGTGGTGCTGGAGCGGAGGAGAAGGTCAGTTGGACCGACCGTGTGGAAGCGAAGAAGTGTTATGTAGAGTAAAGGAGGCAAGGAATAGCCTACATACAATAAAAAGGAGGAAGGTTAACTGGAATGGGTACTTCGTGGGTACGAACTGCCTTCTGAAAAATGCTGTTGAAGGAAAGATAGAAGGAAGGATCAAAGTGACTAGAGGACGAGAAAAAAGACGTAAGCAGCTACTAAACGGAACGGCAGGATACTGGAATTTGAAAAAGGAAGCCCTGCTTCGCACTATGTGGATAACTCGCTTTGGAAAAGGCTATGGACCTGTCGCAAGACGGACGGCGGGATGAACGCATACTTAGATAACAGTGCCAGTAGTCATTGGATACCATAAAACGTACACAACTGACAGAGCGCGTTTAATAAACGGCATGTGACGCAAACAAAACGTCAAGTCACTGTGAGACACAATGTGACTTGTACTGAAGTGCGGGGCGCACAAAATTTATAGGAAATTATGAAATCAAACACCAGTCAATGGCTTATATAAATCTAAATAAGTTATATCACACACACACAAAGGACTGAAGTTTTTTAATACGTCTTTGTATTTACAGGGAGCGTTCGAAATGGTTGCTGAGAGGACGAAATGGTTGCAATAAACGGCAGAAGGAATTATGCAACGCTACTGTACCGGAAATTATCGTGAGGTTCGTCTAGACAGCAGCGTCACTTGGTTATCCCACGTTACTATAAATCCACTACAGATATAATACAGTAGATTTATTTTTTTTTTCCAGAGTTTAAAGAATAAAACATTCTTACACAAGTTCGTTCACACGTGCAAACAAAGTTGCACGTGCATAGAAATTATATTCTCAATAAATTTTGTGGTTAAACATTTAGGTGCCTTCACAAAATCGCGAAAAGCGATTATTACCTTCGTTATGTCTGTCCGTCTGTCCGTGTGTCCGCTTGGAACAATTCGACCCCCACTCAAAGGGTTTTCATGAAATTTGGTATTTGTGTATTTTCTGAAATTCCACCGAGAAAATTTCAGTTTCAGTGAAATGTGACAAGAATTGCGGTGCTGCAGTGAGGACCAAAATGTGCAGTTGTGATCAGGTCTGCGTGTAATGGGAAATGTTGCACAGAAAGTACAGTATTTACGGAAAATCAAAACATGTATTTTATGTGCAATAACTTTGTTTTCGAAAATCGTGCCGTTTATGACGTAATGTGGAAAAATATTGTAGAGCAGGACTGACCACAAATGACAATATAATACAGCGCATTCATCTTGCATGCTGGAAAACTAAGGCTACAAACACACACTCAGAATATGTAATAGCTCTACTGATTGCTCTTCCACCACAATAACGGTTGCTCGAACGTACCTCAGTGTTAGTTTATACGTAGATTACCTGTCTTGTTTCCACTAGCAGAATTCTGTACGACAGACAGACAGACAGACAGACAGACAGTTCTGGAACACAAATATTTAACGAAATATGAGAAAAAAGTGAGCTGACACCTACGCTTGACAGCCCGCGTCATTCACGATACGCCTTGCAGAAACAAACACCACTGTCCATACAATGACAAGTTGCTAGCAGGTGCACTTATCTGTGCAAGTGATAAATTATTAAAGAGTTTAAAAAATTACCCACTTACAAGTTGCATAATCAATTATACACAGACGCTATCTTAACAGGAAAAGCAATACGTTCATACATTAATACATGTTGCGGCCACGAACAACAATACATTTCGTAAACACATTTTTGAAGTCAAAGTTTCGCAACAAAGTAAATTGTTTTATTTAACGATACTTGACCCACTGTGTACGTTATATCCTACAGCTGTGGTGACCACACCGAGGCTGGCGCATTTAACTGGTGAGGCTAAAGCAAGCTGCCTGTACAAAATATTATTCAGGTGGGTTACATGAATACGAGGGAGACCGCGAGGAACGGCGTTGTAAAATATGTATACACAAAGGAGACCATAACTAACTGAAACTAGCCTTTGTAGTAAGACAAACGGCAGTAAAAAGCCATCAAATAAGAAAAAATAAAGAATTTTATTTTAGTCATGGATAGTGACTCCCCCAACAAGGAGTAGTTCCTCGTGCTGCTACCAGCAAGTGTTCTCCACGCAGTGAGCAGTGTTGCTACCGTACGTACAGACAGGGTCCTGAACTGCGGCTCCCAAAGCCCGTCAAGCTAACTGTCGCATTACCAGAACATTAAACGAAAGAAGACAAGAGAATGGTGAATTTTAAAAAGTGAAAGCAAACTGGCACATCCTAATTCAAGCTACTATTTTGTAAGTTGCTTGCGATGACCGTGAAAAATTACGGGGAACTTAAATCAGGAAACACGGCCTCCGGTCGTGAATACGAAAGAGGAATGATAATCATTTCGTGTCTAAATTCGGTTTGACCTCCTGTATTTCAGGTGTTTTTCAAAAAAATGTATTCCGAAGATTGGATAGCTCTGATTCGGACTTACTGCAGCATCACACAAGAAACAGAACAGAACAGAACTGAACAGAACAGAACATAACACAACAGAACAGAACAGAACAGAACACTCCTCTCACACAGCCCACAAGCCTTTAGAAATTAATAAAATCACTTCAAGTTACAATAACGTATGATTTTCTCCAGATATGTCGTTAAGGCTGGTTTGTTGTAACAAAATCAAGTTTAACATTTTCCTTTACCCGAAAATTTTTAAAACATATACGAAATTTAGATACTTAATTTTACTAGCATACTGAGCTGACTGGTTGCCAGTACAGTCAGTACACTGTCAGTACAGTCAGTACACTGCCGTTACAGTCAGTACACTGCCAGTACAGTCAGTACACTGCCGTTACAGTCAGTACACTGCCAGTCCAGTCAGTACACTGCCGTTACAGTCAGTACACTGCCAGTACAGTCAGTACACTGCCAGTACAGTCAGTACACTGCAGTTACAGTCAGTACACTGCCAGTAGGCAGTACACTGCCAGTAGTCAGTACACTGCCAGTACAGTCAGTACACTGTCAGTACAGTCAGTACACTGTCAGTACACTGTCAGTACACTGTCAGTACACTGTCAGTACACTATACTCACATACTTTCATTTAATATTCTTTTCGAAAATAGTGGATATGTTCAGTCACATAAAAATGCGCACCAAAATGGAAATCGTTGGGGGGAAATTGTAATTTAGATATTCGATATTAAACTTTAAAGGAAGTCGCCGTGAATTTCCGGTAACGAAACATTTTGCTTTACGGAAAAAAAAGCTTTTACGGAAATTTAGCTAGAATTCTGACAGGGAATAAATTTTCTTTCTTTCCTTCCTTCTTTCTTTCTTCCTTTCTTTCCTTCTTTCTTTCCAGATCCTGTGTTACTATGTTATTAATCACACCACCTATCGGCATTTAAATGCCCTGTGAACGCAATATGGCCGTAACAAACACCAGCAGATATCAACGTATTAATCTTCTGTGTAAAAATACTGGTTTATAATACGAGTCTGCAGTATTATTTTAGCCTTAGTACAAAGCAATTCACAATTAATTCCAAGTTACGACATCTATTGTTATGCTGTTTGCCAACAGCCTTTATTAACACAAGTCACAAAACCGTACTGTCTCGAATTTAATATCACATACAAGTGGGAAGTTTGTGTGGAATATTTTAATGCTTACAGCAAACAGCATCAGCGGCGGACTGGCAGGCTGCTGCTGCTGCTATACAGCAGTCGGTGCGAATCAGCAGGATTTACCTTTACAATGCACGCCGTTTGAGATAAGGTAAATGCTACTTCACCTGAACACATCCAGCCAGGCGGCACGATATCCCTTACTAACCTCGAGCTACGCAGGGTGATTTCTGTTTGCAAGTCTGGTAATACGGCAAGTTATCATATCAGAGAAAAATATTCCAGCGTGTTGGAATCAATGTTTAAAGAATCAGGTTCAAAGCTGGGAATTCCGTTCTTCTCTGACATGACGCAGCGACACCCACAACCCTCCAAAAACCTCAAAATTCGCAGATGAAAATTTTTCGTCATTGCAGTGTTGATAAGATAAAGAAAGAAAGAAAGAAAGAAAGAAAGACGAAAATAAATTCTATAAAGAAAGCAGTTACGAATAAATTAGGGGAAAATGTGGAAATGTTAGAGAAACTGTTCCAGATATCAGAAGGAAACGCAAAGTGGAACACTGTAAGATGTGTTCTGCAACCTGTAACTGTAACAGAGCATCGAACTTGATACCTGATTCAATAACCACAGTCATTACATAATTAGAAATTAAATGCTTTATCATCACCACCACCACCACCACCATCATCAACCTAATCATCTATCATCGACACAAACGTCTCCCAAGTTTTCCTTCAGATTTTTCAACACAATTTTTCCATGTATTTCTCACTCCCCTGTCTTTGCTACATTCCCCACCTGTCTGGATCTCCTGCCTTTGCTAAAACCCATAACATATCATTAAGGCAACACTAAATATGTTGCTGCGCATAATCAAGCAACGCAATAGGAAGACCAGTGCAGAAAAGCCACAAGAATTATTAATCGTGCCGACAGATGGCAGTGGTCAGCTTCACGGACCGGCCACTATGCCTCCGGGTATAGTTCCGCGACGTCCATTTGACAGGAGGCTGGGTGAGTGGCAGAGCAGTCTTGACGCTCTCTGCTCCTACCGCGAATCAAACCCTGACTGCCCGCTCGTCCTGCCGTAGTCTATCCCGACACCGATAATACTAGACGTGCACAAATCATGACTCTCCTCCACGTCATGCAGTTTTGTACAGCATCCTAATTCTTCCTCCTGCTTAGTTGAAAATGTCTTCGATTTATTCCAAGAGACAAAACACCAAGCATGTCAAAACAAACTAGACTGCAAAGTTTGTATAAATGCGCGCACAAATCAGATAATCAGAATGGCAATAGAAGTGTGACAGCAGTCTGAACTACAAGTACGAGAGTTGGAACTTTAATAGTGGCAACTATTTATTTACAACTGATACAAAATAGATACATGTTTCGAAGTTTTACTGTCCTTCAATGTAGTCA
>JGI20166J26741_10314448_pt1 | contig 16433 bp, 12 predicted proteins | sample TergutCu122P5_FD_26741 | JGI IMG/M metagenome (IMG submission 26741)
AGCAGCGTGCTGCTCGAAACATGTTGAGGAGTGTAGTGTAACATATATATTGTTGAAGATTAAAAGAATTGTGCACTAAGTTGGTATTTTGAAAAGTATAAAATGTGGAAAATAAACTGTGAACAATATTTTGCTACCCTTGTGTACTGATATTGCCTAATGAACTAGAATACACCCCAGGAACCTATTTCTCACATATGTTGTGGCAAAACTATGGTCCCAAGGAATTTTCACAAATTTCAAGCAACTGTTGAGACTTAGATCAAACAATTCTACTCTAATAAATGAATGTACAAAGACTGAGAATTAGTCTCTTAATATAATACCACATGATTTAACGTAATTCCAGGCACCTATTCCAAGTAGCCATTGACTGTATATGTCTCAATGAAAGTTTTAATTAGAAGACACCTCCCTCCCCTGTGGCAGGTAGTTGATGTGTATCCCAGTCACAGTGAACTAGGTATTACAAGTGCTTTCCTGTCATCAGTTGTCTCACTGCAGAATATAGACATACACAACATGAAAATTCTCGATGTATTTTTTGTATTGCAGTTTTCTGCATGGCTAGTGCCATATGCATTTCTGTATCAGGAGATTCAAACTTGTACAAACTAGTAGAGTTTTGGTAATTGCCATCTTGTTATGCATTGGTGAGTTAAAATATGAGCAATTTTGAAGAAAACCAATATATTTTTCCCACTTACATCTAAAGGCTACTGCCCTTAACATGCTTTAATCTACAGTGAGGCTGTCAGAACTGAAAATCAGTAAATATGCAATTTAGTGATCCATTTGAATATTTTCTAGTAATATAGATTCAGAGGCAAAGTTGCCATGTACATGCCACAAGGGCACAAGGGGATTAGAAGCATAGCTCTACTCAGTCTTCAGCCATGTGCTGTAGATAGAATTGAGTAGTGAGCATCACACTCTTTGCCCTTTTACCCCCAAAAAAGAATCCTGGTACTCACTGAAATAGAGGATGGATGGTCTCTACAGCCGATCTGGACATGTCTGGAGATGAAAAATCTGCCCCAACGATGATTCAAACTTCAGTTCATCCATCATGTGGCCTAGTTACTATACCAACAGTGATCCCAGCCCTAATATAGATTCAAGCAACATTGAATTTTCCAGACATAACATAATTGAGTTTGTAAATGACACTTTGAACTAGTTACTGGAACTTTCTGAAGTTCTTATCTAGAAACTGCCAGTACTGTGTGTCTGATGATTTAAGTTTCTCCTTTGTGTATGGATTTTCTGCTGACCAGTAGGCTGTTGTTTTGAGTGTTTACATGAAGGTTAAAAGTAATCTTCTCTGTAAAAAAAATTAGCAATGGATTCACTTTACTACTATGTAATGTTTAACAGAACCTGTTAAAAGACGGTACAGTTGCATCTGCATCTCTTGTGTTTGTGTGTTCAGTTGGATTGCAAAAGAGGCCTGCTGCATGGACCATCAACCATTGAAGTGATAACAGAGCCCTTGCCATAAACAACCAAGCAGTGAATGAATCAAGTGTTTCCGCACGCACGCGCGTGCACACACACACACACACACATATATGGCCATTTGGCAAATCTCTCTTTTGCCATCCAATGGAATATATCCGGCTCTGGGTTGGCCCAAATGTATTTTTTTTTCATAACATGTTGTGTATGATGAATTTCATTCTAAAGACTTGCAAATCAGTGAGGTATGGCCTGCTTCCACAGTCCCCCAGTCATGCTGTAAATTAATGTCAATGCAATAAGAATGGGTAGTGGCACAAGGTTATCAGTCAACACAGTGATGACACACACTGTTGAACAGGTACATCAGCTAGCTGCAACATGAAAATGCAGTCAAGACGAACATTGAGTTATTATCCAATATATATCCGCATACATGTACTTTAATTATAGAAAAACACAGTTCATATTAATTGGTAAAACTGCATATTTTAAATTAATATAATTCATGAAAATTTAATCATTTCTTTCAGTAAAAGTTACAAATTTGTTTTCTGTTTGCTTTAGGAAATAACACACTTGAAATGGTCACCTGCTCAGCACATTAATGTTATAAAATATTAATCTTCCAAGAGTAAGTGGGAACACTTTGTACATTATAACTGCTACTATTACTAACTAGCATATTATTTATAAGTATTGACATTTAAACTTTCATAAAAATTTCTGATTCCACACACTACAATCAGTAAAAATACTCTAATAGTACAATTATTTCGATGATTTTTTAACATAGTGTTGAAATACAAAATATAATTAGTTCATTCTTGAACATTAAACTCTCAGAAGGGAAAACTAAATCTCTCACAAGAGAATAAAAAGTTCAACATCACTTTCCTAGAGCTTGTAACTGGGCGTAATTCTAATTAGTTCCATATACTGCCTATCATCATGACTTATTTCTCTAAGATCTATCTGAATATCTTCCATTCTCCTCTTTGTTCTTCAAATGGATCCAATTTGCAAAAGGTTCCTTTGATGAAAATGTGTGAATTTCTTGTCTTCCCAACATGAGTTATGTATCCAGACCATAATGACCTTAACTTATCTGACTCATTAAATTCTCCATACTGCAAGATCATCCAGTCTCAATTTGCTGCATCCCTTATGGATCAGAATATTTTCCTTAGCACTTTATTTTCAGGCTCTTACCAGTTATTCCTTCCCTTCAGAATTTTTCTCAGGAGAGTATAGGATTGTAAATACAGGTATGCGCCGCATAACGATGTTTCAGTTGATGACGGATTGCATATACGACGATGGTCCCATAAGATTATAATGGAGCTAAAGATTTCTGTCGCCTAGTGACGTTGTAGAGCAAAGCATTACTCACATGTTTGTGTGATGCTGGTGTAAACAAACCTACTGTGCTGCCAGTCACATAAAAGTACAGCACACACAACTATGTACAGTACATAATACTTAATAATGATGATAAACAACTCTGTTACTGGTTTATGTGTGTATTAACTATACTGTACTTTTTATCATTATTTTAGTGTACTCTTTCTACTTATAAAAAAACATTTACTGTAAAACAGTATGCTGTATTACACCTAAAATCGTCTGCCTTGTTTAGAATCCTCATTATGACTGGGCACAGTTGCAGAAACCTAACGTCACGAAAATGTAAGCTTCTTCCACAGTGACAGCAAAACAGATCTAAAGGTACAGTGTGACTACTGTATAAAAATCCTGCTATTCAAGGGTGCCTAAGATGTTTTTAGTAGGTTGATGGCTGTGTGTTGCATGTTACTGCCCCACGACCCCTACAGAGTACCCCAGCTATACAAGAGGTGGTCTGTGAGCCCTCCTGTAGCTGTAAACATTGAGTTTTGTGGATATCTCTGAAAACATTTCTGGTCAACAATTAGGTTCGCTTCATAGGCCAGTGTTGATATATCATCCCACAGTGAACTCCAGCGCAAGCAATAAACAAAATGAGCTGTGTCTGCAACCGTCTTAGTCGCTGAGAGAACTGCGCAGATAGCATGTATTGACATATAAATCAGGGTTGCTGGAGGGGTTTAGGAGGTGGAAGGGGTCCATTCTGGCTTATCAAAACTGAACGGTACTGTATACTGTATCGGACAGGAATGACCTAAAATTCTCCAAACTCTGACACACTGTTTGCGACCCCTTTATAGGTCGTTGGGCAACAATAGGTTAATCTTGTGTTGTTTAGTTCATCAAGGCCCCTAAGCATACAAAATCCACAGCTAATGTTGCCAGTAAGAGGCCACATCGAGTGACTGACCTGGAAACGAAATTAAAAGTGATTAAGGACTATGAAAGTAGAAAATCAGTGATGGTTATTGCTTACCAGTCAGGCATGTCCCATTCCACCATAGCTACGACCTTGAAGAAAAAGAACGAAGTGATGGAAGCTGTTAAAGGATCTGCTTCATTGAAAGCAATGAGACTAATAAAGTCTGAGAAGGGCCTATATCAAATATGGAGAAACTTCTAATGACCTGGATTGAAGACCAGTCACAGAAGTGAATCCCTCTTAGCACCATGACGATCACGAGCAAAGCAAAAAGTTTGTTTGCGATGTTGAAAGAAAAGACTGGACCCCGACTATGATGTAGAATTTACTGCTAGCTCTGGGTGGTTTAAATGATTCAAGAATCGTTACTCACTACATAATGTGACAGTGAGTGGTGAGTCTGTGAGTGCTGATGTAAAGGCAGCTGAAGAATATTTGGCAACTCTAGATAAGCTGATTGTGGAGGAAAATTACTTGCCAGAGCAAATCTTCATTCTGGATGAAACCTCCCTATTCTGGAAACGGATGCCTGAAAGGACTTTCACCCATAAGGAGGCCAGGTCGATGCCAGGTTTTGAGGCTTTCAAGGACAGAATAACAGTTTTGTTTGGGGGCATTGCTGCAGGTTACAAATTAAAACGCTATGTGATCTGGCACAGTGAGAACCACAAGGCCTTCAAGCATATCAATAAGCTCACACTGCCAGTGTACTACAGGAGCAATAAGAAGTCGTGGATGACCCAACTCCTCTTCCAAGATGCCCTTCTAAACTGCTGTGCCAGCGAAATGGAGAAGTACTGTTTGGAGAATAACATACCTTTCAAGATTTTGCTTATTCTTGATAATGCTCCCAGATATCCTTTTATTGGTGATCTTCATCCCAATATCAAAATGGTGTTTCTCCCTCTACACACTACCTCTTTTATCCAACCAATGGTTCAAGGAGTTACAGCAACTTTTTAAGGCCTACTACCTGAGAAGGACTCTTGCCCAGGCTATTGCTGCAACTGAGGAAGACACTGAGAAGACAATGATACAATTCTGGAAGGATTACAGCATCTGTGACTGCATCACGAAACTTGCTTGGGCTTGGGGTGATGTCACCAAGGAGTGTATGAAGAACACACTCAAGAGGTTCGGCCATGACTGCTAAGGATTTGCCAAGGATGAGGAGGTTGCAAACATCAGCAAGGCTGTGGTTGAGATGGCAAGCAACTTTAACCTGGGTGTAGATGGGGATGACATTGAGGAGCTCCTAGATATGGTTCCTGAGGATCTGACTAATGAGGAGTTGTAGGTACTGGAAAAGTAACGCGTAGCTAAAGAAGAGGCAAGAGAAAAGGAAACTGCAGGAGAAGAAAAAGAAGAATCCCTAAGAAAATTCACAATGAAGGGTTTAGCAGAAGTTTTTGCCGACCTCAACAAGCTCCTTAAAAAGTTTGAAAACATGGACCTCAACACCGAAAGGTTTCATTAATAGAGAGGAATGCTTATGGTGCATTATCTGCTTACAAGTAAATCCATGATGAAAAGAAGAAATAAATTAAGCAAACCACCATGGACATATTTCTGAAAAGTGACATCTTCTCAAGAACAGCCTCAGGCAGGTCCTTTGGGATGTATTCCAGAAGAAGGCACTGTTATCACAGATGACAGCTCCAAGCAAGTTATTGCCCCTGAAGACCCTCTGGTGGGACAAGATGTGGAAGTGGAAGACAGTGATATTGATGATCCTGACCCTGTGTAGGCCTAGGGTAATGTGTGTGTGTGTGTGTGTGTGTGTGCGTGCTTTAGTTTTTAACAAAAAAGTTTAAATAGCAAAATAAAATAACTGACTCACCCAGAGCAACTACCAGTCCTGCAAATTCTATTCATGGTTACGTGCCATATGCAGGTGTACCATTTTTTACCTTTTATACCGTATTTTTACTGTACCTTTTCTGTGTTTAGATATGTTTACATACATAAGTACCTACCATTGAGTTACAGTTGCCTACAGTATTCAGTACAGTAACTTGCTGTACAGACTTGTATCCTAGGAGCAATAGGCTATACCATATAGCCTAGGTGTGTAGTACGCTATACTATCTTAGGTTTGTGTAAGTACACTCTATGATGTTCGCACAATGACAAAATCGCCTAACGATGCATTTCTCAGAACGTATCCCTGTTGTTAAGTGATGCATATCTGTACATACCATATTTCCTATGTCATAAGACTTTTTTTTGCCCCTGAAAAAATGGCCCTAAATATAACCTTGCTTCTTAACATAAGAAGCAACTGCAGAATTAAATTTGTGAAAAAGCCTTCTGAATGGCATGGAAAATCTTACCCCCCCCCCACCGGGATTTGATTCCAGGACCATCCAGCACATAGCATCATACCGACTACACCATTCTAGCCACCATTTTCAATTGTACAGGAACCAAAACCTTGCCTCTTACCTTACTCTGAACACAAATCCTAACTTTTCTAAAAAAGACGGATATAAAATTCTAATTGTAGCAAAAGGATCCTCAAAATATACAAAAAATTCAATTGGTATAGCACCGGAATGGAGTTGGTACCTGATGTATCTCGTGTTACACCACATGACTATAAAATTATTCTTGTTTTTCTGCAACCACTTCATTTTTTGTCTGTTTTAACACTGCCAAAGTATTGCAAGCCTGTAACACACTTCTTAGTATGCACTCTTCAACTTCTTCAGCAAGGGATGGAAGACAGGATCTGAGGTGCTGCCTAGCACTTTCTACACACTGGAAGAACAAAACAAAAATTAAGACCTACTACACACAAGAAAATATTGTGTCAAACAAGTTATTGTGTGCTTAATTAGCACATACAGTACTAGCAGACCACTCTCTCATTTCTGCCCATTTACAATGGAGGAGATGCTAAGTCCCTACAGAATTCTCATATTCATACAATTTTTAAAAATACTATATGGTCACAAACAAATGTAATCTTGTGAGATCTGTCTGCCACAGCACTGATGCTGAAGATTCTGGTCTTATAGAATGTTAAGCTGTGTAGCAAGTAATTTAAGATATCCAGTCTTATAGAATGTTAAGCTGTGTAGCAAGTAATTTAAGATATCCAAACATTTTGAAGGAAGAGTGGGATATGTTAAACAATATTCACTACCAAATGTAGTATCACAGAAGACCAGAGTCCCCAGATGTACTCTTCCATATTTCACTCCAGTTCCCCCGTAAAATCACCTTCAAAAAACAACTAATATGACCTCACTACTACATATTTCGTGCTCTATAAACATCACCTTTTCTAAGTACGTGAGAGGTGGTTCAGAACAGAACTCTGTGTTGAAATCTACCAGTGCTTCTGAACTCTCTTCCTGTAATGAAAATATGGCATCCATTCGACGCAAAAGTGTATTGGTGTTCAGCACATTTGATATGACATCCACTGTTAATCGATATGGAATACTGGTCAGCTCATCATTAGGTTCCACAATAAGACACCTGGGCGAGGGGGAAAAAAAAAAGTATTTTTTAATGTCCTATTCCAAGAGCCAATAGTTTTACCATACCTGAATGTGCAAGCAGCACACTAAATAATGTGAAACGTACAGTTCTCTTTCACAGAGAGGTAACAATTTTCTTTGTATTTCCTTTATTACACTTTTTTTTTCATCCAGCATGCTCATTCTTTCCTAATCTTTTTCCAAAGTAATTTAAAGGCATTTTTATTGTTTTTACTTCTGCACTACTTCATTCCAGTTTACATCTTCGTAATGCATTTCCCTAATATCCATGTTAATACTGTCCTTGAAATTCCACCTGGCTTTTGGAAGTGGGTTCTTTACATTACACTTTCCAATCAAAACATTAAATGCCCATCTTTGTTTCCCTTTTGATTTACATAATGTTCCTTTCACCCTCTCTCATTTAATAACAGTAAGGACAAAAAATACTGTGGGCTGTTGTGAACACCAAACTGTATCTTCTGAGTTTCATAAAAGGTAGGGCATTTCTCAGCTAGCCAAGTGACTATTAGCTTCTCAAGAATCATACAATCCATGGTGTTAGTAGTAACAGTGCTCTGTTAGAATACAAATTATGAAGTAATTTACTCCGTTTGTTCATTCCTCTTAGATTCAAATATGCTCCTCAATTTTCTATCCTCAAATACAGTGAAACCTCTATCCATCACTTGAGAGGGGGAAAAAAGATAAATGAAGGAAAATGACAGTTGTGGGACAGCAATAAATGCATCAGTAACACAAGACAACAACAAGAGACCTAACTTAGACCTAAAAAATGACAGTTGTGGGACAGCAATAAATGCATCAGTAACACAAGACAACAACAAGAGACCTAGCTTAGACCTAAAAAATGATTAAAGAAAAGTTTCTTGAATACCTATGCCAATCATATTTTTCAAAGAAATCTGTTTAAATGAAACCCTTTGTTTCAGACAAAACAGAGCCTACTCCAAGTTAAAAATGTTCTGTTCATCAAGCCTTCCAATGCTGTACATGTACAAGAACAATTTAACAGTTTTCAGGGCAGCATGAACTACATTCAAGCTCAGCATTGGTTCAGACTCACATCTGTATCCATATTTGCTCTCTACTGCTCTCAGCACCCCTATGCTTGTCACACAACTCACTGGCCCCAGATATGCTGCATATCACAAGCTGTAGTAGATGCAGAGAAACACAAGTCAATGCCTTTCACAGTGCCAAGGGAAATCCATCCTCACAGAATGCTTGTCATCAAGCTGTTAATGTGAAATGCATCACTTGTAAAACTGCTTTCAGGTCAATGTCCTTTCCTGAGTCCATCATGCACACAGCTTCCTGTGCTGGATGGTTCCTGTACAACTACTTTAAACATTTTATGATGCCCACATCAAATGTTTGTAGAATGCCTGTAAAATTTTGTTGATAATATACAACTTTCACATACCTCAGAAATGACGCATCATCTGGATGAGTGGCACAGTTGATGCCAACAATGTTTCTACCTTAACCCTTTAAACGCCGCATTAAATCCCATCTGCCATTTGCTGGCATTATTAGGAGCTCACCATATTTTCCACGTTAGCAGGATAAGGGTTAAACAAATATGTAGACATCCAGTGCCCTTAAAACCCATGTGAAAATGATTGTAGTCATCCATGCTCTTTCATTTGCATAGTATTTCAGAGAAAGTTTTTTTTTATGTTTTTAAAACTGTGATTTCATTTATTTTCCAACCACAGTATGCATGAATAATAGTAGTAATTATCAAAATAATGACAGGAATAATAAAACTAAATCATACAACTGACTGTCACATGCAGCAAGGTGAAACAAGCTGGACAATGCGAGACAGTGCTATAAAAACAAGTGTATAAAATAATTATCAAGTTTGCCACTTTAAACTTAAGCCCCCCCACCTCCATTGCTCAACTATCAACACACTGGCTGACATGGCAACATTTCAACATTTCGTAAGTAACAGTAATTATGAGTATAGGAAGGTTACCATTATTATAAGTTCAAAAAACATCACATTACTTTCACTACTGTCTTCTCAGAAACAATAACTCCTGGAACACTATGGGTCAGTCAAGAATTTAAATTACTTACACATACAGTAACACTTTGAGGAACAATGTGTCTGATATAATTATACATTGTTTCTATGGGCAACTTTTTAAACCAAAAGAAATGAACAGTACCCAGAAGAAAATTATGCATACAGGCATTATGGATAGAGGTTTCACTGTACCTGGAATGTATGTTCTTTCCTCTGTGTGACACAGTTTCACATTCATAGGAAACAAGAAGAAGAATTACATTCTGATTATTTCAGTCTTCAGTTTTTATGTTGTAAGCAGTTAATACTGTTTCAACTGTCTCATTACACTAACGTAACATTTAACAAATGACTTGGAGAAATGTTTCTGTTAAAAATAATAAAAATGAACAACTGAATTACTTTTCAATATTACTATAGTTACCGCTGTCGAACGCAACAATCCTTCATTGCATTTATCAATAATGCTACATGATTCAGTATTTCTGTGGACCATCATTAGGCAGAGAATACATATTTAAAACAAGCATGTATGTAAGTGAACATCTGGAAATTGCAAGAGCACATATTTTAAGCAAATTCCAAATATACACTTGCATACATGCCTGTGTTTTAAATAAATATTTGAAGCTCAATGATGGCCATAAGAAGGAACAAAACAAGTAGCATTACTGATGAATGCAATAAAGTACTATTGTGTTCGACAGCAGTAAGAAGAGTTATGCTGAAATGTCCTGACACAACAGGATGAACTTGATTAAAAAAAAATTAATTACTGTCAAGAATGACTTTACTCCTATCAAGTACTGTAATAACCTTTAGTCTATCCATTTATGCAGTCAAAGTTACAGTAGATTTAATGCATATATATATATATATATAAGTTCATTCTTATAATCTTTGGACACTTTCATTTCAAGCACCTGAAAACAGCATGTAGCTGAAAAACTTGATACTAAGTATATGAACAAAGGACATGAAATATACTGAAAAATGGTTGACACATTAGTTGGGGGATGGCCTACCTGTACTCAGATGCTGATGTCTTACTGGTAGGGCAGTATGGAGACAGTATGAAACCAACAAGTGGCGCTGAAGCTGTTTTAGCAAACCAGCGCTGCATGTGACTTTGAGTGTCCAAATCTTGAAGTGAAGGATTAGGCAGAAATGTAGGATGTGAATGATACCATCCAACAACCTCCAGACCTTCATCATGGAGTCGTTCACTGGCTTCAGTTTGAGAAACTATGAAAATATTGTCACCATAAACATGATAGTATATATATTTACATGCACAAGATGAATTCACCTTCTAAACAACAGTGGTAATTACATGTAACACCAAGTTTAACACTAGAAACTCTGCATTTTGACCACACAGTGTATTTATATGTTGCATATGATTCACACAATAAACAGAAATTTTTTACCCATACAGCATTCACCAACTGGTCTGTATAAGGGAGGTACAACATGTTCTCTGTGAGGAACACAATGAATCTTTATGCATAGTGTAGATTAATTTTATTCTTTGAATGGTCAAGTACGGTTTGTCAGGACTGCTCTGTCACAGGGTTTGAGAGAGTGGCAAGACATGCAAAATGGCAATTATTACAACTAGTACAAATCAGACAAATTCAGGTGCTCAATTTCATTCATTTACTGTTCTCATTCTGAAAATTGCTCGAGTCAGCTACAACTCAATCTTGCAGTACAAAGGCCTCAAATGGTTGTGCTGTATTAGCTCCCTGTGACAGAACATCATGGAGTATTGGTGGAATAACTGGCAGGATAAAGTTGATGTATTTCAAGTAAAACATACCACATTATCACACTGTCTGCCCTAAATACCCACATGGACATCCTGGAAGTAAACCCAGGCCTCCAAGGTGTGAAACCAGTGATCAACTACCTGAGCTATGGCATGGCCTATCATTATGAAATATATGAATACACTTCTCATATGCATAAATCATTTCTTATATACAACTCTTCCGTCAGTCGGATTGATAATCATAGCCGCTACACACTGTAATGAAATACGGAAATGTTCGTGGTAACAATGTTAGTTTTCAACCAAATGTTTACTTGTAGAAATTTTATTAAAATTCACACCTTACTATCTGGAAGCATTATGCCTTAAAATGTATCAGTATCTTTCTTTTAGTCTAGTATGACAAGGTACAACCCTACCACTGGCACTAATATGCCACCATAACTGAAGTAGCACATCTTACAAAACTGTAATCATTTAATCATTTGTTGTGCCTCTGCTTATATACGAGGAGAGGGAGCTTAAAATGTTGTTATAGCTGCTTGTAGATAGACTGATAAGAAGCTAAACTGCTCAAATATTTCTTTCAAGTGGCCTCCATGCATATTTATCAACACATTTGAAAATGCAGGCATCCCATACCTACTACGCCATATTCACTTATCGTCAAGTCAGGTGCTCCAGACAGTTTGGTTTTCCCTTTAGTTTAACACAAGTATTAAAATCTTTGGGTCAGACATCCCACTGTTATAAACAAAACAGATGACTGAATAATAAGACATCAGATCTATATCTGGACAACATTTTATTGTTCTGTGCAACATATTACAGCTTTAATTACATGCCATCATCAGGCACTGATAAAAATACATGAAAAAAGAACCTAGTGTCATAGGAATTGCACATGTTTGCAGAACACATATGGAAACATAAGTGGGTCTTTACGTAAAGCTGTCATTAAAACTGTGTAATCTAAATGAAAACTGAAAGGGGTACAATAATTTTTTTTTTTGTAAAATTCTCCAGTATAAAATTTAATGAACATATCTGTTCATTGGTGCTCAAACTGTCATATACATGCAAACAAACAAATGGATGAAGGAAGCACTGTTAAGGCACTCACTCACATGCCAGTGTGCCTTTAAATTAGTGGAAGTGAAGACCATGAAGAGTCTGTAATCATGATGTGAAAATGTGTTCTATTTCTGTCTTCTGATGGTGAGGATATTTAAACCCAAAGTACAACTACTCTCATATTCTGGTCCAGGGTGGCCATTTCTACCAATGGGTTCAACACAGTAGGAATTTCTTTACATCCTCTAGCCCAGAAGATAGAAACTGAACCCATTTCTCAAAGGCTGTGGTTTTTATACATAGACCTAGATCAATGGATGAACAAAAGGCCTCAAATGAGGAAAATATATGCTTGAAAAAAAAAATCAGAGTTTGTAGGCAAGTCCTGTAACATCTGAAATACACCAAGACATGACTCAAAACAGAAGCCATCATCCTCACTAATACATGGCCATCACAAGCAAAACATATATTTCATCTATTATCATTGGTTGCTAAGGCCACAATAAAGCTCTTGCTGTAAGCACACCCCTCTTGCTATTTAATAGAGTATTAAAAAAATTTAAAAAGTTCCATAATAAAATTTGTCACACCCCCAGAGAATGTTTCATCCCAAATAGGCTGACATGCCTTCTCATTCAAAATCTTATCACCAACACCATTCACCACTTACTCATTATCATTATTCATTAATTACGACTGTCAATTACTGCACAATCATGCATATATTTTCACTGTAACTGTCTGATCACCTGAACTAAAGTTTTCTGCCAACTGCTGTTCCAACAGCACGTATGATTTCCTCCTACACTAGTGGCCACAGCAGACTTCAACTTGAGCACTGTATAATAGGTCAGGGTTTCAATACAGCCTTTTATTCAGTATACGAAAGCATTCATTCACACTAAGATGATAACAGCCCAAAATAACCTCCTGAAGTAGAGTACCACAGAATTCTCAAACTCCATAGTATGCACAGACTACTTACAAATACAAGAAGGCTCAATCACAGTGCCTTTATTTCAGATATGTGTAAAATTCCCTAAATAGTAAAAACACCAGTCATGTACTAGTGTCTGGTGACAACACAGAAATTTCTGTCAAAAGAACTGCGGGATACTTAAATTTACATTCCTAGATTAATTCTTGGGGTAGGGTGGGAATGATTCCTTTGGAACTATGGCCTGCTAATGGGCCTTTTGTACTCTACCAGCACTGGATGATGGATGAATGAATATGGAGCATAGTTAAAATCATAATCGACAAGGGAAAACCAGACTACTCAGAAAACAACCTGTCCAAGTGCCACTATGTCCACCACAAATCACACATGGAATGACCTGGGACTGAACCTTGGCCTGTGTGGTGAGAAGTCAATGACTATTTGCATGAGCTATGGCACAGCCTTTACAATGAAGGATTACTCATTATGAAAAGTAGAAGAGAAAGTTTGGATTTATAGTACTGCAGATATTACAGCAGGTGACTTTTACACGTTTACCATAATGGGTTGGCATGACTTTCACCTAGACATTAATATTAACAGCTAAGTTGTGTCACCTGGGCACATGTCACAGTGTATGCCACTGCTGCTACTGCGACATGCTACAGCACGCCATATCTGAAGCACGCGGCGTTTGGAGTCGTAACTCCCTCCCAGTAATCCAATAACTTCCGAGTGTGATGAATGAGCATGGATATCCATAATAAGCAGTGGTTCTATGTGAAGTTCAACTGAATATGGAGCCTTCAACAGTAACAGACATGGAAAGTATTAATTTCATCCACAACATAAAGATCTCCTAATCACAAATTAAAATGCCCAGATTTGGTCTTTTCAGTTCTGTGTCTACATGAAATATGTATCTTGCAGAACAGATTAACATGTCGAGTGTGCAAGTAACATGGTCCAACTACAATATCTACATAGAGTTTCACAGGAATATGTCAAAACATTGCAATGATACATGTAAAGGTTCATGAGACCTATGAGTAAAGTGACTTAAAAACAAAATTAAAGTGGATGATAAATGTTGCTTGCATAATTTAAATTTTATATAAATCTGTAAAGTGTGTGAGGCAACAGACTGGATTAATCTGGTTCAGGATAAGGACCAGTGGCAGGCTCAGGTAAACTTGGCACTGAACTTCCAGGTTCCATAAAACAAGGGGAATTTCTGACTAGCTGATAAACTATGACTTCTAATTGACAACTCTACTTCATGGAGTTAGTGTATGTGTGTAAAAAGTCTTGTAAAAAGATACATGGAAAAGTTCATAATTGAAAGTGGGAATCACAATATGACTGAAGAGTTACATGTAAAAGGTAACATTGCCTGTGTGTACACCATGATTGCATATAGGAGTGAAAGTACAAAGCTCCATGCATTCTTGAACTTGGCACTAGATGGATAAGTCATCAGCCTCATGCCCTAGCTGCTGTACCCCTGGGAAAGAGCCCCTGTTATCCGTTGAATAGAAGGCTGAGTTTGCCCAAAAACAGTCTGCACATTTTGCCTCCGCTCAGATTCGAACTCTGGATTGTCCAGCCCACGGCCTAGTCATTATGCCCTACAACACTATAAAGCTATAAATCAAAATCATTATGGATGTACAAAATTCACTCCTGTGAAACCAATCAAAACTGATCAAGTAGTTTGGGTCCTGTTACATACATACAGCTGGACACATGAATGCGCATGATAAAACTAAACAGTTTCAACATTTGTTTTAAAATATACTTTAAAAAGTCATAACGTAACGGAATTGGCCCAGGTTTATTTCCCTTAATCAATCTGAGAATAAAGAAGGCATTAAATTTTCAGTACAGTGGACAGGCTGGATGTCTGGGGCCAGAGATATTTCTCTTCACCACAGCATCGAGATTAGCACTGAGGCCCATCCAGCCTCCTATTCATTGGGTACCAGGGGCTCTTTTGCCAGGAGTAAAGCAATCAGGGCGTGAAGCTGACCCCTTAACTCCATCCAGTGCTGAGATTAATGAGTGCTGCTACACCACTACTCTTCTGTATGCCTTCATGGCATGCAAAGGGATAATTCACCTTTAAGTTACCTTTACCTTAGATTTTGTACAACATATTAGTAAAGTCATTCACACTGCATTTGTGGAAGATACCTCCTCCTGGTAACACTCTTTGTGTCATGTAAAATAAATGAGATGGGAAAACAGCTTTCATTATGGAAAAGCTTTCAGTACAGTATGCTACAAAAAGCTACAATCAGTAATGGAAGAGAAGGGCTATCCAGCACACTTAATTAAAATAACACAAAGCATTTATCACATACAGAATTCACTACTGACAAGAAGCAGCGAACAAGTTAGAAGAGCAAACACTAACCGAGGGGTTAAACAAGGTTGCCCACTGCTTCTGACTTTATTTATTTTAATAATTAATTAACATATATATATATATTTAGTGAACAACATTTATGAATAATTTTATATGTAGATGACCAGATATTATTTTTTGATTCTGACGACCTATTATGGGATCTCCATGAACCAACATAGTGGTAATGGGAGACAATATAATTTGAAGTACCTGCATCTAAAATTAAAGCTATGGCATTCTGAGTGCAAAATCATAGTCAGTGTACACTGCTAAGTGAAAATGAAATCATGAACAATTTCACAATTGAAATTACTTAGGGTACAGTGTCTCCTACAAACATTTAAATATGATGTCAACATGAAGCTTGGTGGATTTCATAGAATATGAGGAACAATCTGAAGAACACATAAATCAAAAGCATTAAAATCAACACAACAAAAATTCTATAGAATAATGGCTGTTCCAACTTCAATGTATAATTCTGAAAACTGACATTAAAGAAAACTGATAAGATGAAAAATAAAATTGGCAAAGATGAAATTCCTGAGGAGCTTGGCTCACAACAAATTAATCAGTCACAAATATCATACTGACACCAGGGTAGAATTAAACACATACCACCATCAAATTCAATTATATACCAACAAAAGCACTACAGTACAATATAAAGTTTTTACAATTAAAACACTAGGACTACACCATGCTTCGGCTCTTTCTTGAGGATCTGCTTCAAGGAGTGTACATGAATATGTGTATACAATGTACATTATAAATAGATAAAATAGGTTAATACTGTATTAACCTTTTAAAGCCTAACGACATATATATATGTCGTACTGCAGCGCTAACCTCCAGACGCTACATTTTAAATATTTATTCAACAAATATACATACT
>JGI20166J26741_10315559_pt1 | contig 16430 bp, 11 predicted proteins | sample TergutCu122P5_FD_26741 | JGI IMG/M metagenome (IMG submission 26741)
CAACTAGATGCAACAGAGGTTTTTATTGCAGATCTTATTGCAAGCAATAAGATCTGCAATAAAAACCTCTGTTGCATCTAGTTGGCATTTTATTTCCACACACACACACACATATATGTATATATATATATATATATATATATATATATATATATATATATACACATACATACATACATACAGAGATAAGGCAGCCAAAAATCATTTAGTTAATTGGCAGTACATGCACTGAATTAAACAGAATCTGCTGTTATGCAGCTACCATGATATTAAGCATACAGTTCATTTCTGTCAGTTTTGGCACATTTGTTCTTTTGAGTAGTTATTAATCATGGCAAGGTACAGTACTGAGTAATGTCTGCTTCTTTTTGATGCCTGTATTAAAAGGAACGAAACTCAAGATGCTGTGTCCCTGCATTTTGTCACTAGTATTCAGCAAACTCTCCCTTAAACACAAAACCATTTTGTTAAAAATGTATGAAAAGTGGCACAAAAGCAAGCCCATTGGTATAGGAGAAGGAAATTGACCAAAACTCACACTGACACCAGAAACCCTCCAAGACATGCCAACAAGACTAAAGTGGAGCCTTACAAGATGGGCAATGTATGTGTAACATAACATTCAGGCACATTTGCATATCCACTGTTGTCATGGAAATAAAAAAAGTGTTACATAATCTGAGAGCATGTCCATAGACTTCGTTATCCAGAATGAAATGCACATTTGCCATACCATGTTTTCATCTGTAGCCTGACCAGCTCTTAAAAAACAATGAACATAAAATATGTGTTTTGATTTTCTCTACGACATTTGTCTGCAACTTTTTATCATTCTAAAAACAATTCGGCGAAATATTATCAAAAATATACATACATCTTCATGTAAAGAACCCATTTATTCTTGTCAGATTTTAATGAAGTTTGAATTTTCGTGGCAGATTTTCGAAAAACGCTCGAATATCAAATTCCTTAAAAATCTGTCAATTGGGAGCCCAATTATTCCATGCAGGTGAATGGAAGAATGGATGCACAGACATAATGAAGCTAACAGTCGTTTTTCATAATTTTGCGTATGTGCCTAAAAAATTCACTTCATCGATTGTTTTAAGGAACTTATGTCTCTAAATTTCCAATACTGACAGCCAAAAAATTAAAAAAGTTTGATGTGTAAAAACTGTCAGTAATGCACCATCTTCAGCCTGCCAATCCAGTTTCATGATGGTACATCTGATTCTCAACTCTCTTTACACAACTAGAACAGTGGTTACAGTGCACTCAAAACACTAGACAAATCTCAGGATCACTAACTGTTTATAAAACAGTTACCTCAGGAATATAAATGAATTTCTGGACCCCTATGTTGTAAGAAATGATTGAAGACACAGAGTGTTACACATAGTTTCAGGATAACAGTGCACCATGGTACACTGCAGAAATGCAGTCTGGAGAGTACAGGCTGCTTCCAAAGAATGAATAATCATTAGGGGCCTAAGCCCATCATGTTATCCTGATCTGAATGTGTAATTTTCACATGTGGGAAAACTAAAACAGAAATTCAAGAGGACAATAAACTTTATAGAGGCTTCACATACTGCAATCCAAAAATATTATTCTAGAAATCATGGAAGATGAACTTCAACATGTCACAAAATTTGTTTTGTCAGTGTGAATGGTGCCCTGATGCTTGAGGGCACCACTTACACTAATGTAGTGTTACTGGCAACATTAATTTGGCTTGGACAAGCCCTTCAGTGATTCTCAAACTTTTTTTGCTCATGTCACTGTACTCCTTACTACAAGGGATCATGGCACACTGAATGTTTAAACTGGCAATACTACGGAAGAGTTCGAGACTTGTGCATGCAACATGAGAAAGATAATTACTTTGCAACTATTATACTTACTCCACACTACACACTTGGAAGCAAAGTTTATTCTAAACAAAATTATTTATAATTTACAATAATACATTTAGACTTTTGTGGCACACCCTTTGAAAAACAATGAATTAGACCATGGGATTCATAGGAACAAGCCTACACCTACAAGCAGCAGTAGTAGTAGTGTAACAGCAGCAGCAGTAGTAGTAGCAGTAGTTATTGTCATTATCATGATCATCATGATCAAGTACTCTGGGGAAGTTCCAGTAATAGCTTTTTACAGTGCCCAGCATATAAAGTACACACAATTTACAAGATGTAAGCACAGTTAATTTTAGTTTTGAAAATATTTTTTCCAAAATCAATATCAAAATGTTTTTCATCACACTAAAACTTTATGCCAACTGCAATAAATTATGACACCAAAGAATTCTGTGTTGATGACCATTAACAATGTCCATGCTGCATCTATGTGTTAACTGGGCACTTTTTTTCCTTCCTTACAGGGCTTTTGTGTGTCATGTCTCTTCTGTTTTGCCAACATGGATGTTCACTATGCCCTGCTGCCACTGCTGAAGCAACTGTTTGGGCCAGGTTTTGGAGGTGACAGTGCCATGATGGCACAAAGGGTAAACACCGTAACACACAGCTCACGGGACTTGGGTGTCTGACTGTGTTGCAGAACACAGAGAACAATCAGTGACCAACACGGTCAGGAACTGGAGATATACTGACCGAAGCAAGCACTGGCGGTCAGCTTGCTGTCAGCCAGTGACATAATTCAGTCCAAACTCACTTTCACTGGGCAATATTATGCAGTTGCTGTTGTAACTACTTCAGGCTCAACACTGAAACGACCCAACTGACCGCAGTCCGAACCAGTTCACTATCCTCCCTGACTGCCTCTATATCCATTTCAATATAAGCGTTATCATCAGACCTTAAGTTAAAAACTCCAGGTCTTTAGCCAAAAGGACATACAGAACATCTCACGTTCGACATGCCCAGACTAAACAAATCTCGTAATTCAATTACTATTTACTGGCCATGCACTGCCTTTCTATTACCATGTGTTTGGTCTTGCAGAACTAGCATCATATTCCTTCAATACATATAACATTGGGCCCAAAGTTAAAATCTGGCCAGAGCAGATGGATTCTAATTTCCAAATCCAGGTAGTAAAGATTACTGTAGAAATATGGTGACAACAGTAACTGTGTGATCTCCGTTTCCTCCACTCTCTCTTAGCTACTTTTTGTCTCTTCCCACAAAGTTTCCAACTAAGAACAAAACACAAATGTTTGCATTAGTGTAAATGATGATGTACAATTGGTGTAACAAATGGGTACAAGCAATTCCAGGTTTCTGACTTCACAGGTGTTGACCCTTCCATCTTTTCCTTGCAACACCAACGTTTCTTCTGCCATTTGGATTGTATTCACGCACTAACCTGGGAGAGCCCGTATTATTCATTCTTGACTCACACCCACAATCAAGATCCACTTGCCATTATGAAGTCAAATTTCTAGCTTTATGCTACTCATAATTTCATTCTTTATTTTTACTTTTCTTCACAAGGTACTTCCACATACCAAAACTCTGCACGTTTCATTGAATTTGCCATTCACTTTTCTTCCCACGTTTAGGAATAAAAAATCTACAGAAGCAAGCGACTGACTGAAGTCATTTAACTTCCAATTTGCAGTGTGATTTCATGTAAACTATGCAGTGTCATTACTGGTTTCAAAATATTTCCTTTAATGTTTACATACCTACAAAGTTAAATAATGTTACCGCAAGCCTTAAAGTTTTTGACATGCACACTTATTAACCCTTATCCTGCTAACGTGGAGAATATGGTGAGTTCCTAATAATGCCAGCAAATGGCAGATGGGATTTAATCCGGTGTTTAAAGGGTTAACGTACTATCACAATTCCCCTTATACAGAATGATTCTGCCAATTATAATTTACGGTGTCCAAGTGGGTGAGATTAACCTCTCATGTGGATATGTAAAACGGTCTTTTGATATGGCATTTCAGTTTTCACTCTGGCTTTCTGAGTCGCCATTTTATTGGAAGTCAGGGAATGGAAAAAGGAAGGGACACTATATTAAGAGAGAGTGAGAGAGGCATTTTACTTGATGAAGCTGTAAACTGCTGCTATAGTGTTAATGGACAATGAACACCATTAGAGTTCAGAGCAATGGTATAATGAAAGTCACTGGAGAGAACCAAAGAATTTGAAGAAAACCTGTCCTAGCATCATCACTGTGTACACTGTGTACACCCCCAAAATGATACAGAATGGCCCAGGACCGAACTCAGGTCTCCAAAGTAACAGGCTTATGACTGACAGCCTGAAACCTAGCAAACCCGACCTGATATACCAATGGAAAACAGCTACCTTAGACTAGTTAAATAGCAGAGATATTTTATATCTTCAGGGTGAGCTGCATTATTTCATTTTGGACTGCTGTGCTTGTCATGGGCTTCACCAAACATTCCCAGGCAATGGGTTACATACTTACGCATATTAAAGTACTGTTTGATAGCATTCAATTGTGTTCAACTCATTACCACTCCAAGATGTATTCCTACACAACACACAAATCAATACGTACAATTCCATTGATCAGTCAGCCCTGTAAATGTGGAAATTCTGTTGAGCCAGTTTGTGCTACAAGATACTGTAGAAATTAAGGTGGTCAGTCATACCTCACGCCAATACATCATACGAGTATTTGTGGCTTGCAGCTATTGTCCTAATCAATGGGAACGTAAGGAGACATAAGTTTTCAACCCATAAGATTATTTCCTGAAATCATCAGGTAAAGTAATTTTGTTACCAGCACCTATAATTATGGTTTTAAAATGTTAAACCTATCAATCTACAATGCTGCAATTACTTCAACACATCTTGTAGAAATATGCCCAAAATCTAGCACATACATTAGAATTTTGTTATTAAGGAGCAAAGCACTTAACAGTTTGACAGGTTACTGTGTGCCCCTTCACAGTATTCCTCAGGCTAGGTGCTATGTACTAATTTTCAGAAGCAACTGTATTGTTCTCAAAATGTCTTCTACAAATGGACAGGCACTGCATAACCCAACATACCTGAATTAAACTCTGGCATTACTGAAAACTTAACACTAATGCCAACAGTAATCATGACAATTTTCATTAAGTTAGTTGTCCAGTACATAATCTTATTCAGGTAAGGTACAGAATATAAATTAACTTTAATAACATGTGGTACAGTAAATGGAAACAGTAAATGTTAACCTATTAACCTACATCAAGTGACAATATGCTGTCAACAAACTGAAATGTAAATATTTGAGATTATTCATCAAAACTGAACAAATTCTGTGACCAGTAGAAGGCTGTACTTTGCTGGATAAGAACAGATCACAGTCGCATCATATTAGACATCCAATTTAAAAGGTAAATTGAATTATTATGACAATGGATCTGGATATGTGGAAAGGATAATCAAATCCTTAAATCTGCAAGGTACTGCAACTAAAACGAGAAACAGATATTGATCTGAATAAATAAATGAACTGTCAGCACATTTTCTTTTAATGCTATCCATTGTGTATGTTTTAAAATTTAAAAATTTCAAAGTGTAAAATTTCTAAATACACAAAATAACTATACCCTAAAAATAAATGTACTAACAATATTGTATGACCGTGTACAAATTTTAGAATAAAAAAAAAAAGCCAGAACTGGCTAACTACAGTTGAATCCATGTAGATAATAAAAAAACTATCACACAAACACATTATTTCCAAGAGTTCATGACCCTTACATTACATAATCCTTCACTTCACTTTCTTAGCTCTGCAATTTATGTACTGTATTTACTGAAATATAAATTCACAATTCTTTTTACCTAATTCACCATCTCAAAAATTGGTGGTCAACTTACAATCCTGCACAAAGTTTAAAATAGTAGGTATACATACTTTCCATAAAACTGAAGAATGTAAAGGGAGAATGTCTTATATGCAGGGCGATCTTATATTTGGAGTACATATGGTATGTAAATAAACTATGCCAAAAAAATAAAATATTCTTATAGAGAAGACCAAACTTTTTGTGATTCTGAACTTCAATTACCACCCTCATTATGGTGAGAAAGGCAATGGAGATGACTCAGTCAACTCAACATCATAAGGGCTGTCAACATCCACATTTGTTCCCTCAGTTCCGTCTGTCAAAAGAATAAGGTAGGAATCTTCTATATTTCTGAAGAGAGTGACAATGGCACTAGCTTACCTGCAGCATCAGGTGAATTCTGTGAACTGGCTTCTTAAGGAAGATCCAAAGCATTATTTGTTTCACTGACTGCATCTTTTCCTTAAACAAATCATAATACTGAGTGTGTTTATTATGGTACCTGTAATTTTTCAACAGTGTTAAGCTGCAATCAGGTTTCTGATCACTCAAACTTTCTTTGCTTTCACCAAAGCTTCCCACCAAAACTTCTTTTGTCATATCATATACAGGCACATCTTCATCAATGATGTCTGCATCTGGATGCTTAGAAACAACGACCAGCTCGTAATGCTGATGCAGCAGTTCATCAGTTTAGAGCTCTTGTTGTACAACTACAAAACACTGACTACGCCTCCTCTATTACATCAAAGTTAACTAAGAAGTTCACTGGTTCAAGAAGCCAGTAAAACATACTGCTGCTGTAATTTGTTTCATTTCTTTGCCTAACTAAAATTTTAAAAAATCATGAACAAAATGATAAATCAATTATTCCATACTCCATTCATGCAGCTATAAACTGTTTGATACTGAAGGATTTCCAGAAGTCTTTCACACTGAGTTTCTTTTTTTCAGCAGCTGCCTGAGTAAGTTTAGCAAATGTCTTCCACACATAAGCTGTAAATGTAACAATTACTCTTTAGTTCATTGCCTAGAGATGTGTCATACTAGGAAGGAGGGGGCAGCAGCAAGGTGATGACTTTTGTGTATTCCAGTAAGATCCAATCAAGAACATTATCCACACAAAATTCTTGAAATCCATATTTTCTGGCTTGCAATATGCTTCTAGTTCCATGGTGCACTTGAACACTGGATCATACAGTGAATGAGGGGTGCAACATCAAACTTCCTTTGCAGAACAACAATAAAGGGTAAGATTAAAGAAATACCATTCATGCCCTAGGATAACCTGCAAGGCAGCAGAATCCAATATTCTTGCCACATATCACAATCCTTGTTCAACCCTCTGGTGCCTTTAATACTGGAACCTTCTTCTCTCCCTTGGACATGTCCATTCTTGTATACATCCTCTTGCAAAACAAGCCTCTCTCATCTACAGTTAACACCTACATGGTTGAAAACCCACTTCTTTAACGAAGTTTTGTAATACTCGGAAAGCCGTTCAGCAGCTGAGATAAATGAACCAGCTGTTTCTCCAGAAATTGTGTGTTGTCAAGCTGCTATCAATTATTGAACTTGTTGAACTAACCAGATTATAGCTGTGAATTCTAGACTGGATTCATGAGGGATGTCTTTTAACTTTTCAGGAACGTGTGCAGTTCTGCCTTTACAGCAACGATGGTTGCAGAGGAATTCCTCTGAACCTCTTTTCAATCCAAATCCGAAAAAGTTTTCAAGGCTTTTAAACTCACTGCAATTTTGGCATCATTTTCATGTAGAGCACATAGCACTGCTTTGTTTATGCCAGTAACACATACAATATCATGCCTTTCATTGCTGTCATAGTGAGTAAGCATATTATGTTTCTGCTCTGATATTTGATCTTTTCACACCTCTCACTTTGTTCACCAATGATAACACCACCAATATGCATGTTGCTATTACCACTCATTATTCCACTTAGAAGATGAAGACAGAACTAAAGAACTCAAGCAACAGACACGATGAAGTATCTAGTTCATCACACTGCCCATCAGGGATGGACAGACTGTGCAGGCACAACAGATGTGTCTAGCTCTCCACAGAAATTATCAAAATGTAGTACTGCTGTACAGAAATTGCACTGCACCAAGCATGTCAATCTGGAACAATGTCTGCTTGTAAAATGGTGTTAAAACAAAATCATATAATCTGAAAAAAAATCCCTTGAAACTTTAACCACTGGGGTTGGACATTCAACACACCCTTTATGTAAAATGCGTATATTACGTGGCTCAAAAAACATGCCACTATGAATACACTGCATTTTGTAGTGGTGAGGGGGAATGGAGATTGTACAGCAATGTCTTAAAAAATGCAGTAAACATTCTTGTTCCTAAATATATAAAATGCACTTCTTGGTTTTTGAGACCTACCTGCATCCCATATATAGGGCAGTTACTACTTGACGTTATAACAGTTTTCGTCACTGAATGTGCTTTTGTAGTGTATGAAAGGAATAAAACTAATACTATTAGGATAGTTAAAACAAGACAGGCAATGTACATGTAATATAACACTGAGGTGTGTTCATGCAACCATTGCTGCAGTGTAAAAGCAATAAATATTACATATTCTGAGTGTGTATTTGTAGCCTTAGGTATCACTCATTTGTGCCATATTGTCATCTGTGGCCTGCCCAGCTCTGCAATATTTTTGCAAATTACCTCATAAACAGCATGAATTAAAATAAATAAATAAATAAAATGTGTGTTTTGACTTCCTCTACAATTTTTGTCTGAACCATTTCTCATTCTAAGAAGAACTGAGTGAGATACGATAAAAAATGTATACTGGTCTTCATGTACAATACATATTATTTTTACCAGATTTTAAGTAAACTTTAATTTTCTCAATAGATTTCCAAAAAAATAATCAAATATAAAATTTCAAAAAAGTCCGTTCAGTGGGAGCCAAGTTGTTCCATGCAGATACATGGGCAGACGGGCGAACGGACAGACAGAGGAAGCTAACAGTCACTTTTTGCAATCTTGTAAACATGCCTAAAAATTAACGTAACTTTTACGTTTCCTTTGTACATAGCCTTCTGGCTGGGCTGCTGGCTCCCTACATTCAGCACTCCCACTGAAAACTGCTACCTGTAGCAGGTTACTGTTGCAAACTGACTCAATAAGCTTGCATATACAAAGGTTTGATGTTTTTTTGACCGTGCATCATAGTATAGGCTTTTTCAAATTATCAACTTAATGCACATTTCCTTTATTCTTCAACAATATGTATGTTACACTACGATCCTCAACATGTTTCGAGCAGCACCCTGCTCATCCTCAAGAGGAAAAATTGTATTACTACAGCCTCTGGTATCATCACCCTCTGTAAACAGCCGTACAGTATGCAGATGGAGAGCATACTGTACGGCTGTTTACAGAGGGTGACGATACCAGAGGTTGTGGTGATACAATTTGTCCTCCTGAGGATGAGCAGCGAGCTGCTCGAAACATGTTGAGGATCGTAGTGTAACATACATATTGTTGAAGAATAAAGGAAATGTGCATTAAGTTGATAATTTGAAAAAGTATATACAAATGTGTTCACTTCATTTAGGATGCAACAGCTTTAAAACAATTAAGTTGTGCATTCAACTGTTTCATGCATACCAGTCTCAAAACAACTCACAACTGTTGCTGATATCCAGCATATCCTTTCAACAAGCTGTGCAAAATGACCTGACAGATGAAGTGATAATTTTTATGCACAGTGAGCATGTGAGAAGGAATATGAAATTGGTACTGACAATTTTCAGAGTCAAGAAGTGGTGGGAAGAGGCATGGTTATAGTGGAGGTTTTAAATACACAGTTTATAAAAACTTTTCATTAAAAATGTATCTGATATCAAAAACATAATTACATTGCATTCATGCTGTAAAACTGGTAATGTTATAAACTGTAATTACGGCAAAAAAAAAATGGTCTGGTAGAAAATTCTCCATTCTTGTCTCCGTTCCTGAACTTTTTCTGAATTCTCATCACAAATTGGAAAACTCGGTCTCACAACTGCATAGTTCTGTGGGCAAGTCAGACATGTTAAAGTGATCCACATTTTAAACTATCTTTGTGGCTGAACTACTGAAGGAATTGACATTAGAGGTGGACTACAATAAACTCCAACATTTTCACTAAAATTAACACATTGCAATTTTTTTTTTGCAGCAGAAGCAGAATGAGGTCATAACAGGTCAACGAACCTTCATAATTAGGTCTTAAAGAAGAAAACCTTGCCCACTTTTGGAAGAGCCTGGAGTCAAACCTATCTCACTTGTACAGACTTTAAGCACATCATTATACCCAGTGGTCCTTCACAAATTGTACAGTGTTTGATACGAACTCCCCAAAATACTAGAACATATTAATATCATTGATGTTATTATATTCTGCATGAAATACCAACTGAACAAGAACAGGCATACACAAATAAATACATACATACACCACCAGCTTTTATATACAGCAGATGATTTTCACACACAATTTCATCTTGCCCATTAACATGAAGTTCATAAAACTTTATGTGACTCCAACACACACCAAAGTGTTAGACTGAGAGTACTCAACAGAAAGCAGACTGGTACATCCTGTAGTATAAGATGCAATGACATCTGAGTAACAGCCCACACTGAAACACACAATGTTACAAGTCAGTGAACAGAGATCATATGTTCAGTAAATACAACACCATATACTATTTATTTGTACACCAACACCGACAACAGAAGTCCCCAGCAAGCGTTTTGAACAAAAGATGCCAAGAAATCCCAGAAGTGTTGACTTAAGGCATGGTATCAAATAAGTGCCAAACTGCACAAGGCTTTTGAGAACATTTTAACTTGCAAGGTCATTAAGATGAGACCAACAAATTGGAGTTGCAAGAACTAAGTGGCACCATGGCATCATTTGTCAGCCAGTTCTTGATTCATGAACATGGAAACTGTGGCCATGACATCACACCCACATACACAAGCTCTATCACAACCATGGAAAACAGGGCGCGCTTCCAGGAAAACTGGGCTTATGGCATCATACACAAACCAACCAAGTGTGACTCAATCATTCAATCACACACCAAGGGTATTCTTACTATCTAATTCTCACTTTTTAATGAAGATTGTGAAAAAGGAAATTTTTATTCTAGTGAGATACAGCGGACCAAGCTGAATGGGTAAATTCAATACTCTTGTTCAAGCAGTGCCTTTTAAATAATACTCAAAGATCATGTTTCTTGCACTAGAAGTTTATTATAGCAATAGGCAAATTACAGCCCTCAAGTTTGGTGCAGCACTTATGAAATGTTCTTCTGTGACCCTCTGTTGAACACCCATTCCCTAGTTCCTGCTGTAAATGGTGCTCCTTTCACTATGCAGAAATATCTTACCTTGATGAGTTTCCAGAATGTGAGCGTACATTCCACACCCGTACAGCACCATCCAAACCGCATGAAGCCAGGCACTCACTGTCACGACTCCATGACAGTCCCAACACAGTGTGCGTGTGCCCTTTCAGCTCCAAAAGCACTGTGCCCGCTGCCAAGTCCCAAACTTTCACACGCTTGTCCTCGCCTAAATTCAAACCCAATACAAACAGGTGCACAAAACTGCTCTTCTAATTTAAGAAAATACTGCTCTTAAGCTGCAGAACATAATTCTCTGCTACTCTTTTAACCTCTTATCTGTTTATATTCTGATAGCAGTATTGTCTCCCACAGCTCTGGTCCTTTAAATTATTCACAATAAAAAATTAGAGCATGATACATAAAAAACAAAGATTTTTCAACCACTGCCTACCTAGAGAAGGCAAAACTGTTTGTATAATTCCACGGTTTCTCCTAAGTGAGGCAGCTGTAAGAGTTCTTCTTCCAAACAAAATATAATGGAAAAAACAGCATACAAACTGGTAAAACAGACCAAAACATTGCATAAAAACAGTATGGCATCTTCCAGTGTTACGTACTATTTATGCTAAAAGCCATTCAGGGGTCAGGCTACACACATGGCCTATTGAAACTGTGTTACATACATAGTTTTATGTTTCTATAAGCAATGCATACAAAAATGAAACACCTTCCTGGAGAGGATAGGGTGCATATCTCTATGCCAAAATTTTAATTCCAAAACTAATTAAATTTGCATGGAATATTGCATGGTAGGATTACTTTCAACATTATAAGGCAGACTGCTCTTGATCCATACTAATTTTAATAATCTTTAAATGGCTGGGTTGGTGTTTAAATTTCAGCACATGATTTATGAAGAACGACAGTATTATTTGAACAGAAAAAAATACAATTATGAAACAAATGGCATTTTGTGGCAAATACAAAAAGAGATTATGCAGCATTCTTAAAAATGCAGTAAATTTCTTTGTTGCCTAAATAAACAAAATGAATTTCTAGCAGGTAATTTAAAGGTTAATATATAATTGACAAGTTCTTGAAATAAAAACCGTAGTTGCTGATGAGATACACGTGTTATGTCAGTCATATGCATCATTTTTGCACCAGATGTACAAGTAAGGAGATTAAATACACAGACACATAGAATGACTTGGGGAAGAAACAAATACAAAGTTTGGATTAAAAAAATTTAATGCAAAAAAGACCACTTGGGACAGTTATATAGAACAACATGCCTGGATCTGGCAGTATGTGGATCAGCTACCAGCTTTTCTGTACTACATGTTGCACTGGTTTACCAAAGACATAAAAAATGCAAATTTGATTCAAAGTCTAGTGTAGCGGCATCTGCAAGGATTACACAATGTAACACACACTCCTCTATGACGTCTTCTAGCTGCCATCATAAGAGTTATGGTACATCATGGTATCGAGGTGGATGCACTGGGAGACTGTGACAGCAGGTTCACTGCATGCTTGAAATGCTGAAGGTTATGTGACATGTGAAATGTAATCTAATACCAAAAAAAAAAATGCATTTGAACACAACATGCAGTTACCTGCAGAAGCAATGAACTTCCCATCTGGACTGAAGGACAGAGCCTGGACTGCCCCCTTGTGACCTGGAAATACCCTCACCAATTTAGCGTCATTAACAGCCCACAGCCGTACTGTCTTGTCAGTGGAGCCAGTTGCTAGGTAGGAACTATTTGGGTGGAACTGTACTGCCTGAGAAATACAACACGTGGTTAGCGCACCACAAACTCTGTTTGCATTACGCACTGTTAGTGGTGTCAAACAGAATTTACCTCAACATCCTGGTTATGGCCAGCAAATATTCTTAGTGGAAATGTGCGATCCAGAGACCAAAGCCGGGCTGTTCGGTCATGAGAACCAGTGGCAACATAAACTCCCAGTGCGCTCACATCTACACACCAGATGGGATAGTTGTGTCCCCTGAAACAACAGATCATGCTACTATAATAATCTGTTCCACATGCACCACTTTCACTATTTATTCCAAACTGCCCACAGCATTTGGGGCCAATCATCCATCCATTCATTCATTAGTTCATGCATTCATTTACTCAACCTCATTCATGCATTCACTCATTCACTCACTCACTCACTCACTCACTCACTCATTCATTCATTCACACCTCATACATGGGTGGAAAAGTTGCGGATTGCTTCAAAAGAAATTAGACATTATACTTTGAATGGAATGGTTATTAACCCTTCAGCACTGAAAGTCAAATACAGTCAACGAGCAGTGTGAAGCTGATAAAACCCAAAATCGATTTGGTCACCACCCAGGACATGCGAAGTAACGGTAGCCATTTAAACTGCATGTCCTGTGCACAGTACATCAGACAATTAATTCTGATACCACAGGGTTGAGGACAAACAACAAACATTCTCAATAAACATTTCAGGCATTGATAAACTGTCTTATAGAACTCTACTGCAATATACTGTCATACCTGTAGATGGCAGCACATGAGAAATCATCCTTCCTCCATGCACGCATAGTTGAATCATGAGAAACAGATACCAGCAGTCCATCAGGAATATGTGCAATGCCCTGTACAGATCCACTATGCCCACGCAAACAGACTGCATTGCTGTCAGGCCTGCAGCACAACACAAGATACTGTCTTAGAATATTATTTTCCCCATCTTTCATTAAGAATATAATATCTTTTAAGGTGGCTCTTCTCCCACCATAAGCAAAAGCCAGCTGGCCAATGAAGTGAAAAATTAAATGGTTAAGCCTGTCACATTAGGCATCATGTTCTAACACCTGGCAGATCACAATATCCAGGAACCTCTGGTCCCAGAGGTACCAGATATTGCACCTCTTATTATATGTACAACAGCAATAATGGCTGAAAATAATAGAATTTATTGCCATCTAATTACAACTAACACACTCAATTCATACAAGTATCCATAAAAGTGGACTGCAGTAAAAATGGCATGACAAAGAAGAAACAGTGTTACATGTCCCAAATGACCGTGAGGTTCTGGATGAAATAAGATTTTGTCATCTGGGCATTTTTATCAGCAAGCCAAGTGACTATCATAAGGCTACATTAAACAGAGTATGGCTCTTTATTTGATGTGCAGCTGGAGGGCTGAATCTTAGCAAAAGTATGATGTGGGATGTCAAAACACCATGCACCGTGGTTGGCATGAGTTACAGTGAGTCTGAAATTGTACTCTAATTGTTCTGAAGTTAATACAGATAACTTCCAATGTAGAAAACAAGCTACAATTATGACACAACATGAATCACTGCTGCATTTGTAACTCAAACTCACCCATTTAACTTTTCGCTGGCACTCACATCACATGCCAGGTGTATCTGCGAAATGTTACGGTTTACAGTGTTGAACATCTTATTTTGGGTCAAGCCCCAGAGCCTGATTTCAGAACCCAAACCAGCAGCCAGTACATCCACTGCATGTGACGTACACCCACACGCTACACTGAGAACACAATTCATATGGATGTATCAGATACAAGATGCAACATATGAAGCTTGGAGATTCTGGGGAGATGTTAACATAGAGCCTGCCACACCCACAATATTCTATCACTTGTCAATCTGGTAAGCCACACCTGCAGACTGGCATTAATAAAAACAAAACAACAGTGTAAGGTGCATACATTAATGTCAAACATAAATTCCTTGAGATGGTACCTATTTAACTTTATGAATCAGTAGTTAACACATGAGTTACAAAGGTACTTAATTTCTGTATCATAGAAGAGTCTAGTAAAATTATACCGAATTCTTATATTTAAAATAAATCACAGCATGTAATATCTTATAAAAGTGCTGAGGTATTCTGTGTTACTCAAACGGACTGCATTAAAATGTAAATGGCCATGACAGTGGCTTGCAAAGAAGATCAGAAATATCTGGAAAGTTTTGAAATGTGGTGCTGGAGAAGGATGGAAAATAGCAGTAGGCCCGATTTTGTGAGAAATGAAGATGTTTTACAAAGAGTCAAGGAGAAGGGGAATATCCTTTAAACAATAAATTGAAGGTAAGCTAGCTGGAATGGTCACATCTTGTGCAGAAACTGCCTTCTAAAACACATTACAGAAGGAAAGATAGAAGGAAGGATAGAAGTAATGGGAAGATGAGAAAGAAGACGAAAGAAGGTACTATATGACCTTAAGAAAAAGACAGTATACCATAAATTGAAAGAGAAAGAACTAGATCGCACTCTGTGGAGAACTTGCTTTGGAAGAGGCTATGGACCCTTCATTAAAGAGATTACAGAATGAATGAATGAGAGAGCCGCAACAATGTGACACAAGGTAGTACTCAGTGATGTGGCTGTACATGGCAACTTGATGTAACAAGCAGTCTGGGCCCAAATGGCAAATGTCTAGAATCTGCGACTGTACATTGGATTAATTCCTATCATATTCTCAATTCACGCAACACCTGCAGTAAATTGTGAATGTACAAAACAAGGAACAGAACACAAGAGGATTTTTGAAACCAGTGAAATACTGATACCTCAGCATAATACCATATCTTCGTAAATACTCAACCCCATGCTCTTGAATCTGCGGTGCAAGTCACTTTTCAAGGGATAAAAAAACAGTATAAGTTTACACGACTTTACAGACATACTGCTCAGGACAGGGACAGGTGGCAGGCACCTGTCAATGTGGTAAGGAACTTTCGGTTCCATAAAATGCGGGGAATTTCTTGACTAGCTGAGAACCTGTTAGCTTCTCAGTAAGGACTCTGCTCCATGGAGTAAGTGAGCGAGCGAGTGAGTGGGTGAGTGAGTGAGTTACTGACATATTAACCTTTTAAAGACCTGTGTCCTTAGAAATTAATTTTATACATTTAAAAAGCACAAAAATTTACTGCATTTTTAAGACAAGCTACAAAATATTCATTTTATTTTTCCACAAAATGATGTTTATTTCATAATTTAACCTTTCTCTCTTCAAATAATACTTACATTTTTCATAAATGATGTGCTAAAAATTAAAAACATACCCCAGCAGGAAAAAGGTTAAAATATAAATGTGTGGTATAAGAGTACATAATACAGAGTGTTTTGAAATTCAGATGTAATGTTCTTAATTTATTTAAACCACAGCCAGGCCCGTATTTAGGTATTTTACGCCCCTGGGCCCAAGAAATTTTTGCGCCCCCCCCCC
>JGI20166J26741_10317781_pt1 | contig 16418 bp, 8 predicted proteins | sample TergutCu122P5_FD_26741 | JGI IMG/M metagenome (IMG submission 26741)
AACATTTTAAGACGCCAAACGTGTAAATCCGTCCAGTACTTTTTAAGTTATAGCTGTTTCAAATCCCGTCCATCTTTTTCGATAACCCTGTATTAGCAGAAGGTGGCAGTGGCATATTAAGGGATACTATTTGTAAGCTTTACAACTTATTTGACTACTGTTAAAGTCTGGGAGATCGAATCCCCTGGTACTGCAGCCTACTGCACAAGCCGTAACAGTGCATTAAGACTGAGTCCCTTGGTACTGCAGCCTACTGTACCAGTTGCAACAGTGCAGTAAAACTGAGTCCCTTGGTACTGCAGCCTACCGCACTTGCTGTAACAGTGCAGCAACACTGAGTCCCTTGGTACTGCAGACTACTGTACCAGCTGTAACAGTGCAGAAAGACTGAGTCCCTTGGTACTGCAGTCTACTGTACCAGCTGTAACAGTGCAGAAAGACTGAGTCCCTTGGTACTGCAGCCTACTGTACCAGCTGTAACAGTGCAGTAAAACTGAGACCCTTGGTACTGCAGCCAACCGCACTTGCTGTAACAGTGCAGTAACATTGAGTCCCTTGGTACTGCAGCCTACTGTACCAGCTGTAACAGTGCAGTAAGACTGAGTTTCTTGGAACTGCAGCCTACTGTACCAGCTGTAACAGTGCAGTAAGACTGAGTCACTTGGTACTGCAGCCTACTGTACCAGCTGTAACAGTGCAGTTAAAAGTGAGTCCCTTGGTACTGCAACATACTGTACCAACTGTAACAGTGCAGTAAGAGTGAGCCTCTTGGAATTGCAGCCTACTGTACAAGCTGTAACAGTGCAGTAAGACTGAATTCCTTGGTACTGCAGCCTATTGTACCAGGTGTTAACAGTGTGGTGAAGCTAAGTCCCTTGGTACCATTCTTATATACCTGTACTTACCATTGTGTTAGTCATAGTTGAACTATCCTGATTAACTTTATCCATAGGCAGATCTGGTTTACTTGGATATAACAGTGGTGCTAATACCACAGGCACTAGTTCTCGAGGGAAATCACGCCGAAGACTTTTTAGGAAACTTTCTTTCGTTTCTGCTACTATGCCTGGAAAAGAAAGAAAGAAAAAAAAATACACACACACACACACACTAATATATACATGCTATAATAAGTTTAAAATATGCTTAAACATGAAGCTAGAGTGTCCACATTCACATAAACAGTAAGATGTATTACCAAACTGATCCTTTGGTCCGTAAAGCAGATTTGTCAGTATCAAATGTAAAACCTCAGGAGTTGCTTCGTGTAGACCTCCCTCCTGCTGGCTACTGCTGCTTTCTGTGTAGAGGAAAATATAATGATTAGGATATCTCATGTATAACCATGTATACAGTACAATACATTCACAAAATTTCAGGTGTTTAGTCAGCAAGTTGGGCTGATGTTACAAGAGTCAACAGTACCTGTAAAAAGCTACAACACTGTGACACACAGTAGGGTCGTAAGGTCACGTTACACTATTGTCAGTCTGAACGGCTGCTGTCCCTCACACTGTCACTATAGCATGAACTGCTGTTCTTCATTTTGTGGTATGTAACCTGTACTTGTTTGGGCATGTGTTGCAAAATGACACGGACTTTACATAAGTAATCCAAATTTATCCCTCACACATACGTGTGAACAAGCACATACATACTAATACTCTTAACCAGTATTCTCATGAAAGTCCTGTCATCAAAGCAATTTTCTCCTTCACATCCATTAATCACAGACACCCAAAATCTAGGCCTCTGAGGAGGCTCACTCAAATGCTTACCTTCTAGGCCTCTAGTCACTCTGCCATGTGCAGATAAAAACACAGTAATATAAAGGTGACAGCTAGTTCTTCCATTCTGTCTGCATCTCACCCCTGACCTTAACAGTCTATGCCCAGCCACCTACATATACCCAACCATGCCAATATTATGCAAGTTCAGCACAAAGGCCTTGAGAAGACTCAGTATTACTTTTATACAACCTTTCCCATCACCACAACAAACATTACTAATCTTTATAATTTTTCTTACAAACATAAGTTCCCGCACAATTGTGGCATGACAAATGTCAGCATTAATGTCCTCTGATTCAATGTGACTAAGAATACAAATAATTTTACTTATTTCACTCTTCTCACTATTCTGGACGAGCTATGCAAGGTACAGGCTAATGTTCATTCAGCAGATTTCCACAGTCAAAAAAGTACCTTTTATTTCTGATCACATGGATAAGCTAACATACTTGTAACAACTGATCCTATTAATCCTTTCACAGGTAGGTACTTATGTGGAGCAGCAACCCTGGCATAGCAGGTATTATCTTAATATTCACGATCTATGAGATTTGTGAATTTATAAACTTCATCAATAATTATGTCTCTTATAATGGGTTCCTGCTTCAAAGTTAATGAGGCAGCCAGTCTCCCCGGTATCACTGAACCTGTCACAAACACATAATGACAATTTCCAAGACCCTACATTCATTTACAAGTGACACTTTCTCAAAAGCAGTTAAAAGGGATGGCCAGCAGATGGTTACAGTTTTATATTTTTACTGCTTGTCATTACAATGCTTTGGATATGGGTGGCAAATTGTAAAATGTTACATTACATATCTGAAGCATGTAGCAGAAGTACAGAAATTTGCACAATCACAACGTAATGACCAACAAGTCAATAAATGGGGACATTGTAGAGCATTTTCTGTGAGGAACTGACACAAGAAATTGCAGAACTTACCAGTATCTACGTATGATCGTATCAGATCAGGTAATTTTTGTTTCACAAACTGGGAAGCAAAATTGTGTGTATCTGGATTCGACGAATGCAGAAGAGCTAAGCCAAACACTACGTCTTGTACTGGTGTAAATTTTGATACTTTGCTCAACTGAGGGAACAGCTGTGGTGATGGTTTCAAAGTCTAGAATAAAACCAAACATGTTAGTGCACAAGTAACAGGACTTGACAACAAGACAGTCATAATACCCAACAGTCTCCCAAACAAAGATCAGCTATACTGAGGCAACAGACAGAAGCCCATGCATAGAAGGAATAAGAGAAACTGATGGCTTCCCCCAACTACTGTTGTATTTCACTCCAGCCCCTCTGACATACTTCAACCAGTCCAAAGGGTGACTACCAGCATTCAGTTGAAAAGGATGACCATATGGGTGGGAGAGATGAAACAACAAAAAGCAGATGTAGAGGGCTGATCCATGACTTCCAGTATACAGTAACCTCAAAATGCATAACAGCACGAAAGTGTATTTTTAAATAAAACACAAGTGCCATTCAAAGCATAATTTACGTTAAACTGAAGCAGAGATTAATCCCATATGGCATGAAACCAATTAACCTCACACACTGAAATACAGAGCTTCACAGTGCTGAGAGTTATCTGCACAACAGCAGGAGATTGAGGAGGATGAATCACCACCCTCATGGTCTCACTGCAATTCACTGGACACATTCATGTAAGGTTAAAATTATGGTTATCAAAATCACTGATCACAAGAGGCCAAAATCCTGAACAATGAGACCCTGCTGTACAGAGTGGGCAGGAAGTCAACAGACCATACGCAAATGAACATAAAATGGCTTGATGTCCTGGTCTGAACAGTTTTAATGGATCTTGTGTGCTACACACACACAATAAATTGTGACCATGGCTGACACAAATTTATTCCACTGAAGAATGACTGGTGGTAATTGGGTGCACAAGATGCCACACACAGGCCAAGCAAAGGCCAAAGTGATGACACTGTTTCAGAAACAATTTAATAAGGCTCCACCACAAGAAATGATACTGTTGGACTGGGAGAAACATACCCTCACCCTTGGCACTGTTAAGGATTGGCCATGAAGAGGGTGAAGGATAACACAAGTGGTGATGTTCACAGTAGTTAAAGTGTTGATAATCCGTTCCCACAAAAAGAGACATACAGTAGAGCACCACAGATTCATATGTCACAATCAACAATATGGCACTGCTCACCACTTCCCTGAGTGCCAAATTCTGCTCAGAGGTTCTTTTCACCGAAGAGTTTGCCATTTATCACAGTTCTTGCGTGACAAATGTGGTGTTTTTGGCACAGTTGAACCTCATTTCACAACAAAGTCAGAACATAACCCATAACACGTGATGCTGTGGGCTGGTTCCATGGCAACTACCTTGAATGGCCTATATTTTCTTCATGGGCCTGTTAAAATCACCTCATATGGAGCAATGCTGGAAATGTGGCTCACATCAGAGCTGAGATCCACGGGAATGCTGAATGACCTGTGGCTGCAGCATGATGGCACCCCACCCACTTCACCTTAGCTCTCTAGGACATTTTGCACAAACATTTTTCATGCACCCCTGCAGCCCATATCTTATGACTCTTGACAACGCTCTATTGAGGCACCATCGAACAACACATTGCTGCACACTGCTCTGTTGCAATGAACAGATGTAATGAGCTGTGGCAGGCTTTCACCATCATTACTGCACCAATGAACTGTACTTCAAGCATGGTGACCAACATATGGATGAACTTTACACATAAAAACACAAGTAAATTAAAACTGTAATTCTATGCGCTTTTGCATGGTGACTTCTTGCCCGCTATGGGCTTACAGTACACAGCACATGATGCATTGGTCATGACATAGGACATCCATGGATTTGATAGAAGTCCCGCACAGTACGTTTCATGATGTAAATATCAGTATAACATAACAAACTTCCATTTGTGATGTGATGCTAACATTTAGGAAGAATATACTGCCTCCATCTTCAGGGTCGAAGATGGAGGCAGGAGGCAGTAGATTCATCCAGTATGGTACACACATACCATACCACAACACATCACATAGTAGATGACAGTATTCTACATAGTCACTGCTGTGAGAAGCTCAAATCTTATAGTGGTGAAGACGTGACTGTAGGAGACAAAATTCAGGACACAAAAACCACATGTTACATAGTATAGGCACATAATGATAAAAATTCCACACAGAACAATTACACATACAGAGATAAAAGTATATAACACATTTTACATTGAAAATATTATGCTTAAGCTCAGAAATATGGCACACATTATCCACACTCAAAACGAATCATGTGAAATGCAATGTTAAGACTACACACAGTCCACAGTAATGACATGCTAAATGGGTGTCAAAGATAAAAAACAGAGGTATATGTGAACAAAAAGACGAATGTGTCTTAGTAAGTATGCAAATAACTTTCCACAGCCGCATCATACCACAGGGCTAACACAACATTCACATGCTAATCCACAATACCTTTAGCTACAACCTTCATCCATAACCCTGTGCCTGATCCATACAATCCATTACATCCCTTGGTGACTACTACGAAATCACAATTTCAGTGAAAATTAAACATGCATTTGAAGTTCTTAGCTCGACAGATGTCACTAACATCGTGAGAGATGCTACTGGCAAGTTTGACGCTGCAATACCAATTGAAGCATATTATCTCTTGCACGCTTCATACTAAATGCCTCAGTCTGGCACATGGCTATCAGCAACTGATCACTTACACATAAACATAGTACAAGATGTAACATCATCTCTTTGAGTTCTAGCCACATCATACACCGAAGATGGCATAAGACATGATTGTCACCTTCACATTACATTAAATGTGTGACATAATTATGACACACAATATATACAGCTAATAGGTGGGGAGAGGGAGCATGGTACCATCCAATGACAAAAGCCCATGTGGTTAAGGAACAGATTTGGAAATGGAGACCAGCAGAATAGTTACAACTGTGCTGGTGTCACTACACAATGAAATAGCGTCAGGCACATAAGATGATGGAATAAAGAAGGTAAGCAGGGAGTCTGCATAATGCACTAAGAATGAACGGAACAGATTACAGAATTGGAACGTGTCAGTTTTTATGAAACCACATGTACAATGGCTGGTGTCAGTCACAGTCTGATGGCTGATAATAAAAGATTCATCACAAATTAAAACCATAAGCGATGATATTCATAATGAAGATGGTATGTATGACGCCACCATTAATATGAGGAGTCACATCACATGCTGTGGCTCCAGTTCCCACTTTATGGGAGATATTCCTTACATGAGTGTGTGACTGGGGACATTTTAAACAGCAACCTCCTATTGCATTTTAGCATGTTCTGAAATAATTCATTACAGATACAAGTCCACTCACCACCAAAAATGATCGCTCACCAATTTGTGAATCCTCATGTAACAGAAAGTCAGTATTGTTCTAACACATGCCTGCTGTCATAAGCTCCTGACAGCAAAACCCACACAACCTTTGATCTCAGACATGGCTTATCACATAACACCTGTTCCCACCTGCTACCAGATGTACTGCCTGCCCCTCAATAAATTTGAGGCTGCATATGTATGAGGGACATTCAGAAATAGTTAGGACTCGTCGCATTTGCAGCAATTTTCTTATCTTTAGGCTCAAGAGTAAACAACTGCTAGCTCAACATATTCCCTTCCCAGGTATATAAATTGCTGTCATCACTGGGAGCTTCCCAATGGCTTCAGAGAACCAATCCTTAGCCGTGCTGCAATCCCACTCATGGTCAGCCTCCTGTGGTGCTCCTTTAGTTGGATATCAAACAGAGCGTAGTCAGATGGTGCCAGGTTGAGTAAATAGGTAGGATGAGGTAACACAATGAACCCTAGCGATTATAATGCTTCACAGGTTTTGTCCCACAAAATGGTGACCATCTGCTTTTCCGCAGAAGGTGTCATTTGAAATTTTTCGCATCATGGACTTCCAGGATGTCTCAATTGCACTGAGAGTCTCCTCTTATTGGGTGTGTGATAATGCAGCAAAGGTTTGTCACCTGTGACTAATCTTGTGGAGAAACCTTTGAGGTCTTGATTGTGTGGGGCCAACAGTCGATGACAAATGTCCACTCCTGTCTGTTTCTGTAGCTGTATCAGGTCTTGGTGGCCCAAGTGTGTGCACACTTTTTCCACTGGCAAATACTTAAGGATGTCATGAAGAGTTATTCAACCAATGACTGTTTTACACTGCAGCGTATCAGTCAAGCTTCCAATCGCCATCATCAATGTGGATATTGCACTGTGGCTGATGTATGCAGTGTTGCTTAATGACCATGGCTTACACCTTTCTGTGCAGGTTCCTTGTCACTGTTGAAGCTCCATGCCCAGTTGAACACAGTGTTGCATGCAGGTGCTTTCTTGCCACAATGGCAGATAACTGACAATGAATATATGATGATTTAATACCTTCTTTCCAAAGCAACCACACAGTCCATCCCCGCCTGTGATAATCACCTCCCATTTTATAACCGCTGTCCATGCACTACGACTACTAGACTCAGTAATGATGCAGAATTTTTTCACAGGCATGCATAACTAGGCCTATCTGGTAGCGGAATTATGCATTAAGACCACACTATCTGACAATAACTCGAGTGATCTTACAGTATGTTAGGTGCCGAAACAGCAGTCTGTGTCCAAATCATTTCCAAATGTCCTTTGTACCATCATAACACATATAACATCCCATGTCTTTTGTTCATGATGAATCTTGTATAATAAGCCACCTGATCACAACTCTGTACACACACACAGACATAAATGACAGATCATACCTTTTGATGATGCAAAGGATTATCAAGTGCGTAACAAAGGTTTGAGATCAGGGCAGGCTTTGTCAACAGAGCCACACACTCCTGGACCAGCAGCTGGATCTGATGGAAATCTTTGCTGCTGCTGGTTTTGCTCCCCTCAGCACTGAAGTCAATGTGTGAGAAGAGACAACGCAGCAAGTGTCTATCTGCCTCGAGACCGTGCGATGTCACCAACTGACACAGTAATAAAAACAGTCTGTTAAAACAATCATCTTCCTGAGACTCCAAACTGTTAAAACATTCCTTGTTGGTGTCAAAGTATATAACAACTAAGAACTTTATACACAAGGCACAACATTCAAATTAAGAAAGTAAAGTGTAGTGTTGCAACTGACAAGAAAGCTTAGGAATGATGATGTAAACTTCATCCAAAAACTGTACCACAATATTCAAACACTGTTTTAACAGCCATGGCTACCAGACACATTGGCAAGAGTTTCATAAATGTGTGTGTTCTCTATAAGGTCTAAGTTACAGTTTCATATACTGTATAATTTACAATATGGGAAGTGAGTGTGGGATCGCTGCATGGTGAGAAAACACAGTCCTCTGCTATATAACATTACAGTATGCTGATCATTTGTTGTTAACTTCGAAAAAGGGGCAGTAATATTCAGTGATACATTATGAAGTACAGTCACATGCAGTGATGTCTTGGAGTTATGTTTTCGAATGACAGGCTTCAAATCACAGCATGCTGTGTTTAAGGTATGGGTAAAATTGTCCCTGTGCACATCATGCAAGCATACAGAGGAGAGGAGGTGTATTGCCACTCATTTTTCATCACAGTACTAGATGGAGATGAGTGGTTTAGCTTCATGCCCTGGCCAAAAAAAGGGACTGGGTGGACACCAGAGCTGGTCTCAAGGTCTTGAAGAAAAGGAAAATTCTTGTTCAAGCCTGGAGTCAAAACATTACAACCTACAGCCTGTAGCCTCATCACTATCCTGGCTCAAAGTTCTGTTTCAGGCTAGGTAAAATTGCTATTCAACCCAATACATTAAAACTTGCTTTCTGAGAGGAAACACTGGGCAAAACAGAAATTACATGATGCTTGGAGATCAAATGTGAGATAAGCTCTGGTGAGGGCAGCAGTCAACAGCATGGAGTTTACTACAGTAATGGAATTGGGCATCACGAGCGCATCCCACAGCAACACACTGTGAAATAACATTTCTACACAGGGGTTCCACAGTATATATGGACCACACTAAATAACAGCACACTTCAAGTCCAGGAATCACAAAGTCAAAACACATGTAGGGCAAACCAATATTTTGAAAATTAAGGCCAGCCATGCATCAATTTAAGCAATGAACAGGTTAAATTAAACACACAATTAAGGATATTTCATACTTTTAAAATTAACACAAATACATTACAGATACTCTGAAGATTATTTTCTCTTCACTGATGCATGCCATATATTACCATCTAGTGATAGCAAACCTCTTTGAGCCTTTATGGCCAATAATTATATATATAGAAACACAATTCTTCGATGCTCTTCTGGGCCACATTCTACAACTTGAATAAAATCAATGTATGGGCCACACAAAGTGAACTGTGGGCCTATGTCTGAGACCTGCTGATTTGTCTATCCACAAGCCACACGACTGCAGTCATTCATGATCCTGACTTTTCAGAATTAGCCACATGCTGAGCTGTTTATCTTTCCAAAACTCAAGTTAGTTTTCATAAAACATCTGATGGTATCACGATCAAAACAGGCCACGGAGTTCAACAACCAATATTTCTAAGTGACAGTTTCAAAACTGGCACCATTTCTGGACTGACAGAGGAATGTTATAATGGGGACAGCAAGGCATAACCACCAAATGTGGTCCCTGTTCTGTCTAACAACTACTGGCTGCTATCTCCCATGCGGCAATTCTTCATGTTAACCTGAACCATTCAGCCAACCATCCACCCACATGGCAGAGCAGCAGTAAGAAGCAACAAATAATAGTTGCCAGAGATAATAAATACCCTGAACACTGTGGATTCAAACTCATCTCACATATCTTCTGTATTGCCTATTATAACAAATAAAATGGGAAAATGTAAGCAAACTTGTCCCTGTACTTGATTTAAGCATAACAGTGTGGATGTTAGCTCCATGTATGCTTAATCCAGGCATTTGATGACAGAAAGTGTGCAGCTTCACACAGCAGCCTCACCCCACAGAATAGGGAACCCAACAGCAATTGCAGAGGGGGCTACATGGGTCCTAGGCTCAATGATGTTTTACAAATTCAGCATTAACTTGGTACCAAACTCTGCAGAAGAAGCTGTAAACTATGAAACCACTCTTATTTACTGGGACGAAGAATATACAATACTAACAGTTAATCTGTTGCAGAAATAAACCTCAAGCAAAACATACTGCAGGTAGAAATCAGAATTATATGATATTGTCAAAAAGTAACACGTCCTGCTAATTTCGCAACAACAGTTACTACAGCATATTACCAGTCATAGAAACATGCCAGAACATCAGTGTTAAACTAAGATACACAGCACATGTAGTGTGAACCTAGAAGATACCTTTTTTCACTTTATCAACAAAGCAGAACATACAGCTATACTCTGCAACAACATATACAAGGCACTTCAAACTGATGATGCAGGTAAAGGTAAAGGTAAATTTCATCCTAGAACACACCATAAAAGCCCACAAGGGGAGTAGGGGTACAGCCCTACTCTTACTTTAACCTTCGTGCTAGATAGGGGCTGAGTGGTCAACACCATGACCCAGCCACTTTACCCCCAGGAAAGAGACCTGGTACCCATTGTATAGGAAGCTGGGAGGGCCCCAGGTCCAGTCTGGATGGGTGCGGAAAATCTCGCCCCCACCAGGATTTGATCCCTGGACCATCCAGCCCGTAGCAGGTCAATATACCAACTGAACTATCCCAGCCCACACCAACGATGCAGATCAGTGTAATTTCTGCAAAGTCACACGATGTGCTCCTCTTCCAAATATCAATCACACATGCTTAAGCTTTGTCATTTAGCAAGGTTGTGCCCTTGTATATTACAAAGATGGTGGAGTAATGAAGTGTAACTAAATTTTTGACGAAAGAGGCTCAAAATCAGCCGATATTCATCCAACTTCAAGCACATCTCAAGGATAACGAACTGTTATAAAACAGGCCTGAGTTGCACACTATACTCAAATACCATGCTGCAAACACCAGACCATAATGTGAATTTTAAACAGAAGTGTACTCTGGACACACTCTCACATTTCTGTGTATGAAATCCTGCAACAAATAAATATCAATATGTGAAGTGTACTGCATAATCACAAACACCTGTCCTCTTAAAATGGTAATGCAAGAGGGGGTCCAAACATGTATATTAAGTAAATTACGCTTTTGCACAGTCTTATGTTAAAACATTATCATATCAGTGTTGGTCAGGACAGGCAAGTGGGAGTCAAAACCATCTTCTACAAAACAAACGGGTTTTTATTTTCAGTGGAGCAGGGATCTGGCACAACCACTCCACATTTCATCTGTTTCAAGATGTTGGTTTGTAACATTTACATCCTTGTACAAATCACAGTCAAATGTTCAAATTATAAGCAAAAGCCTTAATTTAAGGTTCGAATGTTCGAAAACCCTACTAATTTCTTGGCTTTGGACGACCCTCTATTCTGCCACCTTGGAAATTTAGAACCAATAAATGGGACATTCTGACCAATCGAATAAAACATTGACGATAATAAGATCTTAAAAGCATTCATGCGTTTATATTAATAAAAGTTGTACGCTATTATAATTGCATCTATGGAGTATCGGGAATACTGTAACAAAGGAAAACCGACATGGAATACGTTCTAGATGCATCCAAACGGACACTGCTTGCACAGCGTATGCATAACCCAAAAATCCGTTAAGATTCGTACTGTTCTGTACACTATTATAACTAAAGATTTACATTACTTACATGTGATAATTCCTGAGTACTTTGTTTATAATTTTTCTTTGTTAAATTTGCAACCAAATAACTTATTTGTGACAAAGTAAAAGACAACGAGTCCAGGTTCATAGTTCCATGAATACGGCCTCGAAAGCTTCAAACACGTTTGAAGCTTTCTTTGGTATCCACGAAATGCTTCCCTGGGATCTATTCTTGATGAAAGTGTGATTACTACATTGAGAAAGGCCTAAGTCCAACATCGGGATGAATATTTTTATATTACAATTTCACATCAACATCATGGCGACCAACACACATAACAAGTATGAACTCAACATGCACTGCAGCTCGGTCAATGTCGGTTAGAGTCGTGCTGATTCGTATCTCTACAACAACACAAAACTGAGCCATGCAATGCGTATCTGTGAGTTATTTATGTCCGTGAGCATTATACAGCAATCTGTGATACAACAGCTGTCGAGTTGCTGTCGCCAGATGGTCTGTGGCTGTCGAGTTATAGTTGTGCTCTCTGTGAAAGGTATGAAACGTTTCGGTGGTATGGTTGCAGAGTAACATGTTTCGTAGAGAGAGTGCAGCAGGTAGAAGTCTTCTTAAACATGCGCTTGAAGCATGTACTGTGTGCACAAAGAGAGTGGCCTCAGAAGAAAGTAGACAGTGTTTTGAGTATGTAGACGTTGCAGCAGTTAAGAACGAGACGTGCGACGTAGAAGCTGGAGGGGCCCTGAGCTCACAGGTAGTCAAAGAAGAGTTGTTGGATGAAAATTCTGTACACAAAAATGAAGCTTGTCAATGGGGTCTGGGAACAAATAGGTAAGTGTCCCACGGAGTGAATATTTTGAGAGGTGGTGCATGACAAACGTATAGCTACGGGCCACAAAAAGTGCTCGGAAAGAATGAAACATTGAAGTTAAAACTTCGTGTCAGAATCATTTCGACTGTCTCGATCACACGATACCAAATTTCAGCCGCATTGTGAAAGAATGTAGAAGAAAGAAGTCGTGTATATGACGAAACTGTGGTACGCTGCATTTAAGGTGAAATGAAAAATACTTAAAACACTAACAGTATAGTGTCGCAGTTACTTAATAACATTTTATTTGGTCAAGAATTAAATGCTTCTGTGAACAGATGATAGAAATTCTTTAGGTCAAGCAACTCTGTGTGCTTGTGGCTTTAGCTTCATTACCATGTTTACCCCTATATGTCATTTGCCAGTACTAGGCATATGTTGTAGTATATGAAAATAAATCATAGAAGTATAGATGTTGAACTGGACTTAGCTAGTTCAGAGTAGGGCTTATTATTAAGCGAGGTTAGGGATCCACAGGTTCTGCCCCCAGATTTCAGGTCTAGTTGCCTTAAAAAACTACTGATGGGCAAGGAAGTTATGAACCTCAAACCAGCTACTATATTTGCTTTTTGTTGTAGAGTTATCTCTCACATAGTTTTCACAATATCTGGATTTGATTCATGGAGTGCAGGATTTTGTCTATTAGCTGAACAGGACAGTCATACTTCCATTATACTTCCTTTACCTCTAAATGTGATAGTGATAGAAGGACAAGACCTTACCTATTGTCCTCCTTTTAGGTATGTGTTTAGTTCAGAGTTATTTTTGTCATGGGATAGTTCATTTTTATGTAGTAATGTGTAATATAAAACTAATTGCAAACTATTAACTTTTCCAGTTTATGTGATGGTGAATCATTCAAACTTGAAGATGTGCATAGAGACTGCAGTGATAATCCTTTCAGTGGAAGCAAATGTGAGGCACAGTTTTATAAATGTAAGGACTCCAGCAAATCATCCAAACATCTTAGTTTAGGAAGTAATATTGAGACTCACCAAAGTCATTATGGTGAATGTGACAAGAAGATTGAATGCTGTAATGTTGTGAAGAAACACCCACAGCAACTTTGCGATTGTGTTAAATGTTGTGGAAGATTTCAGTGGGTGGGTAATGTGTCCCTTTTCTATTCTGTTTATGTCCAACCTCATAACATTTTGAAAGACTGTAATGCCTTTATCTTCAGGGTCAAATTGTTTCATTGTTAAGCAGAGTGACACTTTGAAGGCAACATCCTGAACTCTTCCAACTTAAGCTTCAGTGGCCAGTTCTTTGAGCAGATGGTAATGGGATTGCTGCTGTCTCCTGTGATTGTAGACTTAAAAAATCTGAAGATGAAGGCACAATGATTCTTGGAACCATCAGGAACCACTTGCCCAACAACACAGTGTCACATCCCAGAGACTTTAACACCGCTGTCAGAACCTCAAATTTTCCAAAACTTCCATGGCTGGATGAAGAGGATTAAGTCAGCATTTTGATTCCTTGACCATTGAAGATGAAGGCACTACATTCCTTTGAAATGTTTGAGACCACAAACCCAACAACACGGCATCACATCACAGATTACTTTGATGTTAGTTTGCTCCTATGTGGCAGTGTTTACACCTTAGCCATTTTATGTCCAAGGAAGGGTTGCTGACATTCATTGAATAGGACGGATGGATCCCAAACCTGGTCTGGATGGTTTAGCCTCCAGTCTGATACACTATCTTGTTAAATGTTTGTAGGTGTTGCATTGAAGACTTCTTACTAGTGCACACTAAAATTATCAAGTATGTATGGTCACAAATTGGCTGCAGTCAGTAGCAGTGTATTGTTGCCATGAAGTAACGCTTTACATTGTCATCTTATAATGTAGTTAGTAACACCTGCCATGCCTTGAGCAGCACTGCAGATGAGTTCACAATGAAATCAAATAGAAGGATGCTTGTTGCTTAACAGTTACAAGTACTAGAGCATTTACTGTAGGGTTGGAGTAGCCGTGTTAGTACTGGCTAGCTCGTGGGCTGGACTGAAAATTGTGGTTCAGTTCCCAGCAGGGACAAGATGTAATATCTCTTGTCCAGTATGTGCAAACGAGTTCTTAGGTACAGTCAGCCTCTTGTTCAGTCATTACTGGGGTAATGTGGCTAGAGCATGAACCTGGCTGCTGATTCCATTCTAGTGCTAAGGTTAAGAATGAGTGAGTTATGTCTGCACTGTCCCATACGCCTTCATGGTATGCACAAGGACAGTGTGACCTTGATCTTCACAGCACTTGCTGCTTTTTAACTCTGTGACACTGAACATCATAGATATGTAACATGCACTGTGATGCTCGAAACCCTGTGTGTGTGAACCATTGTCAATGACAAATTGTGGCTGCACTTACGTAGCTTTTCACGCTCTGGTCTGCTGTGGTCTCTTTAAGATCACACCAGGCATTTAGTCCTGGCACCAGAGGGTTAAGCCAAAGTACAGAATTTGTTTGTAAGCTGTGGTGCATTCATGAGACGATGAGGGAGCAGTTGTAAGAATTGTTGGGATAAGAAGAAATGAAGTAGTATGAGAATGGTGAAAATTACATGACAACTTTGTAATTTGTCTCTTCCTTTTGTTGAGCTAATTTGGTCAGGGGTGCTAAGGTGGGCTAAGATGTTACCACTCAATGCTGTGTACAGTCTAGCGGTACCAACATTATTATAAAATAAACCTAAAAAAGAAAACCATATTATTTTGTAAGTGGGAACTGGGATAGCTGTTTTAGCCAGTATAGGGATTAGGCTACGTGGTGGGTGATCTATGGTTTGAGTTCCATGCTGGGGACAGACATTTTTAGGCTTCTGCAGAATGTTCAGACTGGTTTTGGGGCCCAGTCTGCCTCCTGTTCGGTTGTTATGGGGGGTTCTTTCACTGGGAGTAAAGCAGTCGGGGTAGGAATTTGACCACTTACTGCCCTCCAGTGTTGAAGCTAAGAAAGGTAAAAAGTAAGTTCACGCTAGAAGAGGCCATGAAGGCTCAGATGGGGAGCAGAGGTGTAACTCTACTCTTTACCTCAGTGCTAGATGGGGGTAACTGGTCAACTCCATGCCCCAGCTGCTTTATCCCAGGGAAAGAGATCTAGTACCCATTGTACAGGAGGTTGGTTGGGTCTCAGGGCTGGTCTGGACAGGCATAGAAAATCTCGCCCTCACCATGATTTGATCCCTGGACCTTCCAGTCCATAGCATGTCACTATACCAACTACTCTTTCCCAGTCCATGAAGTTGAGAATGAGTGGAGCTTTACCTCTACTATCTTCTGTATACCTTCATGGCATTCAGAGTGATAACTTTGCCTCTAGCTGTAAGTGTATTGTTGTTCATTATGCATAATATCTCAATCAGTATTATTTTTTTGTGTGAAGTGAAGTGAATAGTATTGGTTGGAGTAGAATTGTTTTCATATAAACTAGCCTAAACTTCCGAATACACATGACTTTTATTAATATATGACACTGTATTAGTTGCTAATTAGTTACTGAAGTTTCCCAAAACTTGCTGCGTCCATCTTCACAAGATGTCAGACTATCCTGAATAGGGAAGCAGCATGTTCCCCCCCAAATGTCGGTGACTACCAATTGGCACAGCGCCATGTCCCAGAAAACTCAGTCTTCAGGCTTTATGTTAGTCTGCAATACAATGTACTACTGCTTCCTGTTTACTTTCTGTGATTCTGCCATTGTCCCTAGCACGTCTGATTTCTAGGAGAGAATATATGGTTGAGTATTATGTAATTTGTTACTGACAAGCCTTACTGCCATGTGGAACAAAGACACTGAATGATAGAAAAGGCTTTGTGATGTTATATCCATTTGTCTTGTAACCCAGAGTTAACCCTTTGCCGGTCCAATTTAAAGCACTACTGCATGGGCAGAAAGGCTGCGTTTTTTTCAGTGGGCATTTAAATTTACGTACTGCACCAGAAA
>JGI20166J26741_10320003_pt1 | contig 16386 bp, 13 predicted proteins | sample TergutCu122P5_FD_26741 | JGI IMG/M metagenome (IMG submission 26741)
AATAAAATACACCCCTACTTGAAATTATTGAAATGAATACTGTGTTTAACATTTTCTTCAAGATTACTGTATCCTGATACATACACAGAGTAACTTTTCTTGCTTGGTTGAATTTATTTCGCATGATTTTCGACATCAATTGTAACACACTGCCTCGCCTCATACATGAAAATCTTTCTCAAAATGTTTCCAAGGCATTTAATTCAGACCGACTCAAAACTGATAACATACACTCGCCACGTGTTCTGCTTTCTGTCTGTGGAAACTGACACACTTATCACGCTACAGCCGACTCTATCTTCCCTGTGATTAGACGTCACTATCCCGTTATTTGAAAACATAATTTCACTGTTGTTTAAACATCCGTGACAATTTCTGACTTCCAGGTATTCCTTTACCTGCTTCATGAATCATTATCTAAGATGTCTAAGATATAAAATGACGAGACAGAACACCCATTTCTATGGAAAAGAGACAAAAAGACGTCCCACGGCATAGAAATACTTTAATATTCACGCGAATTGTCTGTTAAAGGAGTTTAAAAATCGTTTAGTGGCAATATACATGCGTAGAGAAGATAAGGTAAAGAATTCTAAAATCCTGACTGCCCTACACAGCCTACATAAGAAAACACAGAAACTGCACGACACAGAGGTTTAGAAATGCTGTGCCCCTTAGTAGCAGAAGACATAAAATAGAAATCAAGAAACGCAAGCGCGCAGCTCAGAATTATTAAGAATGATATTTTCACTGTCTCCTCATATTCACTAACTACCAAGACTCATATAATTCATTCCACTAACCGGTACAAGACAGTTTATTCTCCTAGCTTCTACAATGAAAGATAAAGAATGAGATGCACGGTTACAGACAGACGAATACACGCTCTGATTTATGGCTACAAGAGTTATAGGCTCCAGTTACAACCCAGAGGAAAAGAACAAAGTTTTAAATGTGTAAAGTATCTCCATCCATCCCAAAATATGTGTTTAAAAAGCTTTAAAATGAAAAGTTTGAGAGTGCGGTAATTTATATACAAGACCTCCTTCCGCCATTCAAGTTTCTTTCTTGTTATATCCTCGTAGGCAACTCTGACATTTCAAGTCATTCATCATCCTTGATGTTGGAAGAAGGAATGAACGGTGGGGTCTGGAAAGGGCTCAAAACGTGAAGAGTGAAGGAGGTGTTACAGTAGGATATGCAGACAGGGAGTTCGGAAGACTGACACCAGGAAACGAGCAGCTGTAATCGTAATATTTAAACGTCTGTTTCATAAGTTGCATGACAAGGTTGCTGCCAAGACATGTCACTTATCACGACTCACAACACAGACAAGAAAAACCATTGACATCTGCGCAATTCGATTTAAACTACACCACTTGTAAACATGAAGAGCGTTTTGATGCATAAATGATACAAAAGATTGCCAGCATTTTTTATAGAGTACATGCCGTTGCGTTATAGAATTGAAATACAATAATAAATATATTTGTTTCAGTCAAACACAAAAAATATTTTATTATTAACTTATTGGCGACATGTTTCGGTCATTATACCATCAGGCCATCTTTACATAAAATTTAAAACAGGTTACATGTAGTGCACATTAAATTCAGTGTCGTATGGGATCCCATAAAACTTAAACTAGTGTTAAAATCTTGAGTTGTATTGTCTGTGATATAATAAGAGTTGTGTGAAGAGATGAAATGAAATTGGAGTTAAAATCGAAACACAATAATATAACACTTAGTCTTGACTGTGTTAAAATTATATATATATTGCCTTTAGTCACAAATTATGGTATACACGTATGCTGCTAGGCACAGAGTTCGTATTTCTATTTCGTATACGCCGAGTACTGGCTGGTGCTGGTAGATCGTATTTATAACTGTTCCGCTTCTCCTGATGACGACTGATATCAATTGTATCTTCAGTGTAAACTGTAGCTTTTATGATAAGATAGCCGTGAGTTTTTTCGATGTATTGGGATGGTTCGGCGTATGCGTGTGTGCGTCTAGCGTAGAAATTAGTGACTTTTAAATTTTATGTAAAGATGGCCTGATGATGGTCTAATGACCGAAACTTGTCGCCAGTAAGATAAATAATAAAATATTGTTGTGTTCGATTGAAACAAATAAATGTATTACTGTCTTTCAATTGCCAGCAACTGTTTAGGATTACCATCAGTACTGGAAGCAAAGAAAACCTCCCTCCTGTTGACTACCAGTTGCGAATGCCCTTTTAAGCGAGGCTCATCTGGTGTCCCTCTCTAGCACAAGAGACGGACTGTAGACCAGTCAAGCAAGTTTTTAATAACATACATTTACAGCAAAAAAGACCCAGTGTTTAACGCATTGACAACGGCGATTGGTAGTTATTTTTAAGTCTCCAAACTGGGTAATCTTGACCGAATCAGGAACTACGATGGTACATAAACAGTTTTTGCGTTGAGTTTGGCATGCCCATTAGCCGGAGGTCAGAATATGATCACTCAGAAAAACAGCATAAAAACAAACAAGGAACTAATACCAGCAGCTCAGTCAACAAGTCAAGCCTGTGTTTTTATCACACAGTTTACGTCATGGAGACCAAAAAGCAATTGGCACTGTGCAATATTGATGCCACCATGTCACATTTAGAGGGTCAACGTGTTTGAAAACACCCGTAGCTGTGACAGCAAAACGGGTCTTCAAAACTTCTAAACCCCTCTGCTGTAATAACTATTGCTTCACTTGCTTTACCTGCCATAGACCTACGTACTGTGTGCACATTCACGCCTCCAAGTTGCTTCACAACTACGCCAGCCTCCGATAGCGCCTGCAGACGGAATTCACACTCAACGCAGCAGAGTAATATTGGGCAAGTTGCCTATAAGGCACGGCGAGTCGCAAACTGTAAACCAGGTTTCTTGGTATGTATTCAAAACCATATCCAGTCCTTTCTTATGTAATACTATGGAACTTCCTGTCTGCTGATCCTGTAAAAATCTGTATTCACAATGTGGACTAAGTTCCTCTGGCTTGCAATCGGATCATCTGAACGCCTAGCTATCGGTTTCGGCTTTTGTGTTCTCAAACTGGAGATATGTAAATCGGTTAGTTAACCAGTGAATATATTACGAATGTTTTATTACGTGTTGAAAATTAGGATTTGGTTGAATTCCAACAAGTGAAATGCTTCAGTTGTTTTCCGCTTTCCAAACAACAGTAAAACGTGTTTAGAAAATTTTAAGATGACCACCCACGTAAGATGAACCTTCGGTGTCTCATGACAATATTCTCACAATTTCGTCATACGAATATATCATTTATTCCTAACAAAATCACTTAGCCGTGTAGCAAAAGGATAATTGCAAACATTAATGGAAAAAACGCCTTGTCACAGATGCTAAATAACACACCACTGATAAGGACACTGCTGTCCGTGGCAGAACAGAAATGAAAAACTTGGAAAGAAAAACAAACTCATAAATTGCAAACAACATAAACCAACACGCAAGACACATTGTCCAGAAATCAAACATAAAGCCGCATATTATTCTGTTCCCTAATCGTTCTCGAAATGATACCATAATTTCCCTCGAAACACATAATTTTGAAGCTGAACAAATCTCATAAAATAAGAAAACTTCAAAACATACAACATTTGAGGCTTTCGTGCGAAAGAACACCCCAAATTATTCTCGGGCTAACAGTAGTGTCAATGAAGGTAGAAAGCCAACGGTTCTGGGACTCGTTCTGTCCCCGTCATCACCAACGCAGCTGACAGACTGAGAACAATTTAGAGAAAACTTTAAATACATTTTCCCACTCTTACCCCAAGAACCGTCACAACAGCACGGCACGATCTCAGGTTGTCGATGGAGAATGCAGTATCCAAATAACAAACGTAATAGGTAATTAATTGAAGACCACCGACATGGGGTGTTCCTCTCGTTGGAGAGAAGGGCGGATCTCATAATGGAAAAATGACCATCGCGTTACGTTCCGAAAATGACCTCGGGCTTCGACGATAGCTTTCCTGAAAAATGGATACAACATCCGTAATCCTGAATGGAAAAGGTAACTTTAAAAATTTATGCTTAAGAAAGGACAATATTACGCTGCGTTTTGTCGTAATATCGCAAATTTAACCTCCTTAAACAAGAGAAAAATTTGCCAAGAAAACGGCAAATGATGTCCTTCAACGACTGCACTATGTACGTACTTGAGTGCCAACAATTCTCCTACCAGTCCCATTAATCATTTCCTTCACACATACACTCCAGCTGTAAGTTTTGACGCTGATTGGACAATAAACCGGCATAACCGCTGGCTGCCGTGTTTATGCTAGCTGTAATAGCAGCACGTTTCTAGGTCTTCATCCAGATATCGAGATGGTAAAGCAGCATCTCAACAGCTGGTCCCAGTAGATTAGCGCAATCCGCTTATGGCTGTAACCAGAAACTAAAGATGCGTAGGTGAAACTTGCAAGGATACCATAACAGAACTTTAACACTTAAAAGTGGGGGAAAGAACAGTTAGGCCTAGAAGTTTAACCTCCTGCAGAATTACATTAGATAAGAATATTTCGAGCTTATTTAAAGGAAATTAGAGTTCAGAATTAAATGGAAATCAGAGACCAATGACTCTTTAAAAAATCAAAAACCTGTTAAAAATATTAAGTTGTAAGTCACTCACTGACCATCATACATCCCCGAAACATTTCTACCGAGCACTAAATTGTAACCATAATTCATATTTCACTCTACAAAAGCAAGGGGCCAACTTTCTTCAAACCTTCTACCGCACCAAATATCGGGCATGTATAATAAGTTTGTTTATTTGTAAATTTATTTATTCACTTTTTGTTCATTTAACGAAGCTATGATTTGCTAAAAATGGCTAAAAATCACCGTGTGTTTTGGTAATTAGTGAATAAGGACTGTAATAAGTTAAGAGGAAATCAGTTTTGGCCTTATTTAATGTACTAAGATTTGCGCGTATACCAATTAAACTGCAAGTTTGAAAGTGCTTATTAAATCAATATGTTACAGGCTATTCTTAGGCCTGTAAGTGTTGCTGTACACTGTGCATTTATACTCTCGCCTCCTCTAATATTTATCTAATACGTGAGGCATAACTATTCGAAGTATAGCGCTGAATTTGGTACAGAACTATGTTGACCTATGGTTCATCGCTATTAAGAGCGACATTCCTCGATAATTAATTAAATGATTTTCATGATTCTTCCTATAAATAGTCAGGCCAGCAGGAATTCATTCTCTCCATCTCAGGCAAGTACTTTCCCATTCAAACAGAATTTATAAGTCTGTGGAACTCCGAATGTAATGTTGAACACACGCCTTGAACCAATCCTGCCCAAAATCTGATAAACATTTAAGGTTTCACATATTTTCACATTTTAAAAGCAATTTAAATGCGATAAAACTACGAAAACACGAGGGTTTACAAATTTTCCAATAATATTTCAGACATCTCACAGTTCTAGGCGCCAGTATGGTGATAGGAAGCGAGTTCATATGGAGGAATCACAAATATTAGGAGAGCCCTTGCCACCTGGCCACCGATATTTGCACTTCCTTTGTGTGTGTATGTGTCTCTGTAGGTGTGTAACGTATACATGTAAAGTAAGGCTGTATGTACGTATGCCTGTATGTATGTATTTAGTCGATCCCAGTGGCCGCGTGGTCTAAGGCGTGGGTCTACGGCCTCTCATTTGCTGGGATTATGGGTTCGAATCCCGTAGGGCGTGTGGATGTCTGCCTCTTGTGAATATAGAGGTCTCTGCGTCGGGCTGATCCTTCCCCCAGAGGAGTCATATCGAGTTTGTATCACTGAGTGGAGTCGTGAACCCTCGATAATGAGAAGCCATGGCCCACTTGGGGCTTCTGCGCCATGGAAAAAAATTGTATGTATTTATGTACGCCTATATGTTTGTACGTAGGTAATGTAATATAATGCATGCATGTATGTGTATGTGTGTAAATGTGTATGTATGTATGTATATAATTTGACGTTTGAGCTGCACTGAAAAAGACTCAAATTGAGATCTTCTTGGTTGTAAAACCGTACAGTTTGGTAGGCGGATACCAACGATTCGGATAAGCACACTGCCTCTCTGTATCCTGTATATGGAAGGGCTATATTCCTCCGAAAAGCTTTGTCCACCTACTAGACTGAAAGGTGTCAAAAGACAGAAGATCACCAACGGAATGATGAAGTAACACTGCGGCCCAGTACCACGTAGCCACGTTTAGAGAATACCAATATCCGAAATGTAAGAAATTTCGAAAGTAAGCAACATGAAGCCTGAGAAAACATCATAGTGAGGACTTCATAATTTGTACTTTTCACCGGATATTATTAATGTGATGAAATCTAGAAGAATTACATGGATGTGGCAAGGAAAATACGTACAAAGTTTTGGTCACAAAATCTGAAAAAAAAAAATAATGCTGACGGCCTACATTTATATTACGCAATAATATTAAAATGAATCTTAGATAAATAGGGCGTAACAGTGACAACTGAATTTATATGCCACGTAGCTCAAGAATCAATCCGGTAGCGGCTCTTGTGCACAAAAATTTCAGTTCTTATGTCGTTGGTTTACATCTTATAATATGTGTGAATTACTGAACATGTGTTACCACTAGCTCCTCAGGAATGACTGTCCTGTGTGTAATTGTTCTGTTAATCTTTATATCACTCAATACAAGTTGGTAAAACTGTAGTTAGGAACTTGGAGCCTGAACTGTCTTGTATGTAAACCGTCTCTAATACAAATTTCGTACGCAACATCAGCGGCTTAGTCGCTCTAATACTTCTAATGATTCTACAGAGCAGACATTTGTCCAAAAAGGCAATCAAGCTAACTGCATTAATTCCGAAGCCACTGTACCATATATGCGGCTCATTTTCGCTGCTGCAACTTCCCTTTATAGGCCCACAGCTTATAACGTAATCTCGCAGTGCGGGATATGTTGTGGTGAATTACACTAGCTACTACATTCCATGCATGTGCTCGAAGTATATACGAGAAAATCGAACAACAAGCCGATTAACTACAAAATGTAGGTGTATATCACTATGTAAATTCAAGAACTGCATTACAATAACTTGTCCATTTTCCAAAAATCTCCGTCTTCGAAGTTTAATTCCATTATTAACTTCAGCATAAGCTAGAGCTTAGGTCACGCGTGAGATAAAGGCTAACCTGTATTATTTAACAATTTGTATATTGGCGTACGAATGTAATTATGTAGCTTCGTGGATGTTCCAGATTGGAGCGCAGTGTGTCAATAAGGAAAATTCAATAATTCGTTTGCACAATATATGAAAGCATTCATTTGAAGTAAAGAATATTTTTTCTTAAAATGTAAACGGAAACTGTAGGGACAAAAACACTGACACAGTTTTGTCATCTATGACCTGTCCGGGTCTACAATATTTTTCCACTTCATTTCATAAAGACGCGATTTTCGAGAAAAAAAAAATTTGAACATAATAAGTGTGTTTTGATTTTCTCTGCAGCTTGTGCCTGAAACTTTTCTCATTATTAAAATAACTGAGCGAGACATGATACAAAATGCGTATTGGTCTTCATGTAAAGTAACCGTCATTCTTGGCAGATTTTCACGAAACTTGAATTTTCTCGACAGATTTTCGAAAAAACTCAAAAATCAAAATTCATAAAAATCGCTCAGTGGCAGCCAAGTTGTTCCACGAAGACGGATAGATGGACAGACAAACAGACATAACGAAGTTAATAGCCGTTTTTCGCAATTTTGCGAACGTGCCTAAAAAGTCGCACATTCGATTATTTAATTTACTTGTATAAGAAGGCGATCATAGTGTGCAAGAAGTTACTGATATTAAAGTAACAGGAAAGAAAAAACCCCTAGAAAACATTATTAGTCTTAAGTGCAGTTCACTCATACACCAAATACGCTTGGTTCGAGGTCTGAAATCTTGCGCTCCCAGCAGTCAACAGTACACGGGGTACAAGTTTAATATTTCAGCAAAAATAATCCGCTCAAAAAACGTCAGACTACTGATCTGAAGTTCACCACTCAGGAACGGCTATACAATAAATTACTAATCATTGAACCATCCGCTCTATGTGTCTGTACCACCTATATGTTCATCACAGGTTTGTTTCTCGTTATGTGTCCCCGACAAAGATCTCCAACCGCCTGCACAACGTCCGCCCCCCAACAGTGAAGCGTGACCGGTGAGGTGTAGTGCTGACGAATACGGGTGCCACCTTCATTATACCGCACAGGATAGCGCGGCCGTTCTTTCCCAAAGCCTGCAACAACTAGCATGGTTTAGCAGCTGGCGTGGAAGCACAAAAGACATTACATATTCGTCGGTCTCTCTGTCACACACCTCTATCACAACTTTCCTTTTAAGCACATTGTGCATCTGCGACGAGGGCCTATCAAAATCGCACGGTCCGTCTGTCTGTCCGCATATAACACCTCAAAGCCTTTACCCGGACTTTCATGAAATTTGATTTTGAAGCATGTTCCATTTTTATTTAAATGGGACAATTTTAACGGCTAATTTACATAGTCGGTATACATCAGGGCTGGAAAATCAACGGATCGTGGTTCAACTTCATGCACGCCTCCAAAACAGACTGACCGTTTGTGAAATACGTGAAATATCACAATTCAACTGCGTTAGAAATCTGTCATACAAGAAGCCAGATAAAGCAAATGTTCATCTTCTCAGCAGGTATGCGTTGCAGTCTGTCTTGTTGACAGAAGAGAAAGAGGATAATTTATCAGTTCCGAATAAGCTTCCTGGTCTCCTCAATAACAACTCAATATGTTTAAACGCCAGTCAGTAAAATTACTTCATACCGTACAGTACGTACAAAAAGTAAATACACGTGATGTATTCTTTGTTTTGGCTCACTAAAAGTAGGTACACAAAACTCAAAAATAAGTTCCGCAAAGTATTATTTAAATTAATGTGTGACGTCAATGGTATCCATTCACTTCCAATGCTCAACGTACATTAGCCCCACCACGTCTGTACTCTCCACGAAAAAATAGCTTTTAACAGAAAAAAAACTCTATGCAAGTCCTTAGAATTCTGTATTTTACTGTGAACGTGCGTAGACAAGAAAAAGCAACAGCAACATAAATCAGACGGTTTTAAATTATTCGTACTGCATGCAAAGTTTAGCCTCAGAGCTCGAAAGACGGTCTTATGAAATCCATAACATACTCAAACGTAAACCCAGTTGCAGTTTCTGTCGGTTTCGTATTAAATACCGACACATGACACGAAACAAAAGTACCCGACAATATCAGCATTCTGTGCAACCTACATGAAGTTCATTTAATAGACTCTTTCGCCTCTAACCATTACCAGACATACATCCTTTGTAACTGTCGAAGCATGGAAAAGTAATCATTTATCAGCCACAGCTCTTTCAGACTATAATCGCCAAACACAAGATCTCAAATGTCAGCAGCTCCCTCGCATTAGGCAACAGTGTATTCGCTGTGTCCAACACACCGGTTGTTGCATATCACATTCTTCGTACTAGAGACATTTCAGGGTAATTTATGATTTCCAGTCCAATTTATGGTGCCTGATTTTTAACACATCTTACAACTCACCACATACAACAGTCATTGAAAAATTGATGCATCAACTATAAAGGTTACACGGCACTAGAAAATATGGGGGAATGACCTATACAACGTAACAGTGAGACGCGACCGAATCTTTGTAGCTGGGCTGTTCCCAGGGTAAGGTGCCACTGTCATTTTTCACAACTGTGCATATATTATGTAATATTATTAACATCACTAGGGTCAGTTATATTGTTTTGCATACCGTATATTTATAGCTATATCTGCAATTAATTTGTTAAATTCGTCGGTCGCACATTGTTGTATCCGGAGTAAGATGATCGAGTTCAGGTACGCCGGTGTTGACCGAGCGGCTGGTTCCAGACGGATGCTGGTTCAGGCTCGTGCTGGACACTTACGAATTTATATTCAAGACTCCAATCACAACTCCTTGGGGCCAGAATATGCAGGTTTATTGTAGTACAATGATAGGAGAATACAAAAATTACCGATGTAGTGCGTTGTGGTGATAATTGAAGCAGTGCACTCCTTAGCAAATGTGTAAGTTCTATTCGTAGAGAGACTTCTGACACACAAAGAAGTTTTGAGAAGCAATGGGACAGCGATTCCTGCAGCAAGTGACGACCGAGATTGTCCCCCGAGGCTTCCCAACCTCCTGATTACAGAGCATCAAATTTTGGGGTCGAGTGACGTCACGGGCCGTTGTCAGTAACCCAAGCGTTACCAAATATGGTCATAAGTTCTAGTAGCTGTAAGCGTGGCGTTCGCTGTCGCAACAGGACATCTAAATCATGCAACCCTTTGGGGTGAGTATGAAACAAAAGGGGTACGTGAGAAGTGTCCCTAAGAAGCGGATGTGGGGTGGGTGTGGGTGATATTTCCGGTGACTTGTAACAAAGAAACATAGCACGACACACTCACACCTTACGTCTTACACATTAGTCAAAATTAAATTGTCGCTTCGCGTAATTAAAATCGCCGGACGCGACAACATAACCTCCAATATTCACCCCGTCTAAATAGTTTGTAATTGCTGATTAACGAACAATGTATTTTACAAATTTGTAGGTCTTTTTCATAAGCAATCTATGGAACAAGTATAATATTCCTAAATGTAATCAATAGATATTAAATAGTATCATTGCGCATATTTATTTTCATTAATTATGCATCACGTAGCTCACATGAAGGAATGAAGCAATATTACTAACGATCAGTTCTGATTCGCGATAGTAATGCAAGTAACCAAAGCAGCGAAACGTTAAGCAGGTCTTCATGCAACGCGCCTCCCCCCCCCCCTTTTTTTTGCACGTACAACCCCTTAAATATAAACTCCTATAAAATTGTGTTGGTAAAGATTTAGAAGGAGTTCGTGGCATATTTCAAGGCAAATGAGTGCTGACAAAGAGTCTTTGTTCGTATGCAGACGAACTTCACCGAACGCGGGGGGTAGGGGGACGCAAGCGCCTTGCGTGCCGGGATCAAAGCAACTGCGATAAATAGACCTGCTTATACCCTTCTCTTGTCTTGTATTAAGCACCTTCGTTCCTTATCAGCTGGAAGTCTGACGGTACATTTAATACTTTTCAATCCTGACACCTCACTAACGCCTTAAAACAGCCAGTGTCACTCGCTCAGTAAAGTTACTAGCTAAAGTCTGGGTCACCGGGAATCGATTTCATGCAAGAACAATGTTTTCTCTTTTGACCACTGCAGTCAGGCAGGTTCGGCTTCCCGCTCTTCTATTAGTAAGGAACGGGTACCTTTCAATCTCGGTTAAGTTTTCGAAGCGTAAAAAATGCCCATTCGCCGCCTCTAGTGCTGAAGTCAAGAATATCCCACACTAGTATTTACAACCTGGTGTTAGAGAAAAATGACAATTTTGTATACTCGTATTTATGACTTCTGTAACTTCCAATGGGGTGTGCCTACCGCTCCTCCTGCCTAACACTACACCTGAACACATCCATAACCAGGGTTTTCAAAAACAATTTAGGCTCTAAACTGGTACAGGATTATCCAAATTTAGGACTCTAGAACACATAAGAAGCAAATTCGTTTCTTATTATCACGCAATAATTCGCACTGAGTCTGTCTGATAAAAATGTCGATGGTTTCAATTAAAATTTCAATTAACTTCGTCTACTCTAAAAGTGCAACTTTAGACATACACTGGCCGATTGCAGTGGCCACGCGGTCTAAAGAGTGGGTCTACGGCCGCTCGTTTGCTGGAACGACGGGTTCGAATCCCGCCAGGGGAATGAATGTCAGTTGTTTGTGAAGGTTGTGTGTTGTCAGATAGAGGTCTCTGCGACGAGCTGATCACTTTCCAGGGGAGTCCTGCCGAATGTGGTTTGTCTGAGTTTGATCGTGACGCCTCGATAATGAGAAGGCTCTCGCCCACTAGGGGCTATTGCGCCACGGGGGGGGGGATATATACACTGATTTCGTATAATGGAACAACCGGAAGTCGAAAGTTTCTGGCAGATATTCATATCGTTTCCTACATGAAATACATTGGATTTATAAACTGACAACTCATCGAAGAGTGCTAAGGAAAATGGATTAGCTATATGAATGTAGAATAAGTATTTCATTCGATAAATTACGATAATACCATTTCACACACATCAAATAAATAGCCAATCAGATCAAACAAATTTGCCGTTTTACCCTTCGTAACATGTAACGTGGAGGAATTGTTTATGTACGCTGTGTTTATCGATACACATTACAAATTTATAACAATAATTTCATTCCTTGAATTTGCAAAACAATAAAAGTGGAAATGCAATAAAACAAGATTTAATCGCGACTTATGAAATGTTGACAGAAAAATTAATTATTATTGTACTGAAGTTTATGTACATAAACTGCAATGTTTAATTTTATAAATCCAAACCACAAGCGTACTGTAACGTCAAATTACAAATAATAATAATAATAATAATAATTTATGTATAATTGTCCTGTAATTACTCCAGTATTTTTCATAAATTACAAGAAAATACTACTCATACTCTATGTTAAAAATAAAATTGGTAATTCTATCATTTTACAGAATTCCAAGATACTCCATAAATCAACTGAAGTTGTAATGGGGAGGAAAGATTTCACTGTAGACCATTATTTTAGGAATAACTACGTACTATCGATTAGCTATTCTGTAGACTACCTCATTAAGCACTGCAAGGATTTTTTATTACAGACTTCAAATACAGTTCTTAAAAAAATGATTAGGGATTAAGTGAAGTGATAGAAAAGTGCTTTATAACATTTCTTACGTATAAACTCCTTTCATTCATTAGACGAATATTGTAATAACAACATTACACAAGTGTTCAAGTTATATCCTTTAAAGTTCATGTATTATTTACTTTATTGTAATCTCTGGACATGTCCATAATCATTTTGTAATGATCTATAGGATGAAAAATAACGTAAATAAAAATGAAGAAATAAACACAGATATAAATATGAACACAAAAATGGCTTCCATGTGCCAAATGCTAACCTCAAAAATTACTATAAAGTCATGTAACATGCAGAAACAAAGTTAGTATTTCCTCGTAAAATGGAACCCTTGATTTAAGATATAAAATATTTAAGCCAGCTTTTAAATATTATCTTTTACTCCATTCCTATTTTACATTTTCAACTGAACTGGGCATATTACTAAATATTTTATGACACCACTACCTTGCTGTATCTTTGATCTGTGGTATGTGATATATTGACAGCTGTACAAACATAGTGTTTTATATTGTATTGTATTATACTACCTTATATCCATGTTATGGCATGTTCTATATCCTTGTACTAAAAAGGATCTATGGAATGTAAATAAATTCCATTCTATTCTGTTCATATTTTAATAGTAGAACGTACATGGTACATATGAGATCTGAGGTACTCTATGCGGTAAAACTTTATATCAGGACTGACCCATTTCAGCCCCAAGGAGAGTCACATAATTCGTAAGGACTCGCCCAAGGAGCACAAAGAAAACTTGGTTGACTATGTGCTGTCTGAAAAGCGATGCGTTATAGGTTCCAGACATGTTATATGCTAATAAATTTGTCATATATTATAGTCTGTATACATCCTGTGTTAAGGTCGTTAAACTGCATTACTGTAACTGCTCAGGTGACAGGGGGTCGAAAATACCTTCCTCAAGGGCCCGTTGCGGCAAGCGGGCAGCATGTTGGTAGCCCTGCTTTAGACGTTGTTCCTTTATGTTCCACCAACGAGCCTACTGCCTGCAAGATGGAAGCAATACGTTCCTCTGAAATGCCGGTAACAGCCTGTCACACTACCACGCGTGTTAAACACAAATCAACACATTCATACCGAACTGAAATTCATGAAACGTCCCCTGCGGCCCGGATATGTTGAAAATAGACAGCTCTGCAACGGTGTTTTTATATATAACGAACACTTGGAATGGTGTATTATTATGTACTGTTAACATAATTTACCGTATTATGAATGATATCCGATGATTCTGTAACATATACTACAGCAATCAATGTTAAGCCTTTTGCCACATATCAAATCTCTGATGTCGGGTTAGAAAAGGGATCTCGAAATCGAAACGTACGCAAGTTAAAGGGATAACTTTGAAATACAACGCGAGCCGCACGACATTTTTTAAAAACAGAAAAACGTTAAGTATCTCCTTTAAACGCCACTAAGAATACTTCCCTTTTAATAAAACAAAAATATATTATAAAAACTGAATTTAAAACTTTGTAGAAAAAAAGTTTCGATCTATTTCGACCGTGATGAAAACAATTTTAATCGTTTGAAATACAAAACCCTTTAACACCCACACCAGAAGAATTTATAGAATTACAATAATATCGATGAGATAAGCGATAAAATAAATTGGTTTGCCATGTGTTTGAGATCCCACTGTTACGCATCCTGTGTATCAGTCTTAGTAAGTATGCACAATACCAAAAAAGTTAGGAAATGTCCGTAGTGTAACATTTCCTGCACCGTGAAATTCTGTAATTTTGTCCCATTTTAATTGCAATGTCAATTTGTCGGCAAATTTTACTACAAATACCAAATAAGAATTTTCACAAAACTTCGTTGAGTGGGCGTCGCACTTCAGTGAAGACACACAGATGGACTGACGCGACAAAGCTAACAGTCACTTCCGTAACTGTTTTGCTTAACGCGCCTACAAACGCTCCGTGGCACACCTTATCTCGATCTCATCGTTGACCTCGAAATATCTCTCCACCGAAGTACCTGCATTATGAGTACCAGTGTCTGTGGCAAGGTCATCAACCGTATCTTACTCAAATATCGTTAAGCTACGTACACACGTAAAGAACGTACAAATTTATACCTTTAAGACTTCAAAGGCACAAATACAGTCGAGTAAACCGCAATATTTGTCCAAAAGACGTAACGTTACGAAAGCTTAAATGTTTCACCCGATGATCCCCTTTTGAGAAACTGCATACAAATGTGTTAGAAACTGAATAACCAACACACGACACGTGTAAGTATTCATCATCGATTCCTGACAGGTCTTTTCGTGCCGTATGACTGAGGTATTCTTCTGTATGAGTACTCACTGGAAGCGAAAATCGTATTTTCTTGCTAACAACAAAACTATGTTTGTACGCTAGCCTGATGAGCTCATAAAACAACCGGTCCCATAAAATACCCATAAACCGGTAAATGCATCTACAATACAGAGATATCCGTGACCACACTGGCATTTTATTTCCCCTGCTGAGATCGGAGTTAACTAACCTAATGAAATAATTAAATTAAATTAAATTAAATTAAATTAAATTAAATTAAATTAAATTAAATTAAATTAAATTAAATTATTGGTGAAGTTGGTTAACATGCCCAGTTGATCGGCCAAACAAAGGTCTTACAGTCTTATATGGAAGTCGAAAATTAATAACTGTATTCATGCCCGCCAAATTTAACGCCATTGTCAGCCAGTTCAGTCCAGTCTATACCGTCAAATATTTGAAGATTCTTTTCAATATCATTCTCATACATATGCTTCCGTCTCTTCGTTATTGTTTGAAGGATATTCAGCCCCAAACCTTTAGCAAAGAGGAGTAGGTCTGAGCCACTAGCAAGGTTGTTGTATAGAGGAAGGCAATGTCGTGGCAAGGAAATTCTCTCTACGACTTAAAAACTCCATCACTCCTAACACCATCATCAATATATATTTCTGGATAAATTAAATGTTTCGTTTGTTTTTTCGATAAGCTATTAACTTGGTTACTACCACATGAAGCAATCGACAAAATAATATTTCATCACCCCGGCATGTCATAAAATTCAATGTTTACAGTAATCTAAGTCCAAAAAACACAATGAGAATAATTTTAAGACATAAAAATTCTAAAAAGAAAGCATTTTATTCGTATTATAATAATATCGGAATTAAATAACACCGATGTAGATAGCATTAGCGTGCGTGTGTTTCCTAAGTAATTGCTAGTAACTGTTGTCTAATTTACCGCATAGTAAACGAAATCCAATCCATTGCGAAAATAAACAAATACACTGTAAAATCGTTATTGTTACTTACATAAGCTAGGGGGCTTCTGGACCAGCCGTATTACCTGAAACAGTACAAAAATAAAACACATTAATACACTTTACCTGGCAGATGATTGGTATTTTAAATAATATTTCTTAGGAACAGAGGCAAAACTGTAATTGAAACATTACTGAGAAACAATGTATCCGGCCTTTCTAGTGATCATCTTCGTCACAGGGAATAT
>JGI20166J26741_10321114_pt1 | contig 16380 bp, 12 predicted proteins | sample TergutCu122P5_FD_26741 | JGI IMG/M metagenome (IMG submission 26741)
ATCCTGTATTTATATTTGTTACTTAGCCTAGAGAGATATCTATAACTCAAGGTAATTTCAATGTTACTCTTGATTACACCACCAACGAGATCTCGTTGTCCACAATTTACTGTATAGTTTCCTCAGGGATGCCACGCGAGACCTGACGATGGCCCAGTGACAGGGCCGAAACATGTAGTCTATAGTTCAATAAATACTACACTCGATATTTAGTTGTGTTGGACTACTCCTACCCTTACATCATATTATGTACACAACGGGGATGTTACAACTTAAAATTGCGTAACATAATTCTTCGAAATTTAAGTGTTGCTCTCTTACTACTATTACATTCCCTTGAGAGTCCTCGACACCATTCTTTCGAATGCCATGATTTTCTTTCCAACCTAATTCCTGTGTCTTCTAGTACATTAAATTATAACATCTTGTTCTTTGGAATCCATAATTTCATCACATATCCTGTCACGATATTCCGTCTGTGGCTGTTTGCAATTTATTCTTCAGTCTTTCTGTAGTTGGTTCTTCCTTCTTCGTTGTGGATATGTTTCCACTTCCGGCCTCGGCAATACTAGATATTGTTTGGCTAATCCATAGCCGAGTTTTAGTGTTTGAAGGTATTCACATCACAAAATGTCTTCAGACTCTGTTGAAGAAAGATCGAAGAGAGGTGGCTGGACTGACAGTGGATTTCAATCGGCCATAGCCAAGAAAGGCTGAAATTTTTGTATGTGCTGAGTGTAATAAGTTTTGCAATTTTATTTTGTGCAACAAATAACATGGTTGTATGCTTTCTTCTGGGCAATTCCCCGGCGTCTGAATTTTATATAACAACAATTCGGAACACTCTGTCTGTTTCATCTTCATAGGCGCCTGTGAAGATGGAAAAGACAGTGTGTTCCGAAACGTTGGCTTATAAAATTCAGACGCCGGGGAATTACACAGAAGAAAGCATGCAACATTCAGAACACGGCAAAAGTTTGAAATAAAAAATAACATGGTTGTTTTTGGTACGACTGAAGACACTGGGAAATATATTGTGGAAATTTCGTACAATAAACTGATTTTAGTTTTGTAACTTACTTATTACAATGTACTCTGTTAATTGCACCAACCAAATGCACATTATTAATTACATATATAAATAATAAAGGTGTATTTCCGACATGTTGCGGTATAAGTATACCATTTTCAGGGAGCACAAAATGCACGTTTTAAAACCAATTGCCAATGATAAGCTATTATTTACAAGGTTCTACATTTCGTAGTAATTCCGTTGTTGATGTCGATTAAACAATAACTACTTCAAGCCTAAATACTGCACCTAATAATATACTACTACTACTACTACTACTGCTGCTACTACTACTGCTACTACTACTACTACTACTACTACTACTACTACTACTACTACTACTACTACTACTACTACTACTACACTACTACCGCCATCACCACCACCACCACTACCACCAACACCACTAATTATAATAAACTTAAATTAAATTAAATTAAATTCTCAATGATGAAAGTGTTACCGTAAGGCCTCCTTCACACGTTCCGGTTTTCAACCGGCCGGCAGGTTCCGATTATCGCCGGACAAAATAATGGAACACAGGAAAGCATAAGCTTAATTACACAACCCGGTCTTTTGGCCGGCCGGGGATTTACCGGCCGGCTGTCGGTTAGCAACCGGAGGTATCTATTACTATGCCCGGTCGCCGGGCGGAAGCTGAGTCAGCAGTGGTGCAGGTTTTGCTTACAGACACGTTCACACTCTCCGGTTTTTACCCGGCTGTATCCGAGCGATCACTTTCCACTGCAGTGTCAGTAGAATATTCAAACAGTAGAGTCTTTCATTGGTGAAGTTTCGACATAGAATTGTCAATACCTCTGGTGGAAGCCAGGTCAGTGTTGTGGGATCGAAACGAAAAAGGCATGGACAGAAGTTTGTACTTGTCTTCAGGAAGAATGTGAAGTTCTATGAGATAAGTAAAAAAACGCTGTTGGCGAGTATTGCCAAAATTTATTGAACACAGCTGATTGAAATTCATACAAACTTAACTTTTGCATTTTATGTAGTTTATTGTTCATATTTTTTACATTTTCCAAGGAACAGCTCCAGCATCTGTTAGAAAATAATCGGCCACTTTGTTCCTTACATTGTTCGCTGTTAACCCCCGACGTTTTGATTGTCCATCAGGTACATGTTCAAGACCAGTCACTGTCACAGCGTCCTCAAAATTATAACCAACTCTCTCGCGAAAAAAAATGTGCAGGACAAAACAGAACTTAAAAATGTCCACTGTAAAGTCAGGAATGACATTAAGCGGTCACTGGAAAATTCACTATTTATTGCTCAACATTCCAAGAGCACATTTCACGTACCTTCGTCCTCTGCACAAGCGATAAATGTACAATCTTTTTTTTTAACACTCAGGTTAGATCCATAAAAAGGTCGAAGTATATTCCTGTTTAGCGCAAATCCTTCATTTCCTACACAGAAGTATGGTACATTTGGACCATATGCTTCTGCATGAGTTCTCTCACTGGGTAATTTCAGTATACTTGTCTAAATTGATATCCATAGCGTAGAACCTTTAAAAATTGTAGTCACAGTCTTTTCCGCAAAGTACCAATGTCAACTTACACAAAGCTGTAGTTAGTGCCTGCCACTGCCATTAACACCACGGAAACAAAAATTCTTGTAACAAGAGAATATCGAGCCACTGTGTTCCGGCTTGATTTCTCGAATATGTTTCCCAACGACGGCCCCTAAGCAATGCGGGAAATTAGCTATTGTTTCAAACTCCAAAGCAGTCAATTCCCACTGCTCTTTTGTAGGTTTTGGAATACATTCTGGACGCATAATAGACCGAATACTAAGACATACTTCTATATCTTGCTTGCTGTTGCGATTCCTATCCGAAAAGAGGTATGTAGGTGTTGAAAACTTCATCCAATCGCTAGAAAAAGAATCCTGTAGTTAATAACTCTCTTGTGCCACTTGAACTATCGTTAAAGCACACTCAATTTCCTAACTTCTAATTTTAGTTACATTATTGTGCGTTTTTGGGTAAAGAAGTATTAAAAAGTTAGGATAACATCCGACACTGCTACGTAAAGTCATGTAAGAAACAAACAGAAGCAACGAAGTCCGGTGCGGTGTCTTCAAAAGGTAGAAAATATGTATACAGCCATCAACTCAGACTCCGATCGAAACTGATTAGTGAAAGGGAAACAGCCGACATTTTATCGGTGGATAATATGGAGGAGTCTCAGGTTACTACAGTCGAACAAAATAGAGTTGATATGAATAATTTCTCCCAAGAAACTCCTTTCCTTTTATTTAATCATAAAATTTTTCTTTTCAAGCATTACTTTCCTGATTGCAACAGCCACCATTTTCACAGGTTGAATGCAGTTCCTAATTTTACTGTTACAACGCTGAAGACTCTCCTTCAATCGGCGATGCAACTCGTCGAAAGATGAATCTGACATTCGAAAATAATTGAAAACTTTTTTTCGTCATCTCGTAGTTCATCAAATAGTGTTTCAAAGGCACCGAATTCTTCCCTTTTTGAATTACTGGTTGAGCCCAATGCAGCCTCTTACGTCTACGTTTACGACGACGGTACAAGAACAAAGAAATACTTGAATTACGATCCATTGCAGATAACTCTGCATTCACGACTGCTTGGTCGCAGATGTCTTGGTCGTTCGACCGGCAAGTTAGAACCGGAGATATTAAAGTTCCAAGTTGTGCTGTCGCCCGTCCGTTCAGCTCCCGGCCGGTCGGAAACCGGAAAGTGTGAAGGAGGCCTAACAGCACAGTGGCCAATAACAAAATCGGCACAAATAACTACAATACAATTTACACAAATGTACACAAATAACACTACACAATTATCTACAGAAATTACACTTATACTAAAATACAGGTTAGCTAATAAATTAAAACCGTAACTCACATGAAATTTTCTACTAGCGTAAAATCTGTTTCGAAGATCAAATTCGCTGAATAAACATATTTACATCACTGTCTACCCTAAGCTGAAGCACAGATTAGCTAAACTAAGAAACGTAACTCAAATGAAATGTCCTATTAGTATGAAATCTGCTTCACACTCTTTATTTACTAGACATGTCTATATCACTGCATATCGATCTTGCAGCTGTTGAACTTGCAGCGGAAGGGCAATTTTGTCTGCTACACTAATAGGATATTATGGGGCCTAACTCCGAAACTAAAATTATCAATCAAGGAAGGACAAAATTTAGATCCTAAAAAAAGTGAATAAAAAAGAGTATGAAGTTGATTACTCATAAATTTTAAATACTTAACTTTAAAAGTTTAAATGCACAAACATAATTGTGACGAACATGGAGTGGTAAAGAAAACGACTGAAATATAGAGCTGCAAACTTCCGCTGGACGCGTTCCAGCCTTGTGGCATCAGTATGCGTGACATTATTCCAAACAGGCGAGTCATATCCCAATTTACATCTAAGTTAAAATAAAACAATAATAAACTATCTATAGTAGAAGGGGAAACAGGTGAACATACGTATGAGTCCCGACACTTTGAGTGATTAAGAAAATATGTAAGCGATATGAAGGTGCAAAAAAAATTAGATTCCGAAAGCAATTCTAAATCTTTGATGGGGTCGGAACTAACTATACATTTACCACACAAATTGTAATTATAAGTAATTTGAATCAGTTTTCCTTGTAAATGTGGTGACTCTAGTCAGTATTCAGTTTCATAAAGTTAACAGCATACTAACTGCGAATGTAATTAATGCTAGATTGTAGAAGTATACAAACAGTTGCAGAGCTTACGGTGCTAATAATTTTAATATCAACAAGTAAAAAATTATCTGGAATGTTTAATAGAATTGCAGAAGTCATTCAACAAAAGGACCCCAATAACAGATCCTTGCAGAACACCAGAAAGCACTTCAAAGGGCGTAGAATAAATGCCATGGATTCGAACAAAAGAATAGCAACTAGATATGCAACTGTGCAAACAATTGAGATAACCATCAGACAGCCCGTAATCTCTAAGCTCATGTAAAAGGAAGGTATGAGGAACGAGGTTGAAGTCGCTGCTTAAATCAAAGTAAATAGCATCAGCTTGGCTGTGCGAACAGTGTAATGGGGATATAAAATCTGTGTAATATATCAAGTTGGTGTTAGTAGTTTGGATTGAGAAAACCTTTTTGACAGGGGTGCAATTTACATTTAAAGCAATTAGACAATGGTCAGGCATACCAAGTTCAAAGACCTTTGAAAAATTATTAAGAAGCAATATGTGTCTGTATATATTGTGCGGGCCTTATTACCTTTCAATTGAGTTTGAACGTTCTTCTGATACACACTGAATAATAATAATAATAATAATAATAATAATAATAATAATTCAAAGAAAACCCTCTACAGGCCTGGACAGGTCCTGAGGTTTGTAGATGGTTGAGAATCCCAGAATTTATAGACAATCGGCACATGATGGTGGCAAGGTTGTCAGCCTTAGCGCCGGCAGTCTTTACTCTCCAGGTATGCCCCTTGGCACTCAGTTCTATTAGAGGCTGAGTCGATCTCAGGGCCAGAGTGCGGCCAGAAGGATTAAGTCAATGAAAAATCCAAATTACCCCATAGGGAGTCGAACTTGCAAACTTCCGGCTTGTAGCGCAGTGCCTCAACCGACTACGCCACTTCCTACCCTAATACGAAATAATAATGGTAACAGTAGTAATAATGTGACTTCTGTCGCAATTACTTCACTATAATGGAGAAATAAACCCTAAAGAGAGCTGCGATACTCGAGAAATCACGTCCTTATTGCTGAGGAGTTAAAGATTGGCTGACTCCTCCCGCTTCACCCAAGCCACCAGTCTTCCAGTATGGATTGTCTCAGGTTTCCCCCCGGTGATCCGGACCATGACCAGATCACGGGGTGAAAGAGAGGGTTATGGTTGACCCAAAATTGTCTTTACTACTTGGGGAATCCGGATTACCGGATTGCGAAGGGGCCGTTCTATTAGCATACTAAAAAACATAACTTTATTTATTTTATTCAAATGTATATTAAATTAGTTGAACTGTTCAACTTCTTATAAAGTAATACTGATACACATGTGTCTATTTTCTGTAGAATTTCTGCCCAGGATTAGGAAAAATGCTGTCCAATACCTTGCTTCCCTTTTTATATTTTATGACTTTTTTTGAACTCCATTCGTTTCAAAATTTTTGGCAGATGTTAAACTTTAACAACTACAGATGTAATAGAAATGTGCTGAAAGTTCATACGTCAAAAAATGACAGCAAACATACATCCACCAACACTCTTATCTCGCCACCAGCTATAACCAGCAGGTTATAACTGTGTAATCGGTTTCCTTATGACAAGGACGGAGATTTTTTCGAAACTTTGGTTTACTCGCCATTCAACCACCTGAAGCGGCTGCTAGCCCGATAATCTTTTATTGAATTTAGTCGCCGTGAAACTTTAAATACTATGGAAATTGCCATTCTTTATAATCTTCATTTCTGTTTGTTCTTGGTAACTCTTTCGCTGAAAATGCTAGTTCACTTGTTATCAATTTTCAAACCGTTATACATGTTTCTGTGCAAAGTTTCTCAGGTAGGAAAACATTCTCGAGGTAGTATGCACCAAAATTTTATCATTTCTTCCTACTTGGTTCTGCGGAAATTTGGTCAAACTTGCTTTTCTATTCGGAGTTGTATTGTAAGTACGTAATATTGTACCACATAAAATGATTTGCCCATTAATCTGAGCATTATGTTTTTATCATAATGTCTCTTTAGACAACGTTTTTAAAGATTTTTAATTGTGCTAGAACACATCAGGTACAGAGGTTTACCTTCAAACTACAAAGAAAATATTTCCTACCTATTCAATATTCAAATGATGGTAGAAACACATTCAACTTTTTTTTAACGATCTGATAAAACTCATAGTGAAATCTGAGCGCCCCTTAGGCTGCCGTCCCGGACAGGCAATCTGCCTGGCTTCACTGCCCCTTAATCCGGCTGTGATCAAACCAGAATATCAGGGCACTGACCCCCATAACCAGACGTTTTGATGAACCCTAATGCTCAACACATCTCCCGTCTCTTCCGTCAAAACCCTAATGCGAGGGATACCGTAAAGCTTCAATTTCAAAATTAGAGCTGAAAAGTAAATCTTAGTATTTCGAATGGGAGGGTCTGTTGAAGCGGGGGTGGTGCATTCACATTTCCTGCCAGAGTAAACAATTTCTGTACGTAAATGGCTCAATGATATGTGCGTCTTTTCATGCTCTGAGTGGATATCCGAAAAGAGCTGCAAGCAGTGTTTCACTGTTTCCAGTCAGTGCGCAGACACCCTTACAGCTAATAAAAAGAGAGGCCGTAGTTCTTTATTGAAACGGGGCATTCCTTTTTAACTCTAAATGCAGTTCGGCCTTTTCCCCCATCATGGCGGTCAATCCGATAGAAATGGTAGTCTGGAATGCAAAGCCGCATATGAGGTTTCAGATGTGTTACACAGAAAAGAGCAAAATCTATTTTTATTTATCGCAAGTGTTTTCTTACCTCACAGGCTTGTCCTCCTACGCCGTCGGCGTTGAAAACTTTTATTTCAGGTGCTTGTGAACCCTGCTAGTCATTTAATGTCTTCGATTTAAAAATCGCTTTTGTGATGTTGAATATTATACCAGTTTCTTAGGCAGCTCTACTGAGCTCCGTGATAATTTGCTGTATTGTCATAATCAACGCCATTAGGCTATCATTTTTAAGTCGGACGCCTCAGGTGACTAACGTGCGTGTAAGCTCGGATCTTGACTTCGATGCTTGGCCTGGGTTTATACCACCCCGCTGCTGGGCTGCACAGGACTAGCCTGTGCTGGACTTTTCAGTGCTGACGCAGTGATGTTTCTGTAGTCGAATATCCGGAGAAGAATCCTCGCCCCATTGACTAAACATCGTCTTGCTGCTGCTGGTTTATCGCCTTCTCTTTCACATGGCTGCACTCTGTAGTTGGCGGAATGAGGCTTTTCACCATACCTCAGTGTACGGTTGCAGCTCAACGGTTTGGAGTTTTTATTCTCATTTTCAGAACATTTTTTGTGTTTGTGGCTACCTACACATGCAGACAGCACGCAGGCTGCCTGCAGAGAACGAAGCAGTTATGATGGAGTCTTTGGAAACTGTAGATTGATGTGAGGCCATTCAGGGATCGGAACGCCTTCACTTTGACTGTGAAATTGAGATTGTTATTTGTAACGTCTCCTGTGACTTCTGTGCCCTTGGAAGAGTCACAAGAAATAAGTGTAATTCTACTATTTGAATCCTCCTTCGAGATGAGGGCATTGCAGGTTTAATTTATTTATGCTTCTTATTTTGAAGCCATTTGCCTGTAGAGTCATACAGATGTATTCTGAAGATGTAAATGCGGGTATGTGGCGCATTACTGCCTTAATGTTTTTTTGGATTATGTATAGTAGGTAAAAGAGGTTTTGAGCGGTCAGGAATCATCAAACAGCTTTTTGGTCCAGCATGAGCTTTGAGATAATTATCTCTCCGTTTGACGTTGTACGGAGTATATTCATTTGTCACAACGTTGCTTATTTCCTTTTTGAGATCAGTGAGAACTGTTGTGAAAGTAATAACAACTGGAGTTGACCTGCCTGCTATAAAGGATCCACCTAGATTTTCTTGAAATGGCGTTGTTTCAGAGCCTTTTCTTACTGCTTTTGTTTCTTCTCCAGTCCTGCATGTCCCTATGTTGCTTGTAGCTAGTGAAGCCAGGTAACTTCGAATGGCTTGGAATGTGGGCTTGGGTACATGATCTGAGTTAGGTCTGTTTCTAGTTTTCGTCGGGCGATGTACACATCGATCTTCCTAGACACTTTACTCCCCCACCTTTTCTCTGCATCAAGGTTTCTTTTTCTCCTTTTCCTTTTGTCCTGCTCTACACCTTGGGCACTGCCCCTTGCGTGGAATTATAAATTGTCCTTGCCAGTTGCTGCAGGGCAGTAGTACACATTCTGGTTAATAATGTGTAGAATATCATGCCATTTCAGTACCTCCCTAGCGTGTCCCTTTCTGCTTTCTGTCTGTAAATAGTGCTTTTAATTTTTATGCTCTTTCCGATGTGAGTAGGTAGATTCCTAATAGTAAGTGTTGTTTTGACAATTGTCTGCAATACCCCTTGGATTGCTTTTCGGCCTAAGGGTTTGCGGCTTTAATTTTGTAAGAAAATGTGTTTTTTACGTTCATATGACCTGCATCGTAACAAATTTCTTTGTAATAAAACCAACTAGATGCACTAAATTCACAAATTTATTTTGGCATGAAACTCTATATCTTTCGGACAGTTCCTGTGTCCATCATCAGAAGTTTATTCACTGTACATTCAACAATGGTATATGTCTACAAACCTGTATGACATATATCACTGCTGAGTGAACAGTGAATAAACTCCTGTTGATGGACAGAAGAACTGTCTGAAACATATAGAGTTTCATGCCAAAATAAATTTGTGAAATCAGTGCATCTAGCTGGTTTTATTACAAAGAAAATGTGTTTCTTTCACCCTGTTCCACGTATAATAACTTTTCACTGAAAGAGGTGTTTGCGAGCACCACAGTTACACTGTCCGCCATAGCTTTCTCACAAGAGAAGCATCTTCATTCACATTGTCACATGAGAGACCACAGCATAATACACAGCACACCATCACCAACTTCCCAGTTGCCAGTAATTTGCTAGTCCAAGTGGAAAACTGCGGCCGGAAGTCGTGGTCATTTAATGATTAGAAAGTAGGAAATGTGTCGGTATTATGGGAAAGTTGGGGGAACTGCAGCAAATCAGACCTAAGGGAGGTGGAAATACTATCGAGCCACTAGAAGTCACTTTCAAGAACTGCACTTTTTAAGGGCCAACAGTGGATATGTGCAGGTGGAAGATATGAGTCTGATGCCTGTGAACGGTCCTTTTGAGGGGCAACATGGTGATTGTGCAGGTGGAAAGATGTGAGTGGTGAGCTTGTGAACAGCCATTTTTACGCTCCACTGTGGGAGATGTTCACGTCGGCTGATATATGGGGTGATCTTCTACACAATGAGTGATTAATAGAGTGTGAATGACTGTTTTGTTCTTGGAGACGGCGTGCTGCCTTTTTCCTTTTAGGGGTCAGATTATGGGTTTGTGGGATCTACCCCTTTTACGTTGTTGGGGTGCAGTTTGATCTCTTCTGCTTCACACATGACTTGGTCTATGCGCCTAGATTTTCTGGCAAGAATTCTGATGTTACTAAGCAAGATCCTGTGACCAAGGTCAATATTTTGTTCCACCACCGCTGACTATACCAATCCGATCTAATTTTCTGCATTAATGCAAAAAATGTGGCTGGCATCATATATAGAACATATTTTATTAAACACAACTAAGTAGCTCAAGATTTATTTAAGGAAGGGCATAAAAATGATGCACAGTAATAACAGACATGTCCTCTTTCAGTTTGTGTGTCCAGCACGTCATTATCGTAAGAAGTATGTAGAACCTTTATTCACATATCCTTAATTTTTCCAAAGTTAGTTTAAAAAGGTGCAAGTGTTCTGCTTGTACACATTCTTTCCATTTTAAGACATCCTTTATGTTTTTGCACGAAGAGAATTTCCTGTATAATGACATAATTCTTTCCATGCTGCGTTTTTTTACCTGCAGTTAGAACAAGGAAACATTGAAACAAATATGTGCATGCTTGTAATATAAAGCAGGTAATTTAATATGTCAGAGGATGGATGGCCATATCACAGGGAAGGTTCAAAATCAAGTGATGCTACAAAATACTGTATGTTTGTTTTCATATATGCCTGTGTCCTCCATCTGATCCCTGATCGTTTAAAAATTGCAGTAGTAAAACCTCTGCACAAGAAGGGAGACAAATTTAACATTTCAAATTATAGGCCCATATCATTGTTACCAACCTTTTCTAAAATATCTGAGAAAGCAATGTACAGTAGGTTAAACCAGAATTTGTATACTAACAATAGACTGATCCCAGAGCAATACACTTTTAGGAAAGGCATGTCTACTGAGGATGTTGCATTCAGGTTAAATGACAGTGTCCTCAAATCTCTTAACCAAAAGTTACATGTTGGAGGAATTTTTGTGATTTATTAAAGGCTTTTGACTGTGTAAATCACAAAATCTTGCTAACTAAACTGCAATTTTATGGCATCCGAGGAATAACTATAGATTAGTTCAGGTCATATTTAAAAAACAGAAAGTAGAAATATAATTACCCAATTCAACTCACAATTTAGTTTCTGACTGGGGTATATTGGAGCATGGAGTCCCCCAGGGGTCCATCCTGGGGCCCTTACTATTTCTAGTTTACATAAATGACTTTTCATTGAGAATAAATTCCCTTGCAGAAACCATATTGTTTGCTGATGACACTACAGTTATAATTTCTAACAGAAATTTCATAGAGTTTTCTACAACAGTGAACCTAGTTTTAGCACGTATGATTGAATGGTTTTCAGCTAACAAGATAGTTCTAAATCTGGAAAAAACAGATATATTGAAATTTGTAACAAATAACCTACCATACTGTGCACTGTCCATTGGTCATAAGGACAAGTATATAGAGGAAGGAGTACACTTAATATTTCTTGGTATTCGAATTGATAATCACCTTAATTGCAAGAATCACATTGATTAAATTATTCCTAAACTGAGTGCAGCATACTACACGGTTAGACAAATGTACTATATCTGCAACAATGACACTTTGAGATCAATTTGCTTTGCATATTTTCACTCTATTGCAAGTTATGGTATAATTTTGGGGGGAAAATCCTCCAACAGTAAGAAGATATTTACCTTACAGAAGAGAATAATCAGAATTATGGTGGGCACACACCATAGAACTTCATGTAGAAGGTTATTTAAAAAATTAGAGATCTTGACTGTCCCAAGCCAATACATATACTCATTGATGAGTTTTTTCATTGAGAATCAAGAAAAATTTCAGACTAACTCAACAGTGCACAACATTAATACAAGAAATAAACACCATTTTCACAGACTGGTTGCTAACCTGTCATGTTTTCAGAAGGGTGCATTCTACTCTGGGATCAGAATATTTAATGGTTTACCACGAAGTATTACTAATCTTAACAATGAAAAGACACATTTTAAAGTTGCCTTAAAAAAGTTCTTAAATGCACACTTCTCTTACTATGTGGATGAATTTTTCACATGTACAGATGATACATATAACTTACTATATGACTGTTTAAATGTATCCTTCACTGTAATATTTTTATGTGTTTGTATGTTTATGACATGTTCCACTCCTATTGTCTTGTGACTCTCAGGGATCTATGGAATGCATATGTGTGTGTGTGTGTGTGTGTGTGTGTGTATGTATGTAAGTATCTCAGTTTTCGTTTCGCTGGATACCAACCTTTCTTCCTGGGGGTAAAGCGGCCTAGGAGTGAAGATAACCACTCACGTCCAACTAGTTCTGAGGTTAACAATGAGTGGAGCTATACCTGCACTCCCCTTACATGCCTTCATGGCGTGGACAAAGACTACTTTAAAATTGACATCATCAGAGTTCTTAGTTATAAATGTTTTACTCAAAAGTGTGGAACAGTGGAATTTGTTGACATTTATACCGCATTGATTATTTTGCAAAAATGCCATATATACAGCTTGGCTACTCTAAACCCAACTTGAATAGAAATTGCTGTGAGAGAAGCAGCTAGTTACTGAATGATGTATGGAAATGCGATAGTAGAAACTGTCAGAAGCAATGTTAAAACCTTTCATTTTATCATATTCCATCCCTTTGAGTGTCCATCCAAATGTTCAATTCTGCAGGTGAAGGAGCTGAATTCTACAAAAAGGTAATTCATGCTGCAATGACAAAGCAGAAACTGGAAGAAAAAATGCAGTACATTCTAAATAAGTGCATCCACCATCACCAAGCCATTCTGAGGTAAGCATTGATGAGAACCTGTGGTCTGTCAGGTCTTAAAAATAAATCCATTTATGGTAAGAACTTGGAAATATAAGTCAGGATAGTGTAGTTTACCCAGTACTGCACAAGTCAGATGCTATAACCACAATAAATGTGTGTGAGACCATATTGTCATAATCATTTTTGTTACTTTATTGTCAACCTGAGGAAGCTGATTTTCTGTTATGTGGAGGTATGGAAATATGCTATTTATAGATACATATGACAGATCGTTATAGTTCCATCAGACACAACCATGCTCTTATTCAGGAATGACTACATGTTTCGGTCTAAAAAGACCATCATCAGGCCACGATTACAAAACTTTACAATGAGATATAATACAGTACAAATTATGCTTGTTATATGGGATCCCATATGACTTAAAAAGTACAATATAAAATTCATATAAAAATATATTAAAATCTTTGGACTGGTAATGTCCTGGGTGGAGACTGTGTCCAAATTATGCATTAAAACGTCAAATATAGGTAGAAAAATTGTTAAAATAGTTCATAAAATTTTTAAGCGTGTAAAAATTATTGAGTCACAAGTGTTGGCCACATGATGTAAAACTCATTGAAAATCTTACCTCAAGCTTATGGGTAGGTAGTGAATATGTCGATACAAATATATTGATATATATCCCATAAATGTTCTGTGTTTTATGATAGAGGAATCTAGAAAAAACACTTCTAAAAAGCGTGGTGGATACTATGTGCTCCACTTGCTTTGCTGTTTAAAACAAGAATTTTTCTACAGAGCTTGTCAACATGTTTTGTATCATTCTTATTATAAACAGTGATCATGGTTTTTGTAAGGTAGGATCTGTGTGTGCACAAGTAAATCTTGTTTAGTCCATCCTACCTTTACCTGATCAGAGACTGAAATTTCTGTCAGTTTTCCCCCATAATGAAGTGTCTGCCATTGCTCTTCTAACTTTCTTTTCTCTCTCTGATACTTTTATTCCATCTTCAAGAAATTAATATTTTAAATTGTAATTGACATGAACATTATTTTGGATGCTCCCCATCATCTGGAATATTCCTCATTTTTCAATACAATAAACAACAACTAAAATCATTGTCAAGTATTTTGTAAGAGACCATGGACCAAAACATTAAAATTAGATGGCTTTAAACTTTTAACATGGTTGCACACATTTTTGCTTCATATGATACTCTTTAAACTTACTGATGTTTTTGAATATGGCATCAAAATTTTTATTTTATGAAGCTTAGAGAAAAACATTCCCTAATACTCATGCTAGTCTGGAGAGGCAACTACTGTTACAAAACTTCTAAAATGATTTTGTTGTGAACATAAAGAAGAATCAGAGAAGTGTTTTAACTCTGCATACAACCATTTAATTTCATCATATAATAGTACAGCAGTAGTGAATACTGAAATCACTGCCCCGTATGACATTGACATTGTGGGACACTGCAAGGTTGCTTGAAATGACAACTTCAGTACTCCAAAAGTAACAATATTTATTTAGCGTATTCGAGTTACACACCGTACTGTATGAGCAAGAAAGAATTGGTTTTACTACCACCAAGCCAAATTTCTAACTGTCTGTTAGCCATTCTTGCGCCTGAGCGCATTGCTGGACTTGGACAGACACCATAATTCTAACTGGGGGATATGCTAACGCTAACGATTTTGAAGTCAGACTGAGGGTCTTGACTGATTAAACAAAAGACTAGAGCTTATAAGGCACTGTACCTAGTTGGGGTAAAGTTCCTAATTTGGTTGGTTGGCTGTCTGGGGTTCGAACCCAGACTGGCGATAAAAGTGAAAATCCAGGCACTTAGGTGAGGCCTCCAAGCCTGGGGGTGGGAGTGCGGGCTGTGTCCCATCTTTGCAACGAATTATGCCATGGCATTTACCTTACAACTTAGGAAAATCACGGTAAAACCTCAGTCAGGGCAGCCGAAAAGTGCTTGGCAAATCACTGCCGAGCACGATTCGTTTGGTTGACTTGGCCATCGACTAGCGGTGGCCTCGACTGGCCTGCTGGCACCTTTCGCTCTAGGGTTACACTTCGGGTGACAGGGCCAATCCTCGGCCAGAGTAAATATCTGCCGAGTTGCCGAACTAAGGGGTTCCCCACGTCAGCTAACCTTGAGTCGAAACTGGCAGTTAGGGCTCTGATGTGGTCGGCGAAAAAAGGAACACCCAAATCCTGGTGAATCTGCCTCTTACTAAGGTACCAAGAGGCACCCGTAACAAGGTGAAAACACTTGGATTGTGACACCTGCAGCCTCCTGACGTGTGTGCGGGCAGCGGACCTCCAGGCGGGGCACGCGTAGTCCATTAGGGGGCGGATGAGCTGCTTGTATAGCAGAACTCCGTTCCTGATGGAGAGATCACTCCTCCTGTTCAGGAGAGGACCCAGCAAGCCAATCCTTTGAGCAGTTATCCTGCTCACCCGTTCGATGTGAGGCGACCAGGTAAGTCGTTTTTCCAGGGTCACCACCAGATAACGAGTGGTATCGACCCATTTGATTGACTCCCCGAAAAGAGTCACTGATCGGGGCTGAATGAAGCGCTGTTCGGGTCGCGCGAAAATGATCGCGGAGCTCTTTGAAACGTTTATGACTATTCTCCATTCAGTCAGCCACCGTTCAAGGTGGCTGAGATAGGATTGCAGGTAGCTGACGAGCAGCGCCGGCGTGCGTGACGTGGCTATGATGACCGTATCGTCCGCGTAGAGGGCCAACTCGAAGTGGTGTGAAGGTTTGGGCAAGTCGTTGACATAGAAACTGAAGAGGACAGGGGAGATCAACCCACCATCCGCCACCCCAGCCCGCATGCCGCGACGTGATGACGTAGCCGTCAGGAAGGACGCCTCGAACGTCCGACCCCGAAGGTATGATGAAATGGTGTGGACAAGGTACGACGGGAAATTAAGGATGGTCAGCTTGTGAAGGAGGCCTTCGATCCAAACGGTATCGAAAGCTTTGGCCACGTCCAGGAACACCGCGCCTGTCAGTCTCCTCTCGCCGAAGTTCCTGGTTATTAGTTCAACGAGGCGGGCCAACTGCAGGGACGTGCTATGCCTGGGTCGAAACCCAAACTGTTCGTCCCTCAGCAAACCACGCTCGCCTACTTCATATAAGATCGTGGTAAGCATGATTTTCTCGAACAATTTGCCAATTGTGTCCAAGAGAATAATAGGCCGATAGGATGATGGCTGTGCCGGATCCTTCCCCGGTTTAAGTATGGAGATCACCTTAGTGTGCTTCCAAACTGGAGGAAAGTGATGGGTGCATAGGATGGCATTGAAGATTTGGACGAGTAGGAGTACCGCCCGCATGGGAAGATGCTTTAGGGCCCTG
>JGI20166J26741_10323337_pt1 | contig 16378 bp, 9 predicted proteins | sample TergutCu122P5_FD_26741 | JGI IMG/M metagenome (IMG submission 26741)
CGCACCCATGCCGTTTCCTTGCCATGCCGTTTCCTTGCCATGCCGTGCCCTTAATTCACACATGCCATGTGACGCCCCTGCCCTGCTCCGACAGTACCGTGTCCTTCGTGAAAGTTCGCGTGGTAGCCGGAAATATCCGAACTGCTAGTCCAACAGTTTAACAGATTATCTTTTTTGTAGTGTGCTGCTACCGCCCTTTACAGACGTAGGTATTGATCGTTGTGAGGAGGATTGGTATACTTCTGGTAACAATCTTCGTGGAACTCCGCGTGGTAGCCGGAAGAAGCCGAAGGCGGGCAGGTAGTCCACAGGCCGTCTCGCGGCGGCCGTGCTATGCCGTGGCCTTGAGAAAAACGACATGGTCAGAGCATGGCATGGGCGCGGCATGGGCATGGCAAGTGTGAATCAGACACGGACGCACTGTGTAAATCAAATGGGAAAGACACATTCTAAAACCCTTAGCGGCTCGGCACGGCAGGGGAACGGCATAGGCGCGGCATGGGCACGGCATGCTATGTGTGAATCAGCCTTCCCTCCAATGCCACCACCAACCAGTAGTATAAGATCTATGTTGGGACAATTAGATGGAGCTAATATTTTTTATCCGGTATAAAAAGTCGGTCCATGTAATGGACCCAGAGGAGAATGTTTCATGATTTTCCCGATAACAGAAACACAGTCAGCTCCGACAACTTTGTTATTCAGTCAAACGAGTATATAGTTTCATCACACGCTTAAACTTATACATGCGGGTAAATTAAATAAAATTTCCAGCTGAGATTAAAATTTATGCAACCAGTTAAAAGAGCTGACGCAGCATCATTTGTGCCGCACTGCAACAGTAAATGTGCGGGTTATATGCATCAAGTCAGTGTGTTGTTAGTAATAACAACACCAAAATTATATCATAATATCACGACAGGAACCAAATGTTCAAAATTAGCATCCCCTCACACCAACTAACATGCCTTATTACTAAACACGCATGCAGTTTCTTTCCTATACTCCGAAAAATAATAGGCTGTGTTAGCTGCAGGAAGGCAAAAAAAAAAAAATCCTACATAACCTGTCCCGTGTTTACGGTAGGTGATCCCAAACAACATGAAAGTAGTATGGTACAGAAGGTTTTGATTAAGCTGACAAGGGAGGTGACAGGTGATTCTTCGGTCGTCCAAACCGTAACATGGGCAGTATATCCACTAAGGTACCCAGCTCATGTCGGCTGCACTGAAATTTTTACGTCAGTATAAAGGGAAAGAACAAGAAGAAGCGGGATTGACAACCTTCCTGGACAGCCTGCACCTATCTGCATCTTCGGCGACTTCATTGTTGCAATACTCAATTAAAGAATTTCTGTTAATAAGCTCAGAGGGTGTTAACAACAAAGAAAAACTAACAAGAAATAACCCGTTCTGACGGTGTTTACAATATCCGGTGTCATTAGACAACACTCTGATAAGGACTTGTATGCGTCATTATATAATCACGCTTCTGTAACTTCGTCGCAGTAAGGTAAAGGAGATTAGCGCTAATTGTCTGCTTTCTTTCTGTTCACTCTTCGTAACACTTCGCGTGTCTGGGAAACTTAACTTTATTTACCATCAACCAGGGTTTGTAAATGCGATTATGGGTGCACGAAAGTAACCACGTAATAACGGGAAAAAAGTCCGATAATACGGGACGCGAAAGTAATGCTGTCGTGCCATTGCAAACTGCTTTGGAAATCAAAATACGATTAATTAAATTTTTTGGCCACTTTAAACTTCTGTTCCTTTTTCAAAGTATCCTTAAATTAAATTTGAATATGTACAGATATTTCTTGAAAATGGTAATGAATTAATGGGAGTAATGAGCAAAAAATATTGATTTGCTATGAAGTGTGAATTCGGAGTTTTGAAAATGGAAAGTAAATTTTAAACCTTTTGTAAAACAAAATTCATAGCATAAGTGAAAATGGCCTGTATCACAATGGGAATGTAATACTGAAAAACCAGAACAACATTAATCCTGTGGCGTTCATCAGTACTACTACATGCCTACAGTATAAATTAGATGTCGTAAAAATCCTGAATATGGTTGAATAAAGTAAATATCATACTAAAGTTGATCTATGGTGCATAAAACAAAGACATCAACATAATAACAACTTACGATGACAAATTATGTCACGTTTAAACACAATTTAGCTCCTACGGTCAATGGTCGCTGCTGGGTATGAAAACGTCTGTTAGAAGTTGCATAGCATGGAAGAAAATGTTGTATAAATGTGTGCTGTAACGTTCAAATACATTACATTTCAGAAGTAATTAAGCAAAGGGATTTAAAATATCCCATCTTTTTATTCTAGGAATACTTCTCGTAACATATATACAACTTATACATGAAGGCCATTGTAGGGGCAAACGAGGGGAGGGAGGTGTAAATGCAACCTTATTCAGCTAGCAGGCCATCTACTACCTTATCTGTTCATCACTTCAAATAAGGTGGGTTTCAATAGCAACAGTTTAATTATCTGTCTGCTGTAATCAAATTTTCAAATGCAGAAGTGAAAAAATGGATTTAAATAAAGAATGAACCTCAGTAAAGTAATACATTTATCTCACAGATTTCTTCCTTTGAGATTATTAAGATTATATTACAAACTGTCCTCGATGTGACGAGTACTTGGTACACATGCAAAGAACCTTTTTTAAAAAAATAAGAATTGAAAGGCAACCACCAGATCTGTTCTTCGTTTACAAATATCATAGTTATATTAGTGGCTTTCATGAATTTTATTAGCCTTAGAAGGCTAAGTTCACCTATAATCAGCCCTGAAAGCACACAGGGGGGAAAAGAGTATAGCTACACTCTTTCTTTAACTTCGGCGTGAGATGGGGTGGGTGGTTAACGCCACTCTCCGGCCGCTTTAACCCCTAGGGAATATAAAATTGGACACTGTATAAATTGTGCTGTAGCAGAAGTATTCAATAATATGAAAACATATCGATCGAAAAAATACCTGTAACAGTTTAATATTTTAACACAGCGTTCATTCAACCAAACGTCTTTTATTTTCCACAAAATTCTTTTTCCTTCACCAACACCACCGAGTTATTACATAAGAGGTTGAGTAATATACCCCATACAAAGATATTAACGGCGGCAGAAGTATCTACTGATTCAACAGTTAGAATGTAACATTTCTAACACTGAGATAAAAAAGACGTTTTATGTCTTTCGTGGCTTACAATAATGATAGTGTCTTGAAGTATAGAACCACTGTCGGTCATTGCAGGGACGTTTGGTGAATATATCGGGCAGTACACGAACGTCCTGCATTTCTGCGTCTGGCACCATTATATCTTGTCTTTTACAAGAATAAGAGACGCCGACGTCGTGGCGCCATATAGAGCGGACAGTCTGTCTTTCTACTTCCGGTAGCGTCACAAGCACGACGTTCTTCCGTCTCCATTTCCTGTGCAGAATGTAACAGTGGAGGCGAAAGCCATACTAAAGTATATTCTGTTTGACGTTAACTTGTAGGTCCAGGAATTTCTCACTACCATTCTGTAAAGGATTTATGTATTACAGTCAATGAGAAGTTCAACATTCTTTTTTATGAAGATAAAAGAGACACCTGGCAATCTCTCTAACGGCTTCTATAATCGAGCGAATTTTGCGACTTAATCTGCGGCTTTTTTCGACAATGGAAAGAGTCACTGAATACAGCACAATTAGGAAGGCTTTACACAAACCCAACTACAGTATACCTACATACACATGCAGTATACGTTAATAGACAGAGTATTTATTAGGTAACAAAGAATATAATAAAATGTAAACGACTCAGAGCTCGAATCCAAATCATTTTAAAGAATTTTGTAACTTCATTGTCCCCATGCCTAAAAGAAATGTCCCACATTAACTCTGGTGTGGTACCATGAAAATAGTTACATTAACAGTACCATGGGGCCAATTTGACCACATTGTAAAAAACGTACTACGCTACCAGAATAAAAACACAATTTGTTACAATGCTTTTCTCCAAATAATATTTTATAACACAGGTTTTTACTCAAATATCGAAAAACAGAAACGAATTTGTCTTAGGAACTTTTGAATATATAGAAGTAGATAGAGAAATATACAGAAAATGTATTACAAAATCCAAACAATATTCCACAACACTTCATGTGTGAGTTTCTGATTATTTTACATGTAGTATCATTATCTGTAGGTCTAACTTTTTCTCCTGGCATTGGTTGCACAACCATTTGCTGTTGTCTTCGCACACAAAGTTATTGCACTCATTACAGATGAATTTGCTTTCCTTGTCCTTTGATCTGGGACAAATGTAGCATCTCTTGCGCTGTGCTGAATGACGATGGGTGGTGCTTGGAGCTGGTGAGGGTGCCTCTGGTAAAATGCCGCAACAGCGAATGACCTGTTTCACATCTTGCGGTCTTTGCTGCACTTCCAGTCTCTGACGTGCATGTGGAATGATCAAGAACAACAGGATGCTTATGAGTGCGCGAATTTCTCTCACGCTTGTTTTGTACAGAAATCCAGATTTGCTTGTGTAACTGGTTTTCACATTTTCAATCTCCTGGTTAGACCATGTCACAATCTCTCTTATTATGGCGTCATCGAAAAATAACTCAAATGATTTCAAGGGTGTGTCTGCTTGACATCCATTCCCTTTCGGTCCTGGTTTCTCTTTGACAATAGTTCGCATTGGTGTTCTTCTGACAACTTTTGGGTTCTGCGACCACACATATCCGTCTTTTCAAAGAATTTCACGACTGTTACCATCTTGCTCCTCTTCCTAATCCGATTCACTTGCACTTATTTCACTGTAGGAATACACTTCATTGGACTCGGGGTCGCTTTCATCCAAGCCCAAACTATCTTCAATATCGTCCTCATGTTCGCTATCGACGTCACTTAACACATCTAAAGACGCCAGAACGTCGTTACACGACAATCCCCGTCGTCTTGCCATTATGTTACGCTCCGCACGCCACAGAACCTCACAAAAGAAAAAAATTATCTATATTACATGGAAGGTACTATGGGGTCCATTTGTCCCCAAGCGGAAATAAACAAATAAAAAATAAACGGAAGGACACAAAAACTACCAAATGTGTGTGACATTATTAGGAGGGCCTTACGAAAAAAAATACGTAAAAGGCGACGTCAGTATTCGTGAGAGTTAAAAAAAAAGTGTGTCAAAGAGGACTGGGGTCACATAGAACCCATGGTACCACACCAGGTTTAAAATTATATTTAAAATATATCTTATATAGGTATATATAAGGTTTGAGGTTCTCACGGTGGTGATTGTTTACTTTGGGGTTTTCTGGGTCTAAATTTGGTTGGGGAGTTTCAGCGACCGTATTACCACATTGACTCCTTCAGTTTGTGTATCATTCCCATTGACATAACTCAGAACACCACAATATGCCGTCACACAAATTTTACACAACAGACTATACTGATTAATCACTATCGGCATTAATCGAGCACCATTCATGTAGGGCAAGTTTTGTCTGAATTTCCTTCAACATTCATTTGTCATTGCAGGATTTCACATCTGTCATTCAGTCGGTGTGTTTCGTGCTGAATTAAAAGCAAAACCTGTCAGCTTTAGTTTTCTGTGGTCAGGCTGGCCGATGTTCTATTCTCAAAGCAGACATTGTACTTTTCGCCATCATCTTAAGATCAAATTTTTGTCCGAAGTAGTTGCATATAAAGTGGGTAGTCGGATTTTGCCGAGTAAAGCGGACGTAACGTGAGGCACTCCGCTCATATTTGCCAAGTTCTTCGTGGCGTTGTCGCTTACATTATTGCACTTTTGCTTCCTACTGATAGCAACTGAATTCGGAGAGCGAAATACATTTGTAACCCAGTAAGTAAGTTCTTAAAAAATTTCTTCTTTCACAGAACTGAAAAGGGCCCATTCCATATTCAAGTGTTACTTACATACAAGAATATATGATTTATAATTTCGGAGTATATTCCGTGTTGTTAAATAACACACACACACACACACTTGAACTGCAATATATTGAAAATTATAAATCTGGAAATACATCAGCTTGTTTTTAATTCGAAGAATTTTTTTTTCACTCCGGTATATGTTAATGATTCTGTTGTTCTAAGAACTTGGCTTGACCCAGATTGTAAGCGCCACTGATAGCGTTCCATGTGACCACACAATTCTGTTGTCGAATCCACTGTCCACGTGCTAGTATATCCTACCTTATCATCGTCCATATAGCTAATGTTTGTGAAACGTTAATGTCTACTGCTGCCTCGTTGTGAAACCACCCAACCACTGTCGAGTGTTGTCAGTGTGTTCTGGAGGGTGTTATGGGATGGGGGTTGCAGGCATTAACATGACACCCACCAGCTGTCCATCTGCTCTATAAACATGCAAGGGACACTCAGTTATTGCTAGGGAGAGGAACAAAAGGTACTGGATTAGCAGCAAGCAAACTATCCTGTTCATTTTATATTTGTGACAGCAGCAGAGCTGTAAATGTCGGATTTGTTCCTACACAGTGAATGAAAAATTACTTCCAATCGAACATCTTGTTTCAGTTCACCGTAACAATGCAGTCAACTACCTACGGCTTCAGATTGGGTAATCACTTGCAGCAGTGTTCGTTCTGTCAAAATAGGCTCTACTAACTAGGTTACGGACTGGATAACAGAGAAACTGGCGTTAGGTTTACAACCGACCTACTTCTTGATTTGGTGTCTTCTTCTTCATCTCTTGAAGTACGCCGGTTGATGTCCCGTTTACCTGCCCTAGTTCGTGCGAATGTTATGTTGATTTAGGAGTGCAAATGAATAGGACAGGATATTAGCTCCAGCGGTAGGCAGTGAAATACTCTTGCGGGAATCTACGGGGATGTGCCAGAGGCGCTGTACCCAGTTCTTGCTATTAATTCAAACCAGCCGGAAGGATCAGTTCACAGTTATTTACTAGGACAATCATAAGAGTTTGTTGCTACACACACGTAATGGATTACAATTCTTGATGAGAGCTGTCGTTTCGCGGCACCGAAATACACTTATCACACTGACGCTTCTGCGTATTATGCTGTTTTCATGTCCGTCCTGTCTGATCAAATTTTACTGACTAACCCGGCATCCCCCAGTTCCTCTGGGCCTTCGAATTTTGAACAAATTCCTGAAGTCCCGATTGGCTAAAATTTGTTAAATTTCAATGCCCTCTAATAGGTTCAAACGTCAAAATTTTGAATACCTTAAGCCAATTGGCTACCATTCACGTAACGTTGTTTCCGTTGTTATAACCCGTATAAATTCTTGTAAGCGTCTTCCTGGTTTGCCTTAATGGGCAAGCGTGACTAACATGAAGTCTTTTCTAGCAAAACAAAAAATGTAAGAATGCCCCAAGAAAACAAACTGTGGAAATTTACAATGCCAGTTGTTCCAAATAATCTCCTTGAACCATAAATTTTGACACTGACTAACGTCAATCCTACTACTTACCACACCCGTCATAAACTGTCCATCTCTGTCCCTGTAATCTGCTATACACGTTCAATACAATTTCCCTTCCACCATAAACTAAATTACCAATTTTTAATAGATCTGTCTGGTCCACCAAATATACGCTTTTAACACCCAATACCTGACCTAATTCTATAAACCGGTTATAAATCCCCCTTATTTTCTGTCTGTACGGTTATAGGTTCTAAGTAGGGCCAAGAGATTTTACTCTTCCCCGCATCTTACAGACTGCGCAGCGGGGGCTCAACCGAGAGGGTACATATAGAGATATTTCAGGAAGCATGATAACCAGCCGCTCTCTTCCATATACGACAGAGATCAAGTATACGTGGGGTATATCCACTTTCTCATAGTCTTCATGGAATGGTTCTCAATTAAGCATATTTTACTTGGAAGCATAGTTTTGCTTGAAAGACTGTTATGGAAGATGGAATGAAAATCATTTGGGAGGGATAAATCATAATTTGCTGTACTGTAGTACTCCAGAATGTACTTAGACGTACTTAAGAAAATCTCGCTGGTTTCTGAGCCAAAAATATAATATACTGTTTTCTGAATAAGAATGAGAATTTCTGACAACTTTACCACTTGTTAGAGAACAGTTCCAATAGATAAAAACTGTTGTGGAAATGATGGAGAAAACAAAGTAAATTAGGTGTACCACACAACATTGTCATCATTGAATAAAGGGCAAAGGGAAAGGTGGGTTGTCCCTACTCATAAGTGGGCGCTATGCAATAAAGACATTAGGGGAACTGAAGGCAGAATGTCAAGTATCTTTAGCCAAACCACTATACACGCCTGAAAGGTCATATTCACTTTCTGACCTCTTTGCCCTTGGGGAACATAACCTGGTACCCACTGCAATTAAAGATTAGATGCAACCCACCATGAAACCTGGAAACCTGTAATTTACTACAGGGATGTCTATTTTTTAAGCACAAAGAAAATAAAATACAAATTTTTGCAATATAAAAACAGTGTGTTAATATTCCTCAATAACACTTTGTACGTAGCAACGCAAAACCTTCTGTTTTTCTTATATCAAATTACTGGATGTAATTAAACGGTTTAAGCTTCTCAGATCAAGCTGGCCATAAAACTGCAGGAAACTGGTTTCACTAAGGATTCTCAAACTTGCACGGCATAATCTCACGTAATAAAGGGTAATTTTTTACCTGTTTGAAAGATAAGCGCCCTACCGACCCTTCGCTAGCCTAGCGTCATAAGCCGAGAATCGGGAGGCTTAACGGTCGGCGAAGAGAGCGAGAAAAATATTCACTGTGATAATAACCGTTAGCAATTCTAATAAAAACTCCAGTGCTACAGCAGGTACTGAAAACTTCTTCACTTCTGACCGAATACTGGCAGAGAAACTTATTTACTTTCTGGAGTTCTTGACCGAGAATTGTTGAAATCCCATGGCGTGCACTCATCGCCATCGAAAACCAAGTTTTTCGTGAGAAAGAGGGGTTCATCAACAAATCTGAATATTCAAAATTCCAATACCGGCTTTCAGAGGATTCACCTCTCCACGTAAGGGAAACCAGGCCTCATCAGAGAAAAACACTAACTGTGGATCAACTTCTCCATCGTTACAGAATGAAGAAACTAATTACAAAAATCTATTCTTGCAAATAGATCACGTTCCTTCAAAGCACTAACTTCCGACGTCTTACTATGTCACGGTTATAACGATTTTGTGACCCATATTCCAGATGTTTGCTAAACACTCGTCTCCTGAGCTGAGAAATTTTCTTCGACATATTCAAGCAGAATCATATTTGAAATACAGCTGCATTAAAACGGACGCTGTTCAGCAGTGTATCTGAGAAGACACTTGCTTTAATCACTGATGACAGAAATGCATTTACCAGCAACAAGACCGATTATTCATAGTTCAAGTCCGTTATCGCCTACAACTAAAGTTACACTTCCGTTTTGAAAACAGCACGAGAGAGCTCAAATGTCAGCGTCATTAGACGCAGTCTTTGTCTCCCACATTCTCCTGAATTAAGACCTTGTGATTTTTATTTGCGAGAAAGTTTAATGGAAAGTGTATAAAAATTTTCACAGTCTGGAAGAAGTAAGAAAAAACATCCGCCGCGAGATTTCAGCAATTTCCGGACAAGAACACCAGAGAGTAAATCTCTTCTTCTGCGGTCGTACTGAGTTCATTCGGTCAGAAGGACAAAGTTTTCAGCATCTGCTGTAGCACTGGTGAATTTTAATTATACTTTCCATAGGTTACCACCACAGCGAATCTTTTTCTCGCTTCTTTCACCGAATGTTAAACCTCCTGAGACTCGTCATATGAGGCAAGGCTAGAGGTGCTTCGGGCTGGCGCTTATCGTTCAAACACGAAAAAATGACATGAACCTATATAAAAATACAGTTGCAGTAATCTTTAATACTGGAATGTACCACACTTTAAAACAAACTGTTTAGTGAAGTAGGAGAAACGCACTATTACTGCTTAAAATATCAATTATTATTATTTCTATCATTATATTAATCAAATTTTTGTAGGGTGTTTACAATTACGTACATGAAGCAAACCATGTTTTTAGTGTTTATATTGCTGCAGTTATTCTGTAGTTACAGTTTATGGATTTATGTAATGTTATTTCCCATGTTGAATGTTTTGTATTTTATGTTGGTACTTCCGGAAGTATGTTGTTTTTATTATTATTAATTACCTTCTTTGTTCAAAGTATTTACAATTATATAACAATATATTTTAAAGTATATATGTTGCAGCAATGCCATAGGTACAGTTTATTATACATGTAATATTTCTTCACATGGTGAAAGTTTTGTATTTTTGCAATACTTCTTTCCGAAGTATATGTGCAGTTCCCAATATGGCTGTTACTGTAATTTTTTTTATTTCGTGCTTTCCCAGTATGTTGCTTAAGTATTCCATGATTGATTTTTAGATGATTATTACTGGTATCATATTTGTTTGTATATTCCACATGCGCTGTATTCTGTTACAAGGTCTTTATATTTTAGAAGCTTCTCGGTTTTTTCTTGGTAATTTATTATTATTATTATTATTATTTTGTTGTTATTGTTATTATTGAGTTCGATTCTTACTACATGGCTCGTGGAACTGCTAAATTTAACAACGTATTATACTTACTTATTATAATTTTTTATTTCATGCTGTTGTCTTACCCATTACTTTGACCAAATGTCTTTAAATTCTTACTTGTGTTTTATCTGTGACATTAACTATTTTCAGGTATAAAGCTTACTAATTCCTCATTATATCCAGCGATTTCTTATACCAATATTACATTTTCCCTTTTCTCTGTCCATGCAAGTCCAACATTCATGCACCCCATCTTTAAATACCTAAACATAAATATTTTTATTAAAATTATTTTTCCTCCTATAAAAAGATACAACTACCTCCGCTACAAAATCAGCCACTTAACGGTATTCAGCTACATGATTGCTGTTTATTTTAAGAACTAAAGAAAACTTATACATAGAAGCCGTGTTAGTTACTTGATGACCCTTTTTCTACCGCATGAGTTACATAAAACCGAGTGCAGTGAAATATGAACATAAATATTGTAAAGTTTAAATTTTGGAAAATCGTCTGGAGAGACCAATGAGAAACAAAAAACCAAAGAATATATAAATAAAATGGCGGAGAGTCGAACCAGGCCTTCACCGACTTTATATTGTTACTTTTTTGGGGCGCTACAACACAACCCAAGCGTAATCGCCTCTTCTGAAGTTGCTGGATAACATACAATTAGGCACAGCTCCACGGAAGGACTCCTGTGAACGGGCGATCAGCTCGTCGCAGAGGTCGTTTCCCACACAATATCCAAAGAAAACAAGAGATTAACACCCGTGTTTTCAGAGGGATTCGAATCCACAATCCTTGCAATCGAGCGGCTACACCCACACACCTACTGCTTTGACCGTACAGCAGACGGGTATCGGCCGGTTTTTTTCGATTGTTTATGAGCCCCCATTGGGCCAGGGGCTCCTCATTCACGAGGTTTGTAGACCACACACACAACGACGCACCACAGTCGGTAGGACTCCTCTGTACGAGTGATTAGCTTGTCGCGGAGACCTCTACCTGACAATACACAACACTCACAACAGACAGACATCCATGTCCCCGGTGGGATTCGAACCCACAATCTCAGCAGGCGGCGGACGCAGACCTACGGCTTAGACCGCGCGGACACTGAAACCGGCTTGTCGGTTGGTATTACTATTAAATCAACCTGGTCTATCTTACTAGCTGCTAAAGTACCCCCTACAAAGTTATTATCCATGTGATGTACATAATTAAACATACAACATGAGGTAAACATTACGGAGAAGCTCACAATTTGTCTACGACACTTTTGTGGGATACAGGAAAACTACAGCGTTGTTATAGCACAAGCTGAGTTGTCTCGGCTGTATTACTTTAATGATAATTCCCAGCCATTCCCATCGGTAGGTAGCTTATTATTCCGACGATCATCCTACAGATCTTTGCCACAGATGTCAAGTCGATGAAACTCCTGTTTCATATTCGAGAGATTCCACTTTCAGAATTCATCCCAGGAAACTTATGTGGTGATTAATATCCAAGTAACTGCCAAGAAGTGGCAGAATATATACGTATATAAACACATCAACTCCCATTTTAGCGCCACTGGTTATTAACCGAAATTTGTGGCAGTATGTTGAGTGTGCTTGTATAAGGCGACTGGCTAAATAGACATATTGTGTAATAAGGAATTTCTGTTCACATACTTTCAAGGTCCAAGGGTTCGGTGGCGCTAAAACCTGAGGGCTTTTTATTCGGGGTTGGCTGTACTTTATTCTCGTCCTTGGCGTCAAATTCGGCCTCGGCGTCGGTGCTGAAATTCGTCTGGGTCCGGTATCACAATATTAAAATATTTCCTCAGGAAGACGGACGAGAGGACGTGAACTTCATTCATCTGGCTCAGGATAAGGAAGAGTGGAAAGCTCTTACAACACGCTCACATAAATTGTGAGGATCCGCTTGACCAGGTGAGAAATATAAGTAGGACATTGGTCCATGGGTACAGCGCATCCAAAATGTATTAAAAGTATTTGCTAAATTGTTTTTTGCCGATGAAAAAATCCTCTTTCGCTTCGAATGGTCCAATGGCACTAAATACACGTACATTAAGTTAGATAATTGGTTTGAATAGGAAGTTACATATATATATATATATATATATATACATACACATACATACATACATACATACACACACACACACATACATACATACATATACATACATACATACATACACACCTGCGAGTCTTTGCTTGACAAAACTACTGAAAAGCTGTTGCTTGTAAATCTAAGAAAGTGGTGACGACATAGTGTAAACTGGAATGAAGAGGCTAAGAGAAAAGGCAGTAGCAGGCGTTAATATTAACTCTTTTAACCCGCGGGTTACAAGCAGCGAGTTGCTTTACTGACTGATCAGTTACTGTAATGGCCTGTACGGGTACCTCTGAAATATCGGGAGATTGAATTACCGGATATATAAAATTATATAAATTCATGTTTTCTGTGTCCAAAGCTTACGAGGTCGAATAGTGACAAAAGCTGACTGTACACGTTCGCTTTGTGTATTGGCACTGTGAATAGGGTAACTCCGGGAATTATATTGCCCTGACGCTCTGATCTACTGATTGGTCAGAACTGCCTACAAATTACAGTCCATATCTACAGGCCATGTCAAATGAAGTTGGGTATAAATTTGAAAAACTTGGATTCATTTGTCATAAATAAGCCAAGCCTCATTGCCAGGAAACCAAAGCATGGAGAAATAATTTAGATAAAGCTTCACAAATCCTTATCCTAGACACCAGACAGAAGAAACCAAAGCCGTGGTAAACGTTCAGATTGAGAAGCTGACAAATACGTAGCTAATGAGGGAATATTAAGAACCCACAAGCTTACCTACCATAATTATCTGTAGTTAAGTTTTGAAGGTTTCACTTTGGTTGCTATGAATACTGGACTGTTCGACTATGACGCTACATATATGATGCTGAGACAATAACGCATATTTTCAGTTCTCTTAAGAGCAATTCACATTTAATTGCACTTCTAACCCACCAGCCCGCCATATCCTCTCGGCCGCACTCGAAGTATTTATCACATTGTGAGACGGGCTGTTCTATTCACAGTTAAAAAGTTCGTATCATGTGTTTTGAGCTATCGTTTCACGGCTCTTTGTAAATCGTAATCATCTTCAGATTCATAGTGGCCAAGATTTATTTTCAACCCTGGGAACGGACGCTAATCCCGTTAGGTCAGGGCTGTATGAGCCATGTTTCTCTGTTATTTGTTTGCGAAATAGCATGCTATGTAAATCTGTTTCGTAACCGAACCTTCTCAAATAAATTTTGAGAAATTTACAGTGGTGGATTTAAAAATTAGTCTTCCGGAATGAAATATGCCTAGGTTTCAGAAAAACTTGCCGCCTCCATTTCCACGCTACAATAACGAGCAGCACTGGATGAAAAGGCTGATGTAAGAAAGGTGGGATAAAGAACGAATCTACGAGAAAGCAGTCGAGGAGGTGAAAAATTCTTGTATGCAAAGGAGGGTCACTGTTTCCCTTTCACTTTACACAGCACAAACTGCAAGTGCTTGAAAACAGTAGGTGAGAGAGAATATCTGAGACTACGAAGCAAGAAGTGGGCAGTTCAGGACATTAAAAATGAAAAAATAAATTGTTGTAGAAGTCGTCAAGTTCTGTTACGGTAGAGGAATTATTAATCTGCTGGGATTCGGCGTGTAAATACAGTCGAGTGAGGATAAATCAGAAGTTCTTTAAGAAGTTTGGTATGAAAAGCTTACAAAAATAACATAGGGAAAACAAAAAATAAATGGGAAGAAAATAATAAAATGGTTGTTACAAAAGGACGAAATAAATGGAGCTCACGGTGGTAGGGAAATTTGAGACTCTGATGAAGACGGAATTCAGAAGTGTATTCTGAACTACATGTATGTCGCCATACGTATATTCTGATAGATACGTAGCGACGTTCTGGAGAAAGGCGCTGCCTTCCTGTCTTTTAAGATGGAAGAATGGTGGGGACAGCAGGTTCCTAGAAATTTTCTTTATACCAAACTACATGGTGCCATATTTCTGAAAGCAGTAATGTCTTTGCTGTGGTGGGTTTTCTTACAGACAGCATAAATATTCGGGAGCGTTAGTTCCCATTTTATTTATTCATTATAATGTATAAAACTATCGTTAGAGAAAATCACTACGTGTATGTTTGTATTTCTTCAGTATCCTAGCAGTGATGCTATAATCAATCGTTAAATTTTCGCAGACCGCATAAAGAATTGACTGCATGTATTTTACCCGTATCCTAACAAACTATGACAGTTTCGGGTTCCTCCAGTGTCCTTTATACGGGACTGTTACTGTTTTTCCCCAAATATTACGTAATACTGCAAGGAAGAAACTGATGTAGAACCGAATCAATGTCAATAACAGCTAAGTTGAGACTTTTTCCCAGTTAATCTCCTTAAAACAAAGACATTTGTATTTACACACTTCCGCTGTCGGCATTTGTTTCGAGATAAAAGTGAAAGGGCCGGATGGACACTGTGGCCTATTGGTGTATGGCTACAGAACCTCGATTTGTTGGAACAGAGTATAATAGTATGGCATAATTTGGAAGCTAGGCTAAACGGCCAATTCCACCTTCACTGCTTGAGCCACAAGACCAGTCAGTTATAATCAGAAGGTCACCGCAAGCGGACATGTAGGTTAATAAGATCCGGAGACAACGTAACCGATATTTCCCTATCGTAACAAATTTGTGGCCGGCTCGTTAGTGCTGTGGCTCTCGGCAGGCATTCCTCTGTTCTTCTCGGGAGAATGCGTAAATACTTCATTGAGTTCCTGCAGCTGCATAGGCCGGACGATGGAAGGATCGACAGTTATTTCTCTTCAAATACATGTTAGTGGTGTTTGATGTTCTCTGCCATTACTGCAGATCAATCACAAAAATGTTCTCTGTAATTCCTCTACGAAAAACAATAAAATATTACATGGTACATTACATGGACTCATGAGTAGAATGTTTTCACGAAATGAAATATAATTTTCAGAAACAGAATATTAATGCTGAAGAGGCGTGCAATTTTTTATTTGATGGAGACACTACAAAGCGTACCCTCAGACAGCCAATTACCCACACGACTGTTACCATCCCAGGACTTGTCGACTAGCTCGAAATTTTTGTTAAGTTTCTGGGTGTTTTGCTTAATCTTCGTTGTGAAACTTCTATTTTAACATTCAGCATGTGTCGTCGATACCATTCATTTATGGCGTCAAATAGCTCGGTTGGTACAGTGCTAATCCTAAGGATTGGAGACAGAAATTGAGGCTCGGTTTCCGGTACACGCTTCCCCAAAGCGTCCAGAGCGGATCGGTATTCCTCTTAGCTTCATATTTATCGGCAAGAAAGAGTTTTATCTCCGTGGGTAAAACGGCCGGGGCTTGAAACTGAAAATTCATCTTCACCTACAGCCTAGTATGAGAATTTGTGGAGCTTCACCCCCACTACCCAAATGTTTTCGACCTTGGTGTTAATAATAATAATAATAATAATAATAATAATAATAATAATAATAATAATAACTAGACTATACTGTGGAACCAGCAGGTGCAAACGGACAGAACTATCCCCAATAACAAACCAGACATTATAATCCGAGATGATGAAAAGAGAACATGCATGTTAATAGATGTAGCAATCCCAGGAGATAGAAATGTGATTAAAAAAGAAGCCGAGAAGATTTTAAAATATAAAGACCTCA
>JGI20166J26741_10324448_pt1 | contig 16377 bp, 7 predicted proteins | sample TergutCu122P5_FD_26741 | JGI IMG/M metagenome (IMG submission 26741)
AGCGTAGCAAGAGGGGCACTGGCAAGCACGGGAAGGAGTTGGGATGTGAACGTGGTAGTTGTTGTTTATGCTATTCTCATCTGGAGCCTATTAACGACTGCAAAGCTAAAGGTAAAGCAGTCCCGTTACAGGCCTGGAGTGGCCCAGAGAGTTCCAGGAAGTTAAGGTTCCCAGATTTCATGACAGCGGCACAGGATGGTGGTAAGGTTGTCACCCTTACGCACCGGCCACCTTTACCCCCAGAAAATACACCTGGCACTCATTTCTGTTAGAGGCTGGGTCGACCCCAGGGACATAGTGCGACCGGAAGAATTATGTCACTGAAAAATTCCAGTGACACCATTGGAATCGAAACCGCGACCTGCCGGTTTGTAGCGTAGTGCCTTAACCACTACGCCACCTCATGCCCCCCTATTAACGACTGTAGCCACTAAAATATCTGTATTGTCGATACTTTTTATTCTGAAGAAAGGGCAGATTCTGGCACACGTGCAGCGGTCAGTCTCTCAGTACGTGGAATGCTTGACAGTTCCGGGTCGTTAAGAGAGGGCGAATAATTAGAATTTGACTTGGCCATATTGTGCCAAAATCCTGTTAACAATGAATGCCTTGAATTTCTTTTTGTTCAGCTCAATTTCCCTGAAGAACATATTTAAACTTTTTGTTTTGCCCCTGGATGAAAATAGGTGAATTTTTGTAATTTGGCCACGTTGAATACAAATCCGAAAACGAAAATACGCTGTCACCTAAAGTTTTTCTGGAACTTCAGTTCGTGTTGTTGGCATTTTCAACGATTTTTACTGTATTTTACTGGAATCTACAATTGTGTAATGGTCCGAGGATTAAAATTTAATTTTCATGTTGAAATTAGCATAAGGAATTAAACAATAGCAGTAATAATGCTGTATGAAAATAACTTCACGTAATTACACAAAAAATATGTGAACATAAAGTTCGATTTTAATCACATTGAAAAATTCTTTCTGTAACTCAATCGTTTGTAACCGTCAGTAGACACCTCTTCACTAAGGTTCCAACAACAGCCAGCTAACACTTTCTGTGACCACTTTCCTGCACATCTTTTCTCCATGGTGGAAATATCCTGGTGGAGCTTTTCCCCATGTTCGTCGCTCACTGCGCCAAGGTTCGGAAGGAAGACGTCCAAGCGGGGATGTAAAAAATAGATATTCAGTGACATATTACACCCCATAGTCTGGTGTGCATTTAACAAGTCCTCAAAAAGTTGCTTGTAGTTTTACAGCTTTTACGTTTCCAAGGAAATGTAGACAAATCGCTTTGACCGTTAGCCGTACAGATTTCTCGGTCTCCGTCAACAGGTGTACAAATAGATCATCATTAATGATTTCACGAATTTGCGGTCGAATAGAGGTCCCCTCTTTTAATTTAGCATCACTGAGTTTCATTATTTTTCATCTCAAATACTCAGAACCCTTTTCTTGTTTTTTCATACCTTTAATGACATTTTTCATTTACCCCAACTTACTGTACAGTGGCGGTAACAAAATCTTCCTTTTGTCAACTAGCGGTTGATTTCTGACACACTTTACCCCTGGATATGAGTTTTCTGTGACGGACCAATCCGTAATTTTGAAATGATTTTCTTTTGCTGTGAGCACAACGTTGTGTAACCAGGCTGCATTCCTAGGAGTAACCCTATGACTTTAACGTTCCCACATATTTTCCATCCATAGTTTGAGTAACATAACTTTCAAGAGAAAATCCATATTCTCGTAGGTTTCCTTCTTGTGAACAGAGTGGGTAGTCTTTATTGACAGGTGAATATTCCCATTATGCAGCAGCACCGCCTTTACTAAAATTAGACGAATCTACATAACGTCTCCATTCTTCAGGGTTGTGTGTACATCCCAGCTCTTGCGGAAGTCCTTCTACATCATTACAATAGACTAATTCGCCGTCCTTAGAAACAAATGATGACAATGATTGCGTGCGTTTCCTCATACTTTAACACCTTGCTGTAACAAGTTCCATCCCTGTAGACGAGAAACCAAGAGTTCCGCCTGAATTTTCGAAAGATTGAGGTCTCTCACTAGATCCTTAAGTTCAGACTTCGGCCCGGAAAATCAGGATTCACACTGGAACATGAAGGTCCAGGTTCGTCTTCTAGAGAGGCGGTGGATGGTTTTATGCAGGCAGGCTCCATTGTTGAGGTGGCTTAGGGATTGGTAGGGAATCGTCACGTTCAACATGTCTTGGGGCTGAATAGTACTAATATAATTTGTGAATCCCAATTTGCAACATATTATCCTACACACAAGAGAGAATGTCGAATTATAGGGTTTTTTTTAACTTATGGGATTAATCCAACATCAGCTATATCTCTGTCGCAGCCACTTGACGCAGTCAGTCAAGTTACACATCCATACACTATAATGATCTGTATTTTGTTACACTGCCGCACGTGGGGTGCAGTGTATGTATGTATGTATGTATGTATGTATGTATGTATGTCAGGAAAACATGTAGGTAAGCAGCGTTAAACTTGTTACTAAAGTTTTCTTTGTGGCTGTCTGCAAGCAGTACTCCATTGGCACGGAAGCATGCTCGTGTGATGTGCATGATGAACACAGGAAAGGCAGCCAAGCTGCCTTCGTCCTGTCGGCCAATAAACCTGCTTGACCGTTGGCACACTACTTGGGAAGATCCTTCTGCGTGAGATTCCAAACGTAGCAGGCGAGAGAGAGAGAGCTACTTCGCGACGAGCATTTGTGTTTGCAATTAACTCACTACCAAAATTTAGTTGTAGCTTTCAAGAAAATACACATATAGGCGATGTTCTTTCGTGTGGAAAAGGCCATTGACAACGTATGGGCCCACCCCTACAGTCCTCTCTACAGGTAACTACCCTCAACTTCCCAAACTACGTGATGAACTTTAAGGTGTGTCATCCCCGTTGTGTGTGTAACTAATGAGAGGGAGAAATAGATATATAGACTCTTCTTAATCGGTGTAGAAACCGGATGATGGCCATTGCAGGCCGAAACATGTAGTTTCACCATTAGAATACAACATCTTTCTAAACAAGTTGTATTGATTGACTATACTTTTCCTCCCTCTTACTACGTGATGAAACCCATATCGTCCTGTTCTCGTTAAGTCATTCCATTTTGAATGACTGAGGCTGTACTTTACAGTGCTCTTCAGGCCATATCTGAACGACATTGCACCCCTTCAGCCACGTCGAGTTAGCTGTGTACTCGGACGGCACGGCCGTTGTAGCCACTTGCTTATGTGCTACCTGGAGATAAATCAAGAGGCTCGAACACGGGGCGATCCCCAAGAACATCTCGAAGAATACCGTCAAGACTTAAAGAAGTACTCAGTCGTCCCTGTAGTACTCCTTCTTTGGGAACTACTCCAGTGGGTCGGTACAGCTTAGTATATTGGGGGTAAACCTTGATACATATGTCACGTGATGGAACCACCTAAATCAGAACGGATTGAAGACGCCCTCAGGATGGCGATGCTAAACCTTTTTCTAAATGAAATAAGTGGCTTGTCCACCAGAAACGGTGTTCTGCTGAACAAGCAGCCCAGGCGATGCTGTCTGGAACGTCCGCTTCGCAAACCACAGTCAGGAAACTGCAAGTGGTTCAGTCCAAATGTCCTGCGTTGCTGTTAGTACACTTTGGTACGTTGGTAACGAGCACGAGAATTTGGAGATTTTTTTTTTGTTTCCCAACGACAGGAGAACACTAGCCCAAACCCTTTTTTTTTTTTTCAGAAAGTAAGCTGGTGCGGGGAGCTGCCTAGGTAGGCGAGTTTGGAGGCACTGGTGCTGACCGAAAAAACACCCATGTCTCTGGGGCCTGAACTGTAGGGCACTGGATGTAGCAGACCCATTGAGGCTACCCGAAACAAGGAGGCCATTTCGACAGATCGAACATTGCCTAGTACTGTCTCGTTACCCTGGGGGTTTTGTTGATTTTCCTCAGTTGTAAGGCGAATGTCGAGGTAGAGCTTTAAGAGGGGGAGCGGCACATCGCCACCTACAATCGCTGTTGTCCTCAGGCAGAGTGACTCTTCGCTGGTTGCAAAATCTATCAGTCTACCTGCTGTAGAAAGTACCCCAGACATCACTAGATCATTTCATCTGCATTCATATTGATAACTGTAACTATTCCAGTCCCTAACTCGTGCAGGTTACCCGACTTTGTAACGGACTCAAACCAGGCGGGCGTCCCTTTCAATGGCCAGAGTGCAAACATGCTTTTCTACAAGTTCGACCATTGTTCATTGTGAACACTGTCTGGCGTCTCATTCGGACTTCATTTGAAAGAAAGATTTTTGGGTGTATTTATCGATTTTCCTGTGCTAGAAGTCGACAGTGTATCGGCTGGTGTTCCGTATCCTTCTCACAGGAAGCGTGCAGGACAACAAACATTCATTTTAAGTTAGGATAATATTGATAATACGAGCCAAAATTTGTTACTCTGTCCAAGCAATTTATTGAGAAAACTTGTCTTCAGAATGGATTATCTTACGGAAGTATACAGAAGTGTACAAAAATTTTAAAATTTCGTGCATGTGCTGTAACTGGGGTGCACGAACTGATGAGTTCTGATAGGGAACAACGACTTCAGTAATTCGGGTGAATCTCACAATTCATCCTGTGTGCATAGACGATGGAGACAAAGCTTGGTTTCACCTTCATGGATACATCAGTAGACAAGACAGCGGAATGTAGAGCACTAACAATCTCGGTACTTTCCATGGAAGACGGTTACACTCCCCAGAATTTGGAAGCATGACATGTCTGTAGACGGACAGTAGTTGGCCCCATTTTCTTCGGAGAAACGATCACACCAGGATGTTGCCAAGAATGTATATGGAATTTCACATCCTTGTTGGAAATTGACGAACAAGACCGCTGACTTCCATGAGATAAGGTTGGATACAGCACGTGGAGAAACTTCAGAATTGCTAATGATGTGAGAATTCTTTATTGATCATAGCGTCATTAAGTCTCGAATATTATCTATGGATCTAACATCACGCTTTTAGACGGAAATGTAATAAAAAATACGAGCAGCTCCCACACGTTAGAAGAACTGAAACATAATGTTCAGGTGTGTGTTTGAAGCAACGCTGAAGAAAGTGTTCGCCGGATTACGTCAGACGTCAGGAAGAGCGTGGCGACATGCATTCGTGATCGTAGGCCATATTCCCAACCTTTAAGAGAACATTGTGTTTGTTTTCGGATTTTAATGTAGCTTTTTGACTCATAGAACATATTTGCAAGAAGTGAGGCACGTGACTCTTCGACCTTCCTGTAATTATGATGTTTCCATGTCAGGTCACTCTTTGCTGAAACAGAGTGTTCCTGTAGGCGCAGTTTGCTGAATGGCGTAACTGAATTTGCCGGACCAACGCAGAACATTGACGGCTCAACAGGAGGATTTACACATTGCTGAATTCTCAAACACGAGAAGGCGCCTTAACCTAACAGGTTACCTGACGGATGTCTGAAATATCATCCATGCCAAGACACGCTGTAGGGAACAGAACTGTTGCAACATTGCTGTATCATATTGCCAGTTTCTGCACCTTTTTTTGCATGGTGATATATCAGAATCCAACTTACAAACAGGTTTGAATTAACGGAGGGCTTGTGTCCTGTTCCATACACTCTGTACATCAAATCCAAGCACTTCAAATTTTTGGGTGCGAAAGCTGGTGTGATGTGCACGTACAGTCGGCGTTACAATTCCAGCCATTTGCTATTTCCTTGTATTTGTCCGTATTTGGCATTCTCTTGCTTCTATTAATTGTAAATGTTTATGCCAAATGCTCATTAAGTGAAAACAACAATACATCGCGTAATTAGAAGAGAACGTGGGTTAATACTGATGTCTATTCCAAGACGTGAGACTGGGTTCTTGGCCAATACGAAGGTTTGTCCTCTCGTTCTGGCTGCTAGGGAAGAGTTGTTATCGGCGAATGTTGTGCCAGTCCGGGTCAATCTGCCGGCATTCTTGTACATTGCGTTCGAACGGACACTTAAATTTTGCATTTTCAGTGTTCACCTACACTATTGCACGATATGCCTAAGAAGATGTCGAAGCCGGAAGTGTGACGGAATATGCATTTTCGTTACTTTGCCGTGATCTTCTTTTCTTTGGAATTCTGATTTAAAGGTTCTGTGTTCGAACATGTCTGTGGACTTGGAATTGTCTTTGGAAATTGGAGGAGGTTTTAAAACGCCTTTGTTAAGTGTCTTTTCCTCGTACGGAAACAGTTAATCATTCTCCATTCAGCCGTCCCGTTGTGCTGTACAACAATAAACGAGCAGTCGGCACAAATATGTGCTTTATTTTTAGTGTTCTCTCTTGCATTTTTCTGCTAAATCACAGCCACCCTGAGGCCATCCACCAACGTCCATAAAATTTAAGGGTTCATAAAAACTTATATTTTAATTAAGTACTGTGAGATGTGTGGGGGCGCGCGGTGGAATAGTGGTTAAGGCATTACGCTACAAACCGGCAGGTCGCGGGTTCGATTCCCGATGGTGTCGACTCAACTTCTAACAGAAATGAGTATCAGGTGTATTGCCTGGGGGTAAAGGGGGCCGGTGCGTAAGGCTGACAACCTTACCACCATCCTGTGCCGTTGTCATGAAATCTGGGAACCTTAACTTTCTGGAACCCCCAGGGCCACCCCAGGCCTGTAACGGGACTGCTTTACCTTTTACTGTGAGATGTGTACAGCTTGCGGTCCCACTGTTGCTGCAGATGGCACTGCATATAACGTGCTGTTGATTTACAGTAGGGGACGAACTGCTGGAGGATGCTGCGTCTGAGCCCAGGCATAGAGCAGAGAACGCCGACAGCACAGTATGTACGTGTGCCGACTGTGCTCTTATTATTGCTGTGCACTTATTTGTTAGTCGATTTATCCTATTTTCGGTTACTAGTTCCGATGTGCGTCAAGCTGTACAGCCGCAATTTCCATCCAGACTCTGTTATTAAGTGCCGTAATCATATTGTTGTGCCCTTACATAAGCGTATTTTAGTCTTAGTTTCTTCTCTTCAGAGTGAACTGTTCTGAACACGGCCTTATAAAATCTAGGTCTACAATCTCTAATTTAGTTGTCATCTCGATTATGTGACAGCGTACATCGTCAGGATGATGCCACATATTGTGGTTTTGGTGGTGCTTTCGACCTTGTGTCACGTTCCTGTCAAGTACAGACAGCTCTTGTGGTCTTGCCAGTGGTTATGGTATTTGGGTTACGTATTTTTCAAACTAGCATTTTGTCGCCTGTTCCAGTTTCTGACATTCTGTCTGCCTTTGGTATTTCTTTGCAATGTTCTCCAAGGCAGTGTCGTAGTGACTGCTGTTTAATATATTTATGGTTGGTATATGCGGTGTGAGGGAGCACAGTCCGATAAATCATTCAAAATTGTTTCTTTTTGCTGATCATATAATCATTTTTTGTTATATCATCGGGCGATTTTACTCAGTTCTAACAACAACAACAACAACAACAACAACAACAACAACAACAACAACAAACAATAATAATAATAATAATAATAATAATAACTTACTCTAGTTCAGTTCTTACAATCCTGCAGGACACCTTCAGATTAACACCGGGTTGTCACGGTGGTTCCCCGTCACCATTCATGCTTACATTCACACCTTTCTGGTTTTATTAAACGATTTATACAGGACTTTGTCTAATTATCTGCCTAAGTTTCTTATCTGGTCTCTAAAAATGCATCTTATTATTTTCATGTAATCTTCCTCTTTATTCATATTTAGCTGCTTCTCGTTTAAAAATCTCACTGTCTAATTAATAGTTCCCAAGCTGTCCACTAACATAGATTGACATTCTCTTCACCTAGACGCAAAGAGCATCTTCCTTTTTCTGTTTCTTCTTATTCCTTTCAATTGCCACACTCCTGATTGCAGCTACGCGATTCTACCTCTTTCTTTCCTCGCACACTAGTCTATTAACTTTTACCGCAAGAGAAATTTATTTGTCTTAATCGTGTTAATGGTCTTCTCTGTGACAGTTTTGCTAAAGTATTTTATATATCAATATCACTACATGTACCTTCGACTATCTGTTATTTCTCTCAAGTTACACTCCTGTTTCTTGGTCTGCACAAATGCTAATCCAATATTGCACAGTTCCTCTTGCAACTCCACAGTCCCACTTCTCACACTCACGCTACCCTTCTGCCATGCTTAATATAATTTTGCCGGATTTTCTACAGCCAAACACATAGTTCTGTGGCAGTACTTTACACTTGCCTCTCCTACTCTCTCTACCAAGTTCAATCCCAACAACTTCATTTATTGGCTGCACAATTCGGTATACTCATCGTTTCTTGCAGAATGTACTGTGAAACGTACCTGATTCTTTCCATGCTTCATTAAATCCCCACAAATCCAAGGCATGCACAGTCTTTGATTCACGTTACATTTCGTAAATATTCTCTAAGATCTGTACCTATATATTGGGGATTACTGATATTCATTTTGTACTCAGTTGCATTCAAGTATCGATTGCTGCTAACTTTGTGACTCAGTACTAGTGACACTCAATACTGGTGACAATAATAGTGACCCTCAATCCTATTGACACTCAATACCAGTGACACTCAAATGCTAGTAACACTCCATACTAGTGACAATAATAGCGACACTCCATGCTAGTGACACTCAATACTACTGACACTCAATACCAGTGACACTCAAATGCTAGTGAAACTCCATACTAGTGACACTCCATGCTAGTGACAGTACTAGCGACACTCCATACTAGTGACACTCAAAACTAGTGACACTCAAATGCTAGTGACACTCCATACTAGTGACAATAATAGTGACACTCAAATACTACTGACGCAATACTAGTGTCACTCGAGCCGTTACTTTCAGCAGGAAGACAAACGCGCCTTAAGCAAATCCTGTAAACCCCTTCTACACACGCGTAAAGAAAGGAGACAGCCACCTGAAACACAAAAGTATGATCTCCACCATCCCGTGGCCCCCCTTCCTCACTCCGGCACAGCGCCGTTTCTTCCTCACATAATTACTACAGGCCTCCGCAAGGGGCCATTGCCCTCCACAGACTGTTCCTGTTCTCGGACACGCTCCCTCCCCGTTACCCCTCCTTCAGATTGGCTATTTTTGAGCCAAACCTCTTCCTGTACAAATATCCCAACAGTCTCATCCTGGTTATTCGTGATTTTCCTCATTTGTAAGTCAAATGCCAGGGTACACGATGCAAAGTCGGGGCAACGGCCCGCACACCCCCCCCCCTTCCCCCAGGCGCGGTGGCTTCACCTAATCGCCTGGAAAAAATCGCATACCTCCAGTTTGTGACAGAGCCAATCTGGGCCCAGAACCCAGACAGCCAACCAAGTAAAGTTTATCGCTCCCATAATAGTCCAGTGCCACCTAGGTGCTAGTCTTTGGCAAGAACACTCAAGGCCTTCAGCCTGACTTCAGAATCGTTAGCGTAAGTATATTCCCCTGTTATAATTAAGGTGCCTGTTATAGAGCCCAGCTATGCGATCAAACGTAGGAATGGCTAACAGACAGGGGACGTCGACTTGCGCTTTGCTCAAGTCTCCGCCCCCCAGTTAGAACTTTGGCTTGGCGTGGCTCCTGGTTAGTTTTCCTGCTTACACCGCCATTGAAGAAGGAACAGAGTGTTCCGAAACGTCTGTACATAAAATTTAGATACCGGGGAATCGCCCAAAAGAAGGAATACAAACGCACTTTTATTTATAAAGAAACTTGCCGACTTTTATGTTATTCGTACTGACTGCTTTGATTAACTTGAATTTGATTCTAAATTATACTTGTTACTGACATGTCGGTTGCATTATTTTACTCTGTCCATTAAGGTTTTGTGTCTCACTTGACCGCAGTGTTAGTTTTCTATTCGTGACTATTGATGGTTTATGCTTTCTCTGTTGCTGACTTCAGTCGCAACTCGAAAGAAACCGAAAGCGAACTGATTACCACTTTTTCCACCACAACTTCCACTTGGACTACTCCGGGATAAACCCGGGCTTCCGGAGTAAAAACCTAACGACAACCGCCTGAGGTACGATTTGTGTCTGTCCAGTACCCACAATGGGTAACTGACGAAGGAATTAAATACGGTCAGGAATAGGCCGCGCCATGGCTCAGGAAGTCGGTCACTGGCTTCTCATCGTAGACCTGGATTCAATTCCAGAGCACTCCGTATGGGATTTGTGGTGGATAAAGAGGTGTTGAACCAGCTTAGGGTTTGTCCGAGTGTGTCGGTTTACCCCTGCCATTTCTCATTGTACCAGTCCTCGCCGTTCATGTGGACGGACGGGCGCAACACATTTGAGTCTCACCGTACCTCAGAAACATATAATAAGAGTGAAGATAAAATGTTGGGAACTTGTAATTTTTAGGACGTAATTGATAGTTATTCTTTTTGTGTCACGATGTAAAGTTCGTAGGGCGTCTGGAAGGTCAGCTCCGTTCAGACGTAGCAGAAATGTACAGCAAACTGCATGTATTGTCTTGACTCTTACCCATCTCAGCAAATGTGGGGAAAGTTGTCAGACGTTATGACAACGTAACGATATGTAGATAACCTACCCAGCCGAGGTTTAAACCAGGTTCTGTTTCATTATGTTACTGTGATTAACAAAAATTATCGTACCATTTAGAGGTTCTTCGTTTCCTTTATTTATTTTGATAATGGATCGCAGCAAACGAGGAAGGTCCCTGTGTGGTAGATAATGTGCAGAATTTACAGGTTTCACAAAGTGAGCAAATTATTGACAGTTGGTGGTGGTATCCACTGTTATTGTTGCCGAGATTGGCAACCAGCATGGTGGTTACGCAGTTAAAGTATCTGCTGTACCCTGGTCAAGGCCACCGCACTGCGCACTCACGCGCTAATCGTCTCACAGAACGAGGCTTATCCACTGACCATGGCAACAGTGACCCTGACTTTAAATTCTGGTGCCTATCCTGCACGGCTGTGTGTTCCACAGAACAAAACTTTTGTTGGCCAGAGTTTTATTGGGTTTTGCAGTCGAATGGGACCTGGTGCATCAGAAATTACTGTCCGGCTTAGTAAAAAGTACTAGAATGGTTAACTGTTATTTGGAGTGGGCAGTTAGGAAATTTATTGCTCCATGTTCTGTGACCCTTGTCCTGCTACTAGATGTAGTTTCAAAATGAGGCGTCAGCTAAGCTGATAGGCAGAGGCATAAACTATTTTCCTGTTTATTATATCGGAACATTTTCAATATCAGATTTTCGTTGTTGATGACGTATGGTGGCAGCTTCATTCGTCCTGCTGATAACTTACTTTCGATGCGTTAGCCTGTCCCGACTTTCAGCTGCTTTACAGGTTCTTCAGCAGTTGGAATCAAAGGATATTTTCGTCTCCTCGTTGTATAGTGTCTTTTGTGTGCATTCCGTGAAGGTACGTGAGCAATTACCGCTTTTCACCCATCGACACGCTATAACGCCCTAGAAGACTCAGTCCTTAACAACACCTCTATGAGGACCTGGAATCTTGCATTGTTATTTCCGCTGTCTTTTTCAAAACGTCGTGCTCGATAGGTCCTTAAATCGCACAACAATGAAAGTGATGGAGGCAGTCACAGACGTTTGCACACGTGGTGTGAAGTGTTTCCAGTCCCTTTGTTGCTGGACGGACGGACCTGCAAGCCTCGAATCGTGTGACTCTCACAGTATTTGGCTGCACACTGTGTGACATATTTCGCTGCTGTGCACGTGCCTTCAGACAGACTGTCCCACAGCTGCCCGTGTTACCGTATGCAGTGGAGCAGCCAGTTGTTAGAACATCTGACAAATACGTGTATACGCGGATTCTCAAAGTATCCCCTGCTTCACTGGTACTCCCCATTACATACTAACATCTAGAAGCAGTGTCCTTTCTGAGAGGCTGATAGTCGCTCAGCGGTTTTTTGACGTTTCTTGGTTTGCACATAACACTCAATGCTCCGTTGTCATTGTAATGAATACAACCGTGGGATTCCGTTCGCAGCCAGAAAATGCAGTTCACACATACAGATTCCATTTTTACTCTCCTCACATTAACACGTAGGTTATATCAGTGGTCTCTTGTCTTCGGTGTTTCCAGCTTCAATTCTGCTTTGTATCGCCATCCATGCTGACTTTATCGTCATGAAATTATGAAGCTCCTTATTATTCAGGTTTGTCTTGCTCTTTGTTGCTTCGCTTTATTGGTCAAACCAAATGGTTTCCTCTGCCATGTGCTCCTAAACAAGACAATTAATTAAAAATACATTTGGTATAATGTGCGTTTTGATATTCTTTTTCTGTGCCGTTGTGTATCTGTTTGAAAGTTATGGTTCAATAACACCTGCAGTAAATATAAACTCGTCCCTGTGCACGCGGTGAAGGTTTTGGGAGGGTAGACTGCTCCACGGCATTGCATGGGCATCAGTGGTCACTTTCATTCGCAGGCCCGTTTTTCCCCCAGAGAAAAATCTCCCTGTGCTGGGTGGGCACCGGAGCCGATCGGACACTTCGGAGAACAGAAATATGTTTTGTTTCTACCGAGATCGAACCCGATTCCTCCGCCATCCGGCTCCTATCCTAGGCACCGTGCCACTACAGTATTCCATTCGCCCTTGAAAGTGTTCTGTGTTAAAACGGAAGTACGTGTTCGAATTTCTGTACGAAAACGACGGAAAAGCGTTTACGAACTTGAAATGCTTACAGTACACTGTAATAAGGTCGGCTTATTTCATGTGGTGACAGGCGAGAGCCGTCGTGACGTAAATGGTGCGTGCGTGAGTGCGTGCAGTGAATACAAACCGAGTGGACACGCCTGTTGCATGTCAGTAGGGTACATGTGGGGGTGAATGGGAGTGGTCAGCTGCACGACCCCTGACTTTACTGGGAATCGAACACCGTTCCAGTCCACAGTGTTCTGTCCGTACTGTCCGACTTGCTGAACACAAGCCTGAATAATACCAAAGGCAGGAAACCTGCTGCATATGCCGATTTCGGGCCCACTGCTGACAAAGTGAGGTTCATTTGACAAGGTTTAGCGTTTCCCAAACTTCATTTGCTGGGTGACCATTCGGAGTTTTAAGGGGTTGGAGGGGAGAAAGACAGTGAGGTGGATTGCAGTTCGACTCACTTCGTTGGTTTTAAATTTTACCGTGTCATGTTGTATCTCCTTGACCTTAATTGCAATATTCCTTGCGGGCTCTCTTTCAACAGTTATTGTACGAGCTGTTTCGCAAATAGAATTCAACAGACGTTGTCCCACACACCGCACAATTAACGCAAATTCATATTTCATTTAAGCACATGAATTTTTTTTCTTCACTAATCGTGTTAAATTGTGTCCGGTTCCACAGCTGTGAGTCCTGTTCTGGCCACAGTAAAGAAACAAATCTCTGTTGCTGTGGATCGTCCAGTGAAAGCACGTTTTAACTGTGCAGTTGGTAGAGAAGAAACCACTTTTGTGAAATTTGCGTGGTTGGGAGGAGAATATTAATATGAATTAGGGGCTGAGGATCTGGATTGGATGAATTTTTTCAAAATTGGACTTGGTGGCGATCCCTTTTGACCGCGATACAGAAACTTTGTGTTGTATAAAAGACGAACAATTTCTTGGATCTGCACAGTGGGCTTGTGTAGGTAGCTGGTATGTGAGCCATGCTGCGTCAACAAAGTGGGGAAAGGACGCCGTCAGCATTGGATTGCGCGAAATAAGCACTGTCATTGTCGTGGGACATCCTGCAGAATTGATCGCTGATGTCGCTATGTTGCCTGAATAATGCATGAAGACCGCAGAGGTCATCTGAAGTGCTCATGAATGGGGTGACATTCCCCATCACGTGGAGTCCAACACGAGGAGCTGCATTACCGTCTGATATAAAACCACATGAATGTTAATTCGCTGATTGTACACTTCACGTCTGGCTCGTTTAGCCCTGAAGGAAGAGCACCTGGTTCCCACGGAGTGGGAAGCTGTTTGGGCTCCAGATCATCGTCTGAACATTTTAGACAAGCGAAAAATCCCTTGTCCTTGCCGGGACTCGACCCGTGATTCCCCCAATAAATTTCGTCAGCAGATACGGGTGTTGCGTCTAAACTGACGTACGAATCTTGAGGTTGCAGCCGTATGGCTGTAGTAACCGTGGCCCAGAGCTTGGTTTTCTCCATCCTTAAGTCGATATGTGACCGGCCTTGGCCATCGGCAGCAATCATATCTCCGCACTGAACTATGCTGTATTTGCATAGGCGGAAAGGCCGAGGGTAGAGTACAAGTTGGCGCTGATATGCTGTGTTTATTGGCATTGTTACATTGTAGGCAGCAGCAGCAACAGCAGGTTCATCGTCTTGTGCACAAACCCTCGCCACTTAACGTTAGTACAGTCCATGCGTTCTCACGCTGCTTTTTTAGGATTGAGATCTTCGCTCTTCTGGGTTGTTACGCAGCACAGATTGGTAGTTAGTTATTGACGTTGCGAGATAACCTATCGGGTCCATATTCAAGGGTCAAACAGTGCAGGAAGAATGCCGGGAACACTGGGGTGCGCAGTTGTATAGCTAATGGTGCTGGTAACATCCTCCGACCGAGCATTTCGAGCTTCTAGTCTTACAGGGGCCGTTGCAGGTTTGACCGCAAAACGACAGTGCCTCAGATAAGTCACGACAGCTTTCTGTCACATTTGTACAAGGAATTTCTTATTTAGGAAGCACCACCCCTTTGTGCTAGTTAATCATTAATAATAAATCGATATTAGGAATTTCTTAATTGTGCCACAATTCGACGCAGGTACTCGGAGCGACGTTGTGTAAACCACACGTGAATAATTTAGTGCATGGAGCAGAGTTCTTGAGAAGTTTATCGATCGTTTCTCAGGCAGTCAAGAAATTCCCCGCATTTTGTTCATTACCTTATTCACTACAGCCGTCCCCTTGTCCCCCTCTTCACCAAGATCATTCCAGGTCACACCTCGTCATCGTAAGCCCTTAATATCCGTTCAGTATCTTCCCATCTATGTTTAGACCTCCCGAGAGATCTCTCCACCTACTCAGGTCCAAATTTCTCTCTCAGTGTCCTGTTCTGGAACACGTTCATTCCATATTCTTCCCTTAATGTGCGAGACCAAGTTTTGCACCCCCAAAATACAAAAGGCAGAATGAACCACAGGGACGTAACATTGTGCTGCCATCTGCACCTGCGTTCAGGATGTAATGCCGACCAAAGTTCTGAAAGTTTTTTGCATCTCGCACTTGCGTGCTACATTCCCCAGCCTTCCTCTATTTGTGGAAGAGGCAGTAATATCTCGAAGAATTGGGCAGGGCATAAATTTCTGTTTCAAAGCCAGTGAATTCAAATTGTGTAAGGCAAACAGCCATATGCAAAAGCGGTGTTGTGCATGTCGTCCGACTGTAACAGCATCGCAGTAGCGGTGTGTATTGTTTTGTGACTGGAACTGCTGTTCGAAAGTTGCTTGGTTTTTCTGTGTGTTGTTTAACTGCGCTGTGTGTGTTATTTAGTGTTTACGTTTCGTATTCTGAACTGCCTATTTAATGTGTCCTGGAAATTGCTGAGAAGTGATGAAGAATACGACTTGAGCAACTCGGTAAACTCGGGGGGCTTGGTTTAAGAAAGCTGAGAAATTTATTCGTCTTGATTGACACCCAGAACAAAGAACTAGGAGGTCAAAGAGTTTGCTCATTAAAAACATGTACGGACAAAGATAAAAATTCCAAACATGCTGTTAAGTCCAGTCAAAGATGCGTCAGTATCAGTACAAGAGGAACAAAATAGATTTGCCTGGCAGACAAGGGACAGCAAAACGATGTCTTTAGCTGGTGTATGATAACAGTGCTAATTTAGGTATAGAGTACTGACACTACTAGATGAAGTAATTTTACAATGCAATGCTCTTACACTACCTGCTGTAACGGTCAGAAACCCTCAGTTTGTCCACACGGTGTATTTATATATTTCAGTGATCCTCAGAATGCCGGTCCCAGTGGCCGCGTGATATAAGGTGTAGGTCTTCATCCGCTCGCCTGCTGGGATCGACGGTTCGAATCCCGCCGGGGGCATGGATGCCTGTCTCGTGTAAGTGTTGTGTGTTGTCAAGTACGGGTCTCTGCGACGAGCTGCTCACTCATCCAGAGGATTCCTACCGACTGTGGTGCGTCGTTGTTTGTGTATGATCTTAACCCTTTCCAGCCCAAATTAATTTTAGTGCACACCACCGTCACAGGCACTTGCCGCCGCGCCTACAAAACATGCAAAAACTGGCCTCTTTGTTCGTATGTTGGGTGACATCAGCATAGCCAGCCAAACGCAGA
>JGI20166J26741_10325559_pt1 | contig 16377 bp, 14 predicted proteins | sample TergutCu122P5_FD_26741 | JGI IMG/M metagenome (IMG submission 26741)
GAAAAATATCACACTCTGAGGAACTACTAGACTATCTACAAGCAGTTTCTGCAATTTCGGGCTCCGGAGCATAATCTACAGAGTCAAAATGTAAGTAACATTACATTATGGAGTTGAACATTCAAAACATTTAAAACATCCGGGCACCAGGGGGTATTTAATTAAATGACCCACCCGATGGCAAAGTGTTAACATTAGCATCCTAAATTCATGATGATGAAGAACCTGAGTTTAGATCCACCACGTTACTTATTTCCTGGGGTTTCCCACTAATTAACACCAGGTTATCATGGTGCCAGAATTCCTCTAGATTAACTATATTTGCATTATTTACATTTTTTATGCCTTATTTAACCAGTTTCACTTCACTTAGCCTACACAGCTTCATCGAGTTTCTAACAAGTGATTTATTTGCAAAATTTTGTATTTTGTATATGTATTTTCCTAAATGCTATATCCTTACACCAATTTTGTACTAAAAAATTTCGTTCTCCATTATCTTGTGTCAGGACAGCAAAACAGCATATTTTAAATACATTCCTTACCTAACAGAAGTGGCAACCTCCTTTATCCATTTTTATTCTAATTCCTCTCAGTTTCCCAACTCCTGCTATCAACTACGCTATCCCGTTTCTTTTCTTTCCAGTACAACATTTAGTATATGATATCCTACCTTAACTATGGCCCATATCTCAACAGAGCATTAATGAATTTTCTCTGACACTTCTGCAACTTTGTTCTGCCTTCCAGTATCATTATGGCTTTCTATTTCAGCTTACTCATTTTTCTGAGATTGCCCACTCAGTTCATATTCAATCACTTATACACTTCATACAGCTAAACAATTTGTTACTCTTACTTATCGCAAGTAGGTTACTGTCATTACCAGGTATCATATCATCATTAAGATTACAGAAGTTTTCCAAGTTTATGATGCTTACTACTGCTTACATGGTCAAATAATAAACTGTGAATGTTGCTATCAGAACACATACACATTAAATATTAAGAAAATTGTTCTATTTTTCTTCAAAGTAATCTCCCTTGACTGCAACACACGTCTTACATATTTCAAAAAGTTGCACAAAAAAGTCATCAAAAGAATTCAAACACACTGCACTTAATTCAGGGGTTACACTCATGATGTTGTCGATGTCCTGAAATCTCTTTCATTTGAGGCTGGGTTTCATTTCAAGAAAAAGAAAAGAGTCAGCAGGAATGAAATGATGTGTACAACGTAAGTGTCTGATCCCTACCACATGGTTATTCACCATCAAGTGCTGTGATATCATGAACAGGCTAATCCCCACCATACACGTATGGTGATCCACCATCAAGTGCTGTACTGTCAAGTGACTGGCTGATCCCCACTATATGGTGATTCACTATCAAGTGCTGTGCTATCGTGTGACTGGTTGATCCTTATCATATGGCTATTCACCATAAAGTGTTGTACCATCATGTGACTGGCTGATCCCTACCACATGGTTATTCATCATAAAGTGCTGTACTATTATGTGACTGGCTGATCCCTACCATATGGTTAATCATTATCAGGTGCTGTGCTATCATGTGACAGGCTATTCCCCACAATACAGTGATTCACAAACAAGTGCTGTACTATCAAGTATCTTGCTGATCCTTACCATACGGTTATTCACCATCAAGTTCTGTGCTATCGTGTGATGGGCTGATCCCCACAATATGTTGATTCACCATCAAGTGCTCTACTATCATGTAACAAACTGATCCCCACTATATGATGATTCACCATCAAGTCCGTACTATCATGTGACTTGCTGATCCCCACCATATGGTGATTCACCATCAAGTGCTCTACTATCATGTGACAACCTGATCCCCACTATATGGTGATTCACCATCAAGTCCGTACTATCATATGACTTGCTGATCCCCACCACATGTTGATTCACCATCAAGTGCTGTACTATCACGTGACAGGCTGATCCCCACTATATGGTGATTCACCATCAAGTTCTCTACGTTCATGTGACTGGCTGATCCCTACAATACGGTGATTCACCATCAAGTGCTGTACTATGACATGAGTGACTGATCTACATTATATCATGATTCACTATCAAGTACTGTACTATCATGGCCAAAAACATTCTTCTCTGAAAATGTGTGCAGTAAACATGGCACAAACTTTCCTCTTTTACGGATCATCATCAAGCATCTGATGAGTTTATCTCTTGATGAATGTCTAGTTGATTCTCTATCAGTTTTAAGGTATCAGTCTCTGGCCATCAGTTTAAAGAACTTCCGTAAATGCTCCCAGATTTTGAGCAGTTAAGAGCCCCCCCCCCCACTCCTTGATCATCCTCAAGGTCCTCATAACCCTCTATAACTCTTTTAAACCATTCAAAGACAAGCATGTGAAAAAGAGCTTTATTTATGTAAACAGGTTTAGACATATTATATGTTTCTGTGGCTGTCTACCTGAGTCTAGAAAAAACCCTCATGCTCACAACAAAGAAAAACACAACTTACTCCTGGGACTGCTACAGACAAACTGACAGAACTAAAAATTTTCACTAATCCCTGGCAGTTATAACATTAATAAGCTTGGTTTATGTGCCAAACCACAAGTGTGTGTTACTGTAAATCCAGAAATTTTATTGTTTGACCATGTACTGTAACAGAATTTTAGTACCTGCACCACTGTTGCAATCACCTCAGACTGGTATTCCTAACTGCACAAAATTAAAGACTACAAATTTGAAGCACAATGTTCATACAAACTTTCATAAAAATCTGCACTGCAATTCTGCAGTTCAGTGCAGCCACTGCTATATTCTTTTCCTTTCCTGCAAGTGATGCAGAGAACACACATTAACATGCATGCACGCACATATGCACACAAGGAAATGTATTCACCCAAGAAAGTGTGTATTACTAGAAATTTTACTTTGGTATTATCCTTTGGGTAGGCATCCAGTGCACACAGATAGCAGGAAAAATGACAGAATCAACTAGAAATTACATAAGGTTTTGAACAACCAACCCTTCAGTAATTAAAATATGGCTTTCATTAACTCATTAAACCTGACTGCTATACTCAGGAAATCTTTGGCTAGCACTGACCATATTATCACTGCTTCACAACAAAAATCTGGTCTGTAAAACAACTCTTTTCAGCTTTCCTCATGAGATCTATATAGTCAGTGATAAAATATAAACACTCTGCCATATTTTGACAAAGATACAGAAGTGTATGTATTTTTCTTGTCTTCCTTATAAGTGGGTGGGTCAATAAATACTCATCACTCAAAATGCAAATCAACAAACATTCCTTCCCATAGAGGATTCAGGTCTTCTGGGATGTGATGCCACGTTGCCAAATCACGTGTTCCTGAAGTGGCAATGGAACATTGTGCTTTCAACTTCGAGGGTCAAGGCTGACAGCAATATGTTACTTCACAATGCTGGGAACCACTTCTTCCAGCAACACAGTGTCACATTTCAGACGACCAGAATCCTATGTTCATGAGTTCAATGCTATCAAACCTTCTAAATATGTGCCTGAAAGTACTGTGGTGATGGACCATATTAAATATAACTTACCAAAAGCTGGTTATAAAATAAAACTTACCGCTTCTCAATTTTATGCTGAGGTTCTCCCTGATAAGTGCAAATAGTGTTGTTGTGAAGTTGACTTTACCATCATCATCTACTGGCATGTTCATGCGGATCAACTTCTTATATGCCAACCTATTGGGGCATTTATTACCAAACCCCAATGGAGGGTCCATGTTTTTTAACATGTCATACATTTCAGAGTAGTGAATTTTACCCCTGAGGAATAAGAACATGATTAAGATAGTTTAATTTTATAACACAATAATTCAATTAACATAAACTTGTTGTAAAATGCTACATATCAGCTGTTACTAACTCACTCACTCCATGGAGCAGAGTCCTTCTTGAGAAGCTTGCCAGTTCTCAGCTAGTCAAGAAAGTCCCCACATTTTTTGGAACCTGAAGGTTCAACACCACATTCACAACTGCCCCCCAGCTGTCCCTATCCTGAGCCAGCTCCATCCAGTCCATACCCTCCCCACATCCCACTTCCTGATGACCCACCTTAATATTATCCTCCCATCTACATCTGAGTCTCCTAAGTGGTCTCTTTCCCTCAGGTTTCCCCACTGAAACCATGTATACATGTCTCCTCTCCCCCATATGAGATACAAGCCCCGCCCATCTCATTCTACTTGATTTTATCACCCGAACAATATTTAGTGAGGAGTACAGATCATTAAGCTTCTCCTCATTATGTAGCTTTCCTACACACCCTTGTTACCTCGTCCCTCTTTGCCCCAAATATTCTCCTCAACACCCTATTCTTAAAAACCTCAGTCTACTCTCCTCCCTCAATGTTAGCAACCAATTTTCACATTCATACAAAACTAAAGGCAAAGTTAAATTTCTGTATATCTTAATCATTAAATTTTTGGACAGCAAACTGGAAGACAAACGATTCTGCACCAAATGATAGCAAGTGTTCCCTGACTTCTATCTGCTCTTAATTTCTTCCTGAATAGAATTTTGATTTGTTAAGGTATTTCCCAAATATCTGAACTCTTCCACCCTTTCAAAGCAACTATTTTCAATCTTTATAATGTGACTTCGTCCTGCATTCTGATTTTGAGACATGACCATGTACTTAGTCTTATCACCATTTACTTCTAGTCAAATTTCCTTACTAGCCACTACTAAAGCGTCTGTGTTTTCCTTTATAGCATGTATGCATCTTCCCAATATATTAACAATCATCAGCATAAACCAGAATCTGATGTGTAACAATTCATTTCAATCCATCCTGGTTTACCTGAACCCTCCTAATGGCATACTCTAAGGCAAAGTTGAAAAGCAATTCCCTTGTTTCAACCCATTCCTAATAGGAAACATGTCAGACAAATTCTTGCCCACCCGGACTCTGTTATACGTGTCAGTCAGACACATTTTTATTACCCTTACCAGTTTCATGGGGATATCAAACTCAATCAGAATATTATACAAGACCTCCCTCCTAACTGAATCATAAGCTTTCTTGAAGTCTATAATGAACTGATGCACTGCTTCACTGTATTCCCATTTTTTCTCAAGTATTCGATGAATTCTGAATATATGATCAGTAGTTGACCTGTTGCATCAAAATCCACATTGATGATCCCCAATAATTTCCTCTGCATATGGAGTTAACCTTGATGTAAGAATGTTGGATAAAATATTGTACATAGTTGGCAAAAGTGATATGCCTCTATAATTATTAAAATTGGTATTATCGCCCTTCTTATAGATAGGTACTGTACAATGATCGAATCCTACCACTCCTCAGGCAATTCCTCCTTATTCCGAATAGAAATAATAAGTTTATGGGATCTCATATCGAATTGTTCTACCCCCTGCCTTAATCAATTCTGCTGGGATTTGAACAATACCTGGTGATTTGGGACTTTTTAGCTTTTCAATAGCCAACTCAACATCAAAGGCACTGGGCTCAGGCACTATTGGTTGTGCTGTGTGTATTTCTGTCTGCCTAATGTCACTAACATCATTAACCCCATGTATATGTAGGTAAGCTGTTAGGCATCAATAATGGTGAAGAACTAAGTGCACTTTACAACAAATGATGCATAATGAAACTGGGGTGTTAATATAGAAATGTTTTCGTTAAATAACTAGGTTTGTCCAAGAGGTATTACTATGCAACAACCCCTATCAACCAATCAATCTAAGGCACTCCCTTTACTACTAAAGGTTTCAGTTTAATACGAATAGTACAGGGAAGGCACTTCATGGCAGCAGTCCTCATTATCAGGTGACTGTCTAAAATCTAGTGTGATCATAATTATATCCCACCTTAATCTGAAAATAAAATATTGTAAAACATGAATATTAAAGTGATAAAATAGGAAAACTATTTTGTCCAAAACTGGGATTATATTTAGTTCTTCTGCAACCTCTGTGTTTGTTTTTGGGGTCTTATCAGTACCCAGAGGCAGGCTCAAAATTTGATTTTGGACCCTAGTCCAAGTGCAAAGACCAAATTTCTGTCTTTTAACAGGACACAGTCCAGGGTTGTTGCAGGCCTCCTTACTGGACATAACACACCTGAGAAGAAATCTATACTCAATGGGGCTGATTAATAGCCCCTTATATTGGAGGTGTCGAGCAGAGGATAAACCTCAGCACACGTTGTGTGTGAGTGTGAAGCTCTGGTTTCACTGAGACATGCATATTTGGGTTCCTTTTTCTTGGACCCAGAAGATGTTAAGATTCTAAGTATGCGGGCCGTCTGGAAATTTAGTGAAGGAACAAGGCTCCCTTTATTGGACATTAGATTATAGGGCACAAAGGACCTGTCTAAAAGGCCTAAGTTCATCAGGACTGAAAGGGCTCGAACCCAATCACTAATCTAATCTAACTTGTATCTGTTTTATAAACATGTATGAGACCAGTCAACAAGTGGTCCAAATCCATGTTAGCTAGATGATAATGATGATGATGAAGATAAAAAATATTATTTCAGCTGTATTTTTTGTGTTGTGCACATTTTGTGTGGATTCTTCTGTATCACAAGGTTTACCCACGACAAATACAAAACACAGCAAATGCAACCTGAGCAACAATATTTATTTTACTACTTATGTCATACAATATTTAATTTTCATTTTAAAATGAGACATGCTACCACAACAGATTTTATACAGGTATCACCTGTTGGCAGCATTTGCTTCCAAAACACATGGCAAATCTGTGGTATAAAGTTTTATTAACCATATTTCAATGACACATTTAGTAGTAAAGTTTATATACACACAGTGTGATGCTAAAACACTACAGCACTCCCACTGCGTTTTAGAGCAGTTTTTCTTGAAAGAAAAGCACTGGTAACTACCTGAAGACACATTTAAGACTATCATTTGTTACAGCCATGCCAACAAAAATTTGAGCTGTCTTCCTCATCTTGCATCTACTTAAAATTACTTGTACAAATTACAATGCCTTTTATCCATCTTAAGGAGTGTCAACCCCGTTGTGTATATTAGAACTTAAGTAGACCAATATGCGTAGAATAGCAGTCAAAAACACAACTATATTGTAATGCACATAATGTATCAACTACATGTTTCAGCCATTTCTAATTAGGCCATCATCAGGTTGGATACAATCGTCATAGGAACCATATAAAGCAATATAATATAATCATCAGTGTCAGTGTGAGTAAAAGGGGGGGAGGAGATCTTGTTTACGAAATATTATGGGGGTGTGTGTATAGATTGGTGGCGGTATTTAGACACATGTATTGATATTTGTCCATGGTGACATAGTTTATCCATTATGGTTAGGATTGCGTTGGTCCTGATGGGCCCCGGGGGTGGCGGCCTCACATATAACCTAGAATGACCAAATGGCCACAACAACAGACCGTTGTGATACCTAACTACCCCCGGCCACTGACAGCATCCAACACTGCAAGACCCCCTGGGGCCCATCAGGACCAACGCTAACCTAACTGTAATGGATAAACTATGTCACCATGGACAGTCAAAACATGTATCTAAATACCGCCACCAATCTATACACACACACACCCCTAATCTTTTGTAAACAAGATCTCGTCCACCCCTTTTACTCACACTGACACTGATGATTATATTATATTGCTTTATATGGTTCCTATGACGATTGTATGCAACCTGATGATGGCCTAATTAGAAACGGCCGAAACATGTAGTTGATACATTATGTACATTACAATATAGTTGTGTTTTTGACTGCTATTCTATGCATATTGGTCTACTTAAGTCATTTATCCATACTTCACAACATGACATATGTCGCCCTTAATTATTACATAACAAATTATGTTATACAAAACATTTCAAACTCAATGTTATTAATTTTATCTGTGATAAAGGGCTGTAAATTTTCAAGTTTTATATGTTTAGTGCTATCCAGTTTACTGTATAGGCATATTTAAAAGACGTTTCTTTTCATTTAAGTTGGCATATGATTCAATAAATGGAATATGTACTATGTACTCACGTAGCATTTGGGTCATACTCGGCCCATATTCGGACAAACTCATCCAAGTGGTGAGCGCCCAATATGGACGAATCTCTCGTCAAATAGTCGAAGTTGTCCATAATAACAGCCACAAACAGGTTCAACATCTATAGATAAAAAATGAATTCTCAAATATGTGATTAATCTCACCTACAATCTGGAGTAAGAAAATGAGACTAAGCAAGTCTTTTACAACCTCCACAGTTTGTGAGTGTGCATGTTTTCGCATTTTTGTATCAATCACAGCATCCATCCTTTGGACAGTCTTGCTCTGGTATCTCAGAAACTTAATTGTAACAGTGGAAAAATGAAAAAACGGAAGTTGTCATTGTACTAAAGAAAAATCAGAAGAATTTTTAATTTTGTTGTCACAAGCACAAGCCTCAGTCCAAACAAAACTCTCTGTTTAATGCAACACTCACTGCCTGTCACATCCAGGTAGTAATGCTTGCAGGTGATTCAAATCACGCTTTGGGTAAACCCAAACTTGCATGTATGACAGGATGGAAAAATCTGTCCAAACAATTCATATCACTGCTAGGTTACAGAAAAACATACTAACTCCTGAGCATCATTTGCTCCTTGATGTATGGGTTGTTTTATGGAGATGAGGACGATTAAAACAAGAGATAGTATTTAGTTAGTAAGGAAACCAAAGGAAGTCTGTCCTGCTGCATCTAAAAAATGATCCATGAGCAGTATCAAAGAATAAATAACCTTCATACAGTCGCGTTACTTAATAAAAATTATGAGTTCAAATTTTCAGTCCAATCTTAAAAACACTGTAGAAAAATTCAAGGCTTCTCAGATGTTACACTGTGGACTGGTAAACAGCTACTGATATGTAGGAGAACCATCTGACTCTGCAGATGGAGGAACTAAGCTCATCCAAGATGTCAGTAATAATTTAACAGTCAACATGGGTAACACGCCAGCAGACTTATATGTGCATTAACTCTATTGGGACAAACTCGGATCTCACAAGGTAGGAAAAGCCTGATCACACACCACAGTGCCTCAGCCTCCTTGCCCTCTGCAGGCCTTCTTCCACTCCCAATATTTGTCATCTGGTATCATGGAATGGTCTGTTATTTATTTCCACTTGCAAATCAAGTAATTTCACTGTACTAAAAACTAAATTACTTATTATATTTATACACTTTTATTTATTGTATTTTTTTCAACCCATGACCATAAAAATTACAATTAATGATAGAAAAGTGGTACCCTGAGGAAGAGTTGTAAGCCTTGTAATGTATTGTATTATATTGTATTTTTATTCATTCTTATTGACAAAAGCTGTATAGGACACATCAGTACAAACTCTAGGTATATACAGCTGCTCATACGAGTTATACTTGTCAGTAACATATCATATGACAAAGATTCAAAGTTATAACAGTTCCACAACTTGACAACAGGGAGGTGGGCAGCAAGGGATTGGGAGTAGGCAGTGTGACTTACAACCCAGTACCCATGTCAGTTTCCCTGACTCCAGGCACAGAATTCACCCATGACTTGAAACCTCAGCACTGTGCAAGATATGAGATTTACACAGTGAAGATGCTAAAGATTGAGATCTTCTAGGTCATTATGCTGAGTAGTTACTGGCTCCTGATGTTTGAAGGAATATAGTGCCTCCATAGTTAAAGGTAAAGGATAGTGGGACTCCCTGACACTTTCAAAAGGCCCAGAATAACTCATCAAATGACACGACATCACACCCCAGAGGACATGAATCCTCAAACTCAGTGCTCAGTATGACTGAAGTTTGAGTCACAGTCTCAGGCCATGAAGAGCAACAGAGCACTTAAATACATGCACATCTCTCTCCCTTATAAATGTGACAATAAATGTATCATAAGACTTACCAGAAATGAGCAGAAAAATATGAAAGAGACAAAGTAAGCATAGGCAAGGTTTGAGCCACAGTCAAGTCCTGTTTTCTTTGCAAGAGGGTCACACGGCCGTCCTTTGATGCAAGACAACATTATAGAAGGCCAGGCCTCTCCAGTTGCACACCTGGAATATTTAACACAAATATATCTTTAGCTCTCATCCCAGCAGCTCTCATCTCAACTGGTCATTCCTTTCATTTCAATTAACTTTGCAGACATGAGTGTTTCAATGCATTGCAGCCTACAAAACATAATTTACAATGTTTAGAAGTTTTATTTTTAATTCCTAATTATTTTGTGGTAACAGTTCAATAGCAGCCTGTAAAACATGTTTCTTTATATGAATAAATGCCATATGAGTTCACTTCGCATGTAACTGTACGTGAAGTAACAGCGAATAGGTAGATATTAATTAAGGTAGAATATGTGTGATACATACCTTTCTCTCTTTGGGGGGGGGGCTAAAAACAATACACTGTGAATTGTACAAACATGTAGCTAGAAATGGCAAAACATGATACGCATATAGAAATTTCATGAGAAAGGACTCTACAAAACCAACTGTCAGAAAGGAGTATGATAAATAAGTGGGAAAATGTCTGCAGATTAGCACTTCTGGTTCAGTCACTATGCTATACTCCCTAGAATCTCAGTTCATGAATAATTTCTAAACATATTCAACACTTGTAATCAATCATGCTCGATGCTCAACTGTTTCTTCAGCCTCAGCTTGTGCCTCACAAAACAAAAAGCCTGTCTCAATTATAAACATTGTTTCTTTGGCCTCAGTATCTATATCACAAAGAACAATGGTGAAGACCAATTTCATGAGATCAGAAAAGTATGTAAATTTTTTTGTCCAGCTTTAACCAAAACTGGTATGTTGACACATTTCAGTAGAAGTCCCAAATATGGTAGTTCACATAACTCCATCCAGTTAAGTCGCACTCTTCTGTGCAGACACACATGACAAAGCTAACAGCCCACTTTTGCCTTGAAAGGAGCCTAAAACTGGTTCTTAGACCAGCAAATTGGTAGAATTGAAACTGAAAACTCATTTGCAATTGGATACAAAAAAAAAAAAAATTTGATATCGCCAATACTGAAAAACTCTGGGTTCTATTAAGAGGTAAAGTTGTACATGTGCATGCCTTTCAGGCACGTTAACAGGAGCAGACGTGTAGTTTGACTAATCTTAACCTTGACATTTTATGGAAGTACGTGCTCATCTTCAAGCCCCACCACTTTACATCCCAGTATCCACTGAAAAGGGGACTGTGTGAACCTAAGAACCATTCTGGTAGGAACGGAACCCTGTATCGCGTAGCCCACAGCAAAATCACTATACTAACTGAGCTATCAAAACTTCATCTTTAGATTCTATTACCAGAAATAAGTGGTCAGTTCTTATAAGGTGAAGACGTTTGCTGGACGGTCATATTGTGTTTCCACGTCAACTGTGCGTGAGGAAGCGAGTGCACGTATACTAGATGCTAATGTATATAAAGTACAAATGAGTACTCTTTAACCAATGCATGATGCTTATACAAAATGAGATTCTGGAAGAAAGAGATGATTATGCTTCCAAGTGATAAAAATTGAAAATCAAGAAGAAAATAAATAAATAAATTTGTAACAAGTGGGCGTGTCGGGATTTGAAGCTGATTACTCAACTTCAGTCAGTGCCAAGGCTAACAAGCCTGGTATTGTACTTACAATGGTAACAATAAGGAGCGTTCGCGAAACCACCGTTGCAGTGGACAAGCCATATTAGATATCCTGAGTGTTTTTGTAGCAGTAATTACCAAGCATGCAATACACATTCGCCTGATTATATTGTCATCTGTGACCTGTCTGGCTGTACCATATTTTTCCACATTATCTCATAAAGACACATCTTTTGTAAAAAGTTACTGAATATAAAATGTGTGTTCTGATTTTCTCTACAACTTTTGTCTTAAATATTTCTCATTTTAGAAAGAATTCAGCAAAATATAAATGTACATAGGTCTTCATGTAGAGTACCCGCTATTCTTGTCAGATTTTAATGGAAATTGACTCTTCTCAACAGATTTTCAAAAAATACTTGACACTGAATTTTATGAAAATTAATCCGGTGGGAGCCAAGTTGTTCCATGTGGAGGGATGGACGGACATGACGAAGCTAATAACCACTTTTCGCAATTTTGCGAATGCACCTAAAAATGAGTGAAGTAATACGTCCATTTCCATTATACACTTTCATGCTAGGTGCAGGGACAATTTTCTACATACGTATATTAATTATTCCAAAAACTTATTTTCTTCCCATAGTATTCTTTGTTCAAACTAAATAAATTCGAGATGCAATACATAATTTCGGGAATGGGTGCAGCAATCCCAGGTGCCAGATCATACTGGCAACTAGATTTTGTACAGTAATCAACATTTTTGAATTCTAACTGTGGAACTTGCTTCATGTCACAATTTTGGCACTTAGAATTTTGAGGTGGCTTCTAAATGTTTGGGTAATTTATGTACCCCGATTTCTGAGCACCTGCAACTTAGAGTGGGGTAAAATTCTCGTTTTTGTACTGTTACTTGTCATCCTAAAATAACTATTACTCCATTTAGAAGTTTTATTGGCTTTATCACCTTATTCAAAAGTTACCTTCATTACATTTTGCAACCTTCACTCACCTTTCAGAAAACAGTCTAGAATTAGGATAAGTGCATACAGCTCTGTGCTTCTCATATTCTGAAATGTGTTACAAATACTAAAACATCACCAGTTTTGGTCAAGCACTGAACCTGATCCCTTTTCTTAATTACAAGAATTCAATACACACTTCCTAAGTGTTTATAGAAATACTACATGGACCACATCTTTCAGCTTCCACAAACATTTTGTACCAAATGCCTGAGGGTCATCTCTCCTTCAAAGTACCATTGATGTTGCAGATGCATCACACTACTGTTAATCTAACCAGATTCTTAGCCGAGATGCAGATAACAATACAGCATTGTTCAGTGACTCCACTTTACACACTATCATGATGCAAGGATCAGCTGCTAACATGTCACAACAGAAAAATGAAAATTTGAAACTTTAGTGACAATGACGAAAGCAGTTCTGAATAAAGCTCTGTGACAATTCTTACATAGTTAAATTTCGAGAAAGTTCATTATCTGAAAATTACTATTTGCAGCCTTTATAATTATTGAGTGAAACATTTTAACAGTCACAAGTATGTACAAACTGCTGCACATCTCTAGCAATTACCATCATTAAGATAAAAAACAGTTGCACTAAATGCAAATCTGAAAATCTGATATTAATTTCTATAGAAACATCACTGGACAAACACAAATACAGTTACACAACACACAACAACTAAAGCATGTGTAACAACACTACACCGTTTGTTGTTACTTGTTCTATGTACTTTAACATAATTTCTCTGTGGTCAACTTGCCTGTGAATACCAGCACTGGATCGTCAGCAAAGCTGTGCATTGTGTTGTGAATTAAAAAGAAACAAGGTGATGTGTATCACCAGATTCCAAAAGAATGTGCAATTATGTTTTATACACAATGTATCCTAAAAAGCCAGACGCATCACATACCCTGCCAGTTTCTTTACACCCACACAGCACCAAATAAACAGGTTACTTCAAGCCTTCCAGATTCCTTACTGGATTCAGGGTAATATTATACATGCATATACAGATTGGGAAACCACACTGTTACAATGTCAGACAGGATCTGAAGTTCAAGCAAAATAAATGAAAAGCAAGCATGGTGGTGGTAATTATGTTGAAATGAAATGACCTCTGCTTTAAACCCAATCAAACCTTTATAAAATCAAATTCCATTCCACTCTCAGACCAATCTGTATGTTAAGAAACGCCTGCTTTCTCACAAGCTGATTATACAATTAAATCCTACAAAAGGGAAGAGAGGAGAAAGCAACAAAGTTCAACACAACAGTCAGTCACTGACAAGTTGGGGATCTAAGTTTTAAGATGTAGAATAGTCAGTTTTAGAGTAATGGAAAAATAAGCTAAGGCAATGTCATATTTACAGAGCACAGGAGTGGCCCACCTGTATGATTGAACTACGCAGACATCTAGGCTATCAAGTGGGAGGCCAAATTCAAGGTAAAATACCAAATTAAGCTCATAGCAATTGTTTCTTCCACAATGCTTCAGCTTGTGCTTGTGCGTCTCTTGACTTAGATGGTGGGCTGGTTTGCTGATTGCTAACAAGGTGCTGAATGCTTGTTTCTGGCAGCTAATCTAGGGTCAACCCTGGTACAGTGGCATAAATTAAGCTAAGCCCATCCACTGAGAATTATTGACTTTGCAAAGCTTCTTTCTACCTTGGTATAAATTTGTATCAATTGCATAAGTATTGACAGTTGTTTGTTTCTGTGTTACACTCATGAACTTGTTTGCACATTCTTAGGATCACATGTGGCTTTCACAACGTCAAACTTGCCTGAAATACAGCAGCAGCAGAACACTGTGTTGTTCAAACACATTATGGATGACAGGAAGGAGATGAATGGGTATGATAAATATGATCAACACAAGCCATGCCAGCAACAGTCTGCACGCAGCATCCTCTGGGTCACCTCACTTAGTACCACTATTACAGACCAGCTGACATCAAAACGTAGTTTGTACAAATGATCCAATATTGCAAATCATGATTTGAATGAATGCAGAGCCCATAAGGGAATGAATGACAGGGTCCAAACATTTCATCTACAACAAAAATTCTGAAAGAATTTAGACTTTGGAATGACATACATGAAGCACATCTCCAGTCTTACTTCTAGTACCAACTATAATAAAATTGTAGATTCCAGTAAACCAACTGTGTGTCAAAAACGGTTAACTTTGTATCTAATAACAGTAAATAAGCCTCACAGCATGTCCTGGAAATGAATGAGGACTTCAAAAGCCAAAATTTCTAGCCACGCAGAAAGATAAGAATCGCTGGAGGAAATACTGAGACCACTCTATATCTGTAAATTTAATTACATAAAAATATCAATTCTGTCTTTCAACCTGCATATTTTGATATACTGTCAAAACCTGTCACGCCTAATTAAGGACAAAGTCAATAAGAGTATCAGAATGCAGTAGTGAAACATAACTTTCCCTGTCACTGTGTCAACTTTCCTTGACACAGCATAACAAGGCAGGCAGACGTTACTATATGGGTTAATTCCACAAACAGTATATTGAATCTGACTCTTAGAAAGAGGAGCACGTTACCATAGTTAAAAAGCTGTTTGTTGAGGTATTTTTTCCAAATAATAATTTCAATAGTACTTGCAAAGACAGTAATTGGTACTACTGATTTCCCTAGTTCTTATAACCACAAATGACTATGTTATCAATTTTGTTGCCATATATATGATGCTATTAAAACAACAATCAATGTGGCCTTTCAGTCATATTTATATTTCAAAAAGTGTAAATACCTGGAAAAGATCAGGCAGACCATAATGGCTCTAGCCTTTTACTGTGCTCCCACGTCAGGCTTTTTGTTAGTACACAATCAGTTAAGAATGGTAATAAACAGTAAGACAGTTTACATCAACAAAATGCAGAATGGCAAACCAAACTGGCATTGACTGAAATGGCTTCAGGGTAGAGAAGGTAGGTGATGCACAAAGCAACACAGGTTAAGGTGGTTAGCACTTGCCTGAAGAGCAGCATCAGACCCTGTACAAAGCTGCGGAAGTTGTTATGTCGCGTGATGGAAGTTTCAGGATCCAGCCCAATGTTACCAAACACCTAGTCATGTGGCCATGTTGATACCACGCAGGCCAGCCAAGGAGAGAGAGTTGTCAATTTAAGTTAATAGACAGTGTGGCCACACAACCAAACCAAACTACCGTACTGTTCTAATTATGCCTTACTACACATTTAAGTATGCTATTACTCTATATACAGTGCTCAAATTCTAGTCATGTTCAAAGTTACTGATAAGGATTTCTAGGTATTCAGAAGTTAGTCACTTAATTTTTATGTGGTGTTGTACATCCAAATAATGCAACAGGTGCATGGATACTAACATTTCAAAGGTCATAAGCCAGTTGCTAAATAAAATTCCCATGAAATATTGGCTCAGTAATTTCAATACTTCACTCTTAAAGAACAGTTCCTGTCATAACCAAACACCTACAGTTGAAGTGCAAGTAATCAGACATGACCCTTAAGTATGCACTGCACACCTCATTCAAATCCTTGCAAACTGATTAAGATACTGCTGTCAAGTTTAATTACTAAATACCACTGCTTTAATTTACCAGATTCATATCTAATATAAAACAAAAAACAATACACTCTGATCTAATGGTACTGTTAAGCCTACTTATCTTGCC
>JGI20166J26741_10326670_pt1 | contig 16373 bp, 1 predicted proteins | sample TergutCu122P5_FD_26741 | JGI IMG/M metagenome (IMG submission 26741)
GCGATGGTTTGCGCGGGCGACGGGGCCCACAGCGGCGACGTGCCCAAAAACGTGACGGACGCTTCGAAGATCATCAAAGCGGACTCGTCCCTCGCGGGGCGCGCCGTCTATTTCGTGACGCCGTCGGAATTACTGGAGATATACAAGAAATGGTATAACGAAGACTTCTCCCACGGCCAGCTTGTGGACGACACAAGCGGCGCCATCCAGTACGACAACTGGGGCTCGTGGTCGGAATCCGGGCTGTACGGCGGCTCGGCGCATTACACAAACACAAACAGAGCGGCGACGCTCGAGTACACGTTCCAGGGCACCGGCATCCAGTGGATCACCAAGACCGACCCGAACCAGGGCCAGGCGGAAGTCTTTATAGACGGCGCGTCCAAAGGCATTGTGAATCTCTCTAGGACCCGCGTGGATTTCATGCGGCCCGTTTTCGAGACGCGAGGACTGCCTAACGCCAGCCACACGATAAAAATCGTCGCTCAGGCGCCTCTGAACAGAGGATTGTCTATAGACGCCTTCCGCGTGCTTACGGAGCCCGGGTATGATTTCAGCGAGGTGGAGCTGGGTTACCTTATCCATCCCCACGACGCCAACACGCACGGCGTGGTGTTTTCCTTGACCTCCCCGAACGGCAACTTCACGGGGGGATCCGGCACATGGACGGAAAACGGCCTGATCGCCCCGGACAAGGGCGCGGGCAGGGTAGGAGACGGCTACGCCTGGTATACGTATACGACCGGAAGCAACGTAGGCTTTCAGATGACGTTTAAGGGCACCGGTTTCCAATGGATCACAAAATCCAACGCGGCGGGAAATTCCTCCCTGGCGAACGTCTACCTGAACGGGACGCTTGTGGGCGAGAATATCGAGTTGAGCCGCCCGACCACGATCATGCAAATGGTCGCGTTCGAGATGAAGGATCTGCCCTACGCGGAGTATACCCTGCGCATCGTGCCTGTTACGTTATCACACACGATATCGTTCAACGCGCTGAGGCTGTTCACCCACGTAACCTGGGACGCCGCCGGCGCGGCCGCCAGCTCCAGGGCGTCGGACGCCTGGGGCGGGCCCGAGCAGCTCATCGATAAAGTCGTTAGCAGGACGAACGGCTGGATCAGTAAATTTAACGACAAGGTAAATTTACCGTATGCCGTCATCGACTACGGCAAGCCGCAGAGGTTCAGCTGGTTTGAGGTGTACCCGATGCACAGCGCCGATCAGAGCGACGTTGAGACTTACCAGAGCGAGTGGATCAATTTCAAGATCGAGGGCAGCGTCAACGGCGATTTTTCGAACGGGGACTGCGACCTCCTGGCGGAACAGGGCCCGCTGGCAAGGCTGGCGCCGTGTATGCGGTTCGTAAGCGCGAACGAGGACAAGGCTTACAGGTATATCCGCATATCCAAGACCGCCTTTGACAACGGCGACCCCTGGAACGGCCCGTTCTTCTCTGTGAGCGAGTTTGTCGGGATGTTCAATATGGAAAAATACACCGCTTCGGGGGACGGCTACACGATAACCGCCACGGCAGGGCCGGGCGGCGGCATATCGCCCAGCGGCGGCGTGACCGTCAGCGCGGGCGCCAATCAGCTGTTTACGTTCACGCCTGACGCAGGCTTCGCTATCGACGAGGTGAAGGTGGACGGCGTCCCGGTTTCAATTACGGGGAATACATACGAGTTCATGAATGTTGCCGGAAACCATACGATCAGCGTGACCTTCAGAAATCCTCTCGGTTACATCATGATCGACGACAAGGACCCCAGCGTCATCTATACCAAGTACAACGGCGGCAGGTGGGATCAGGATCCGCTGAACTACAACGGGACGCTCTGGTACTCCGGCGGCGGGGATCTTGCCAATTCTCTGGATAAGGTAACTTTGACCTTCACCGGGACGGGAGTAGAGTATATCTCTCAGAAGGCGGCCAAGGGCGGCATGGTCAACGTCTACATCGACAACGCGCTTGACGCGGTCAACGTCGATACGTACAACCCGACGGTCCTGTACCAGCAGGTGCTGTATAAAAAAACAGGGCTGCACAACGGAACGCATACGATACGGATCGAGCAGCAGCTCTACGCCAACGCCCACAACCCGCTCAACACGTCGAACAGGAACGAAATAACCTGCGACGCTTTCAAGGTCTACACCGGCGGGCCGCAGACGCCGGCTGCGCCGGGCGAGGTGACGGGACTTGCGATCACCCACACGGGATTCAGCTTTACGCCCGTCGCGGGAATAGAGTACACCGTCGACAACTGGGCGACGTCCAACACCTCCGGAGTGTTTTCCGGGCTGAAAGAGAACACCCAATACATACTCAAATCAAGGGCGGCGGGCGACGTCAACCTGGAAACGGTTCAATCCGTGACAACCAGGCCGACGCCGACGGGCAGCTACACGATAACCGCCACGGCCGGGCCGGGCGGCGGCATATCGCCCAGCGGCGGAGTGACCGTCAGCGCGGGAGCCAATCAACTGTTTACGTTCACGCCCTCAAGCGCGGAATACGTAATCCAGGAGGTTAAAGTAGACGGCGTTCCTGTTTCCATTACGGGGAATACGTATGAGTTCATATACGTGACCGCCAACCACACGATCGACGTTACCTTCTCAGACGGCTCCTATTTGGTGGACGACAAGGGAAATATCGCCGTTACGCACAACGGCCCCGGCGGGGGGGACAACAGCGGCCGCTGGGACCAGGATCCGGCAAATTATATGGGCACCCTCTGGTATTCGGGCGGGGGCGACCTTCCGAACTCGTTGAATATCGTCACATTTTCCTTTACGGGCACCGGCGTGGAATGGATCGGCCAGCTGACCCCAGACGGCGGCAAAGCTAACATAAAAATCGACGGCGTGCTGGACGGCGTGTTTGTCGACGTCTACAACCCCACCTACGCGCCTCAGTCCGTATTGTACAAAAAAACCGGCCTGCCTTACGGCAGCCACACGATCACGATCGAACAGCTTGCCGCCGAGTTCCGGAACCCGCTGAACACCGCCGCCGGATCGTCGGGCGGCCCCAAATCCGCGCTGACCATTGACGCTTTCAGGGTTTACACAAGGGGGCCGCAAGCTCCCGCCGCGCCCGCGCCTATCGGTTCGTTCGATTTGACCGTTAACACGGCTATCGGCTTTACGCCCGCCGCCGGCGTGGATTATACGATCGACAACTGGGCGACGACGAACAACTCAGGCAGCTTCACCGGGCTTGCGCCGGACACCGTCTATATAATCAAATCCCGCGCCGAGGGGGGAGTTAACCTCGAAACGGTACAGGCGGTGAAAACGGCCCTGACATCCGTGGTATTCTATACGATCAACGCTGCGGCGGGCGCCGGCGGAAGCATATCGCCCAGCGGCGATGTTTCCGTCGTCCAAGGCGGCGAACAGGTCTTCGTCATCACGGCGGACAGCGGTTACACGATAGACTCCGTATCGGTGGACGGAGTACCGGAACCCGTTCCGCAGTATACCTACACATTCGCCAACGTGACGGCTGACCATACTATCGCAGTGACATTCAAGGCGAAGGGAACGCTCACCTGCGGGGTGAAGTCGATGCTGGCCAAGATCGGCAAGCCGCTGGCGATCCCGGTTGACTGGAACGGCGCAGGCGGCGTGGGCGCGCTTACGTTCACGTCTTCCAACCCGGCCGTCTGCACAGTGAGCAACGGTATCCTGTCGCCGCTGAAAGCCGGCGTTGCGGTCATCACGATAACCGCGCCGAACGGGGACAAGGTTGTGTTCGCCGTGACGGTCACGGCGTAGCGAGAACTGCGTATGCAGCGGGCGAACCTTAATACCGGAGTGCGAAAACATTAGCCTCCTCTGTCGGCGTCGTCGGCAAATGTTTTCTGCATCCGGTATATAAGAGAGTTCGCTCGCTGCATTTATAAGCGTATTGCAAAGGGGGATCGCAATGTTGAAAAGATTTGTTTCCGTTTTACTGGCGGCTTTCGTTCTGGCGGGTTCGGCAACGATCCTGCGCCCCGCGGTCACGGCGCTGGCCGCGGTACAATCGGACGGATATGTCCCCGTCCTGCCAAAAATCAAAGTGCCCGCAAAGAAAATCGTCGTGGTGGATCTTTCGATCGACAAAAACGTGAATTACGCTATGCCCGGCAATGTGGGCGATTTCCGCCCCAACCACGCGGGCGCGGAAGCCCTGGTCGCTATCAGCGTAATCCAGGGTATCGTCAACCGTTACAGCGAGGAAAAAATCTACCTCACCAGCCCCACGCTGACTTGGAGCTACACGTGGGATTACAGGATGCCGGGCTCGAGGCTTGGCGGGGATGTCGCTAAATCCGCGCTGCAAATCGGCATGATCCCGGCCGATGTCGAGATCGAGTACGCCACGCTCGACGAGACAAAAGAATTTCCGGCGCTATACTACCTAATGGACCGTTACGCCTATTATCTCAACGGCGTCGTAAAGATCTACTCGGCCAACCTGGACAAAGACGCATGGGGTTCCAGGGACGGCTGGGAATGGCGCGACAGTGGGTCGACGATGCTGGGGTTCATGGCGTGCGCGCACGAGGACGCCGTCCCGGTAACGCCGAACATCGAACGTTTCCTTAGGCAGGAATTCGCCGGACGCCCGGGAATCATGACGAAACTGGACAACGTGATCCTCGACACCACCGTCGACGAATTCAGGGACGGCATTGCGTCCTTCAATTACGCGTATGACAGATACGCGCCCGTCAACAACCCGGACACCGCCACGGAGTACATAGCGAAATGGAGCTTCAACGACTGGGGCGCGCCCGGTTCCGTGCTGCCCTTGCAGTGCCTGGATTATTTCATCGCGACAAAGGCGTTTATCATTGACCTGAACGCGAACAACGCAGCCGAAAGCGATTTGATGGCGAAAATAATCAACAATGCAAACTATGCCCCCGGAGCGCCCATATTAGGCGCCGCGGACGGGGAGGGCGCGGAGCTGGAACGGATTTACGCGCTGGGGCATACATTTTCGTTTTTCGACGGCGCTAATTTCTCCGTGCACAGCTCGTTCCCCTGCGACCCTTCCGAACTCGAACCGTCAACGCCCAAGGCCGCGGACACGATAGACCCCAACGGCGCTTACGTTGCTTTTTACGTGTCCGACGGGGACGCCTTTTACACATCCCAGTACACGCACGAGTTTTATTACGAACAGTCGATACTGGCGGGTTCGAACCAGGAGGATGTGATCCCGATAGGTTGGTCGATTCCGCCGCTGGCGTTCGACCTTTACCCGAATCTGTTTTACTGGCGCACGCATAACACTTACAACGGCAAGTATGAACTGATCGGCAACTACAGCGACGGCAACTCGCCGTATACCGCGGACGGGCGGCAAAACTTCCTGGATATGTACAAATACTATCTGGACAACACCAACGGCATATTCCAGACAATAAATTACTATGAAAAAAGCAAGGCGGCCGAAAATGACGCGGCCTATCTCAACCCTCCCGTCGGGGTCATCATGGGCTACCAGGGGAATTATGACTCCGGCAGCGGCGTCAACGGGAACGAGACGGAGTTCTACACGATCAATAACGGCAACATCTCCAAGACCACCGTGTCCGGCCAGACCCAGGGCGTACCCGGGCAGGCCGGCAAGGTCGCCCAAGCCGCGAATATCGCGATCAACGCTTATGGCAGGAACACTCCCGCGTTTGTCATTGTGGCCGCCGGCGACGGCGCGCACAGCGGGGACGTTGCGGCCAATCTGAAAAGGGAGTGCGCCGCGCTGACGGCGCAGGCGGCGCAACCGGGCGGAAACGGCCGCAACTATTACTTCATGACGCCTTCGGATTTGTTTGAAACATGGAAAAAGTGGTACGAGGAAGAGAACACAACGCTGGTCGACGACACGGACCCCGCAATCAGCTACACCGATTGGGGAAGCGACTGGCGCGATGAAAAACTGAACGGCGGCTCGGGGCACTACAGCTACATGTCAGGCGCGCCGACGCTGGAGTATTCGTTTGAGGGAACCGGCATACAATGGATCACGAAAGTAGACGGCACCGTCGGGAAGGCCGAGGTGTTTATCGACGGGGCCTCGCAGGGCATAATCGATCTGAAGAACAGCCGGACCATATACAACTATTCGGTGTTTGAGGTCAAGGGGCTGAAAAACGGGCCGCACACGATCAAAATAGTGTCCGCGGACCTTACCAAGGCGATCGGCGTTGACGCGTTCAGGGTTTTTAACGTAAAGAACCCTGCCGGCGATGACATTACCTACGGTTATCTGGTGGACGACAGCGACCCGGGCATCCGGTACAACGGGACCTGGGGCAGTTGGGACAATCCCAAGCTCTACGGGGGCTGGGCGCGCTACAGCTGGCCGGGAGGCAGTCCGTCCCTGGAGTATACGTTCACCGGTACGGGCATACAGTGGATCAGCGCAACGGACTCAACCTCCCGCACAGCTAACGTGTATGTCGATGATATGGTGAACGTCTACGCCGTGGTGGATGTGTGCGCCGTTCCGGGGACCAATCTGTATCAGTACCCCCTTTGGGAGATCAGGGATTTACCCTACGGCACGCACACGATTAAGATCGAACCCACCGGGGATACGGTAACCAGAGGTCTTTCCGTATCCGTCGATGCGTTCCGGGTGTTCACCGAGACTAAATGGAAAGCCTCAAATGCGTCCGCCAGCTCGACCTCTTTCGAATACTGGGGATTGTACAATCCCCCCGAAAACGCCATCGACGGCAAACCGGACACCATGTGGATGAGTGATATTGAAGGAACAAAAGCAGGGGAAGCAAAACACTTCATTACCGACAATCCGATATGGTGGCAGATGGATTTAGGCGAGGCGAGGCGGATCAGCGGTTTTGAGCTGGATTTCAGACGCGACGGCAGCGGCGCGGTCATACCGCCGGAAAATACACCCGGCGAGCGAAGCAACTTCAAAGTGGAGGGAAGCAACGACCCGGATTTCCTGACCGGCGTCGTACTCCTGGCCGGGCAGGGCGCGACAGTCTGCGCGAAGGATTCATGGATAGCTTATTCATCGGACGATGTTAACGCCTACCGCTATATCCGCGTTTCCAAAACCGAAAAAGAGAGCGGGAACGGCGGCGATGATATTTATTTCAGCATAGTGGACTTCACCGCGTGGTTTGACCCCAGAATAGCCTCGCCGGAACCGGAGAAGCCGGAACCGGACGACTATTATGTCGACGACAAAGACGCGAGGGTCAGGTACAGCGGCATGTGGGGGCGCTGGGACGAGGATCCCCTGAATTACGACGGCACAATTGCTTATTCCTCTTACGACGGCACCCGTCCGACATCTTTTGACAGCGCCGAATTAACCTTTACGGGGACCGGCATAGAGTGGATAGGTCAGAAAGCAAGCTGGTACGGCAAGGCGAACGTGTATATAGACGGGGTGCCGGAAGCCTCGGACGTTGACCTGTACAGCCCCGGCGTCGTGTATCAGACGGTTTTGTTCTCAAAGACCGGGATGCCCTACAAGGAGCACACCATCAGGATCGTGGAGACGGGCACCAAGAACCCCGCCAACAACGACTGGAAAAACAGGTGCCTTATTACGGTCGACGCCTTCCATGTCATAATAGATTTTCCTGAAGGGCCGCCGCCGATCGCTCCGGAGGCTATGACGCGGACGGATACGTCGATCCGCTTTACGCCGGCCGCAGGGGTGGAATACAGCCTCGACAACTGGTCCGGATCGAACATAACGGGCGTTTTCACCGGGCTTCAACCAAACACGGCGTATACGCTAAGGTCAAGGATAGCGTCCGCCGGCTCTGAAACGTCGCAGACCGTCAGGACCAAGGCGGTGATCAGCCTGCCGACAGTGGACGGCGGGGGAGGAAGCGTAAGCGCGGATAAAGCATACGCCGACGCCGGGGAATTCGTCACATATACGTTGACGGCGGACAAGGGGATGGCGGCCGAAAAGATCGTCGTCAACGGGACGGTTTATACCGCGCCTACGACAGTGAACAGCCAAACGTCTACATTTACGTATATGGTCCGGACTACGGACGGCGGCGCGATAACGGCTGCGGCATATTTCAAGGAAACCGGAACAATACCGCCCGAACCGGACGACTACTACATCGACGATAAGGACCCGAGGGTAAAGTACAGCGGCATGTGGGGCCGTTGGGACGTGGATCCTCTGAATTACGACAGCACCATAACCTATTCGTCCTACGACGGCACGCGTCCTGCGTCCCATGACAGCGCGGAGCTCACCTTTACGGGGACGGGCATAGAATGGATAGGGCAAAAAGCGGGCTGGTACGGCAAAGCGAACGTGTATATCGACGGCGTTCTGGAGGCCCCGGACGTTGACCTGTACAGCCCCGGCGTCGTGTATCAGACGGTTTTGTTCTCAAAGACCGGGATGCCCTACGGTGAGCACACCATCAGGATCGTGGAGACGGGGACCAGAAACCCCGCCAATAACGACTGGAAAAACAGATGTCTTATTACGGTCGACGCGTTCCATATATTCACCGGCCTTCCGGGAGACGCGACGCTCGCAAACCTCGAGGTTGCCGGCTTCGGTATCAGTCCGGATTTCGACCCGGCTGTAACGGAATATACGCTGATTGTCGGAAACGCCGTTCAGTATGTGACGATTCTGGCGCAGACAAACAATGTTAACGCGAAAGTCACCGGCGATATAGGCGAGGTTTCGCTCGACGTCGGCGACAACACCTTCTATGTGGCTGTCGCAGCGGAGAACGGGGGCGCGTGTGTCTACACGATCACAGTCACGCGGCGGTCTCCCGACGTGTTCATCATCACTGTGAAGAGCATGCTCGCGAAAATCGCCAAACCGCAACAGATACCGTTTATTTACGAAGGCCCCGGACCGGTCGAGTTCATGAGCTCCAACACGGCTGTCTGCAACGTCACCCCTGACGGCATCCTCCTCCCGCTGAAGGCCGGAATCGCGGTTATCACGGTCAGCGCGCCCGGGTTCCCGAAGTATGTGTTCGCCGTGACGGTGACGGCGTAGCGCGAACTGCGAAAGCGGCGGGCGAATAAAAATAACGTTCGCTCGCTGCTTTCCACTTGTCAGAAGCAATAATATTTGTGAGATTGGAATCGGTATGCGCGATTGTTCACCTATATGTTCAAAAAAAGGCGGCCGCTATTTATCAGCAGCCGCCTTTTGAATTTGAGTAATAATTTATACCGCAATGAGCTTATATCCGAATATCATCATGCCGTCACCGTGACCGCGAACACTGTCTTATCCCCGCCCGGCGCCGTAATCGTGATAACTGCGACGCCGGCCTTAACCGGAACCAAAACCCCGTCCTGGGTCACGTTGCAGACCGCCGCGTTGGAGGACGAGAAGACAAGCGCGCCGCTGCCGTTCCATGCGAATGGGATGCTCTGCGGCTTTGCGACCTTGGCCAGCATGGATTTGACCGCGCACTCCAGGGTCGCTTTGCTTTGCGCCGCGCCGTCCAGAGCCGCGAGCAGGACGGCGTAGGCGTCGTCCGCGTCCTGCTGAGAGGCGTTCGCGTCGCCGTTGACGGCCTTCGCGGCGGCCAGGGCTTCCTCCAGCGCCGCGACGCTCACCGCCGTGCCGCCGGCAAACGCGCCGTCCGCGAGCATACCGTCCGCCCGGGCGATAAGCGCCGCGAGCGCCGTCTTATCGACCGGAACGGATTTCAGCGCGAAAACCGCCGTTACGGTGGCGTCGTTGTCGGGCATGGTAAAGTCCAGCGGGTTTGAGGTTGAGGAAGCCAGGCCCGATACGCCCGAGACCGTCCATCCCTGGAAGTCGTATTCCGCGGAGGACGGGACGGCGGTCAGCTCCACGGAGGAGCCGGGCGCGAGGACGGCGGTCCGTGAACCGCCGGGGGCGCATTCAACCGAGCCGGTAACCGTTCCCCCGTCGCCCGCGCTCACTGTGAGCGTATGCGCCGCGGCCCTTATATTCAGCGCCTTGAAAAGACCTATGGCAAAGTAGTAATTCCCGAAGGCGTCGCCGTCTTCCCTGACGGTTTTGACCACGCGGATGTACCGGTACGCGTTTACCGCGTCGCCGGAAACTCCGTACCACACGTCGCTGTCCAGCACCGCGGCCGGACCCTGAGAAGCCAGCTCGGTCCACGCCGATCCGTCGCTGCTGCCCTGGACCGCGAAGTTGCGCCGCTCTCCCGGATAGTTCTCAGGCGATTTGTTGGCCCCCACGTCGAAGAAACGCATCTCAAAGTTTGTGATAACTTCCGGCCGGCCGAGATCCATCTGCCACCACGCCGGATACTCGCTGCCCGTGCCGCCGTTGGCGGCCGGGTCCGCGTGGGTCAGGTTGGTCATCCATCCGGTCTGCGGGCCGCCGGCCATGGCGTTCTGCGGATAGTTGCCCCAATACGAGGCCCAGGAACTGGCGCTGGCGCTGACCGGAGCGTAGACGTTCACCAGGCTCGCGGGGATAAGGGCGTCCAGGGCGCTCCGCAGCAGCGCCGCCTGTCCGTCTACCTGCTCCTGAGCCGCGAGCGGGTCGCCCGCGACAAGCAACGCGCCGGCGATAACCTTGTTCAGGGCGTATACGCTGCCCGCGTAATAAAGATTTGGATCAACGGCCTGCGCGCCGGCAATCGCCGCCAGGAGGGCGGCCTTGTCGGCCGACGGCTTGTCGTCAAGGATGTTCAGAGCGTCTATCGAGATGGAAGGGGACAAAGTATGCGGCCGGATCATGACGGTGTGCCAGCCCTCCGCGAGCCCCGTTTTCTGATAGACGACCTGCCGGAACATCGAGACGCCGGTCTGACTTTGCACCGTAACCGTCGCGTCGAACACGCCGTCTATATATACGTCCCCGACGTTCGGCCACGGATCGGCGGTCGTGATCCATTGCGCGCCGGTTCCGAAGAAGGAATAACTCGCCTCGGGCCAGCCGTATGTGTCGTCGTTGTTGCTGTAGTGCAGGTCTCCCATGTAAAGCGGAGTGTCGTTCCAAACGCCCCATCCGCCGGCGTACGTCAGTTCGGAGTCGTTCACCATCGTCCCCGCGTGCTCCTGGGCCGGGCCCGTATAGAGCCTGAATGCGTCCGCCGATACGGACTTCGTCACGTCCGCCGGCCTGATTACCGCGGTATGCTCGCCGTAGGGCAGGTCCAGCGTCTGGAAGACGGCGCTCTGGAAGGCCACGGCGTCGGAGCGCAGATCCACCGTCCCGTAGGAGACGCCGTCGATGGTGACGGTCCCTTTGTTTTCGTAAGGCCCTGTCTTAGTGATCCACTGGAATCCCGTGCCGGTGAAAGTGACCGTGCAGACCGGGTTCCCGGAAGTGTTGCTGTAGTGCGCGCTGCCCATATACAGGCCGGGCTCGCTCCAGGTGCCGCTGAAATCGGCGTTGAACGAGACCATCGGATCGGTGTCGTCGATCAGCGTCCCGCCCTCGGCCGAACCGCCCGGCTGATTCGTGAACACGCGCAGGCCGTCGATTATGACCGGTTTGGAAGAAGCGATCGAATCGGCCGTCGGGACGATCTCTATGGTGTGCTGCCCATACGGGAGATTCTTTATCTCAAAGACGGAATACCGATACCTAACGATATTGCCCGACAGATCTACGATCCCCTTGGACGCCCCGTCGATAAAGACTTCGGCTTGCCCCATGTCCGGCCCGGCTACGGACAGCCACTGGACGCCGGTTCCGGTGAAGGCGTACCTGGCGCTCTGCGTTCCGGCGGCGCTGTGAGCCGTGCCGTCGTACAGGGAACCGTCGGAAATCGTGTTCCAGTTTCCGTTATAGGTCAGTTTGTCATCGTTCACGAGAACCGAAGTCACGGACAGGCTCCACTGCTTCCAGGTGGCCATCAGGTCGGAGGGCGTCAGGAAGTAGTAGTTGCGTCCGCCGCCGCTTTGCGCCAGCCGGTTAGCGACCGTATTCACGATCGACGGCACGTCGCCGCTGTGCGCGCTGTCGCCCGCGCAAACCACCATGAACACAGGCTGTCCCGCCTGGCTCTGGTTGTTCACCACGTATCTGGCCGCGTTGTAAACCTCGTTGGTATCGCCCGTCTGCGTCTGTCCGGTCAGATTCGTCACGACTATGTTGCCGTTTCCTATCGTGTCAAACGAGACGCTGTTGCCGTTCGCGCTGCCCTGGTAGCCCTCGATGTAGCCGTAGGGGCCGATCCGGGACACCAGGCTGTCGGCGGCCGCGCCCGGGAAAATGTAGTTTATTATATTGAGCGTGCCGTTTGTGCCCTCTATATAACCGCGGTAACGGTCGATATAGGCCGCCGTGCCGTCGGGCGTGCCCGGCCCGGCGCCGTCGCTGTATTCGGAGATCAGCTCATATCTGCCGCCGTAGGTGTTCTGCGTCCTCCAGGCGAACAGGCCGGGGTTGAGGTCGAACAGCATCGGGGTTATGGACCACCCGATGGGATATTTGCCCGCGTTCGGGGAGGCAGACCACTGCTTCTGCTGCGGATATTCGGCAATGCCCCAGCTGTCGCCGTCGGTCGCGTAAAATGCCACGTAGACGCCGTTAGGATCGGCCGCCGAGGCGGCGGGGGCCCTTGGCGCGAGCTTGGACGGGTCTGACGGGAAGGAACTGGTCACGGTCAGGTTCGCTCCGTCAAAGAAGGAGAAGGTGTATCCCAGCCCCGTGATGCGGTTTATCTCCGCGCCCTCGCCGTCCGCGCCGCCCAGCACCGGAGTCCCGGGAGCGTAGTTGGACGGGTTCAGGAGCTTCGCCATTTCCGCGCTCTCCGCCGCGTTGTTCGCGTTCAGGTCGATGATGAAAGCCTTTGTGGCTATGAAGTAGTCGATCGGGCCGTAGTCGACGCACTTGCCGACGGCGTTGCCCCAGTCGTTGTAGCTGAACTTGGCGGCGTACGCCTTGGTGGTCCCGGCGTTGAACTTATCGTACGCCCAATCGAAGGCGGCGATCCCGTCGGTGAGGGACGTGGTGTCCTCCACGACCTGACTGTTCAGGGAGCCGACGCCGTACTGGGTGAGGAGGTTCGCTATGAACGGGGAGACCGGGATCAGATCCTCCTGCCCGCAGGCCGTCAGCGCCGCCATGACGGAGCCGCTGTCCAGCGAGGCGAGGCCCGCGCGGGCGCTCCCGTCCGCGTTCAAAGAGGAGTTGATTTTCACTATGCCCCGGATATAACCGGCGTAGTGCCGCAGCAGATAATCGAGCGCGGGATACTGCTTGGTGTTGTCCAGAGCCGGATGCGTCACTGCGACGCCGGCCGGGATCACGCCGTTCGTAAGCGCGGCCTCGTCCACGTCCTGAGTGATGCCGCCGTATGTCTTGGGATCCCAGACGCCGCTCCAGAACCAGGTGTTGTCCGTGAAGTATATCTTTTCGGGGCTGTACCGGTTCACTATGCCCTGGATCACGCGCTCGGCCAGCATCACTTCCGAGCTCGCGGTGATCGACGCGCCTGACTTGTCCTTGGTGAGGCTCAGCACGACCAGGCTCGTCGCCGGAACGCTCACTTTGGGCAAGGACGAGGCCGGCGACGCCTTGAACGCGGCGTATACCGAAACGCCGCTGTCAGGCATTACAAAGGTGGTCGTGCTGTTGTTCGGATCCGCGAACGCGACGCCGTCCGACGTCCATTTTTCAAAGACGTAGCCCGCGTTCGGGCTGGCGGTTACGGTGACAGTGTCGCCCGCGTAGAATTTGTTTCCGCCCGCGGCCGAGGCCGTCCCGTTCCCGTCGTTTCTGACCGTCACCAGATGCGCGGCCGCCGACACCGGCACGAATGAGGCGCTCAAAGTGACGTCGTTGGCGGGCATAACGAACTGGACCGTATTTATCAAAGGATCCGGCAGCTCGACGCCGGCCGAAGTCCACTTTTCGAAGACATAGCCCGCGTCCGGGATCGCGAAGGCCGCCACCATCTGGCCCGCCTCGTACCTGTCTCCTGAGCTCGTCACGCCGTTCCCCTCGGACAAAACAGTGAAGGTATACTTCTCGGCCGCGATTTGCGCCGGGGAGAACACGGCGGTGAGCGAAACGTCGTTGTCAGGCATTACAAAGGCGGTGGAGCCGGCGGTGACGTCCGCCAGCATGACGTCCTGCGGCGCGACCCACGCCGTGAAGACATAGCCCGCATCCGGGACCGCCGTTAGGCTGACGATGTCGCCCGCGGCGTATAGGCTCGCGTCTGCCGCCGCCGTCCCGCCGCCGACGCTGCTGACCGTCACGGTATAAGTGACCTGCGTGACGTGCCTGACGAAATTCGCCGTCAAAATGACCCCGTTCGCGGGCATCGCGAACGAAATCGAGGCGCTTTTGGTATCCGTGAGTTTCACGCCCGTCGCGCTCCAGGAGACGAAATCGTAGCCTGACGCCGGAACGGCCGTCACGGTCGCCGTATCGCCGGCCGCGTAGCGTCCGCAGCCTTCCACCGCGCCGCCGTAGCTGTTGATGAAGGACACGCTGTACTTTGAGCCGGCCGCGGCGTAACCCGCCCTCGCGATCAGCCGGGTAAGCGCGAAGCAGTATATGCTGCCGGTGTCCTTGTACGGGGCGCTCGTGTCGCCCGGGTCGGCGGTGAAGAGCACGCCCGGCTCCTTCACTGTCTTTATAACGCGTATATACTTAAATATCGTGGTCTTATCGGACGACTGCGCCGTCCAGGAAGGCCCTATGACAAGCTCCGGGCCCTGCTCCGCGAGAGTCTCCCAGTTTATACCGTCCGTACTGCCCTGTACCGCGAAGTTCCTCCGGTATCCCGGCGCCGCTTCGGCCAGGTTGGGCTCGCCGATATACATCTGGAACTGCGTCACATTGCTCGGCGCAGAGAGCTCCATCTGCCACCAGAAGACCTCGCAGTTGTCCTGGCTGTCGAGATAACCGTATCCCTCGCCCTCCGCCAGCGGGCTGATCGCGTACTGCTTGCTGAGCCAGCCGGGGACGAAGCCCGCGCCCGTCAGCGCGGACTGGATCGTGTCGCCGTATCTGCCGTCGGCCAGGTTGGAACTGGCCGTGGCGTTCATGCCGGCCAGATCGGTCAGCGCTCCGGAATTCGGGGGAGTGTAGACGGCCTCGAACTTGCCTATGGCGAAATAATAGTCCGTCCAGGCGTCCCCGTATTCGATTTTGGTTTTTATCACCCGGATGTATTGATAAGGCGTGTTCTGATACTCCGGCGACGCGACCCCGCGCCAGACGCTCCCCGCGGCAATGTCGCTTCCCTGTTCCGCCAGCGTGGTCCAGCTTATTTCATCGTTGCTGCCCTGAACAGCGAAATTGCTGCGCTCTCCCGGGTAGTATTCCGGGTTGGCGGCGCCGCCCGCGCTGAAGAAATACAGGTTGAAATTTGTGACGGCGTGCGGCTCGTCCAGTTTCATCTCCCACCAGAGAGGGTCCCCGGTGAGGCTGGCCGGCCCCTGGGATATGGCGCTCATCCAGCCGCCGCTGTTTTGCGGAAGCGCTTTTTCCGGCTGGTTGTTGTACCCGACGGAGACCGCGGAGGCGGCCGACGCACGCAAAACGACCGGCGCGGTCACCGCCGGGTTCGGCGAGGTGTACGCCGTGAACTTCTTTATCGCGAAATAGTATGTGCCCCAGGCGTCTCCGGGTTCATACACGGTTTTGGCGACGCGGATATATCGGTAAGGAGTATACGGATCCGACGAAATCCCGTGCCAGTAAACGCCGTCCAAAACCGTGCTTCCAACTCCCGCCAGAGAAGTCCAGCTTACTCCGTCATTGCTGCCCTCCACCGTGAAGTTGCTGCGCTCCCCGGGGTAATTCGACGGGGTGTCGGTGTCGGTAAAGAAATACAGGTCAAAGCTGGAGACGGTCTGCGGCAATCCCAGATCCATCTGCCACCATTCCAGATTATTGGTGAAGAAATTGCTGTTCCAGCCGGCCCCCGCGCCGGTAAGCGCGTTTTTCGGCCCGTCCGCCCCGGCCCAGCCCACGGAGCTCGCGGACGCGCCGGCCGCCGTCAGGGCGGTCTCCCCGGAAGCGTCGGAAGCGGGTACGAGCGAAGCGACCGCGCCGTTGACCAGCGGAACCTGCGCGTCTATCCGGGACTGCGTGGCGTATGGGTCATACGCGACGTTCTTGGCCGCGGAGATTATCGCGCAGAACGAATTCATGCTGTCCTCCGTGAACGACGAGCCGTTTGCCGCCGCCTCGGCTTGCCTGAGCGCGGCGAGAAGGACGGACGCATCGGCGGGAGGTTCGTTCGCCGCGCCGGAGGATATCGAGTAGCTCGCTATAAATTCGCTTATCGCGAAGAAGTACGTGCCCGGCTCGCCGGTGGTGGGGCTCAGGTCGCCGGCTTCCCTCACGGTCTTGGACACGCGTATGTACCGGTACGATCCGTCGGCAACGGGTATCGTGACCGAATCGC
>JGI20166J26741_10327781_pt1 | contig 16370 bp, 17 predicted proteins | sample TergutCu122P5_FD_26741 | JGI IMG/M metagenome (IMG submission 26741)
AAAGAGACTGTTTCAGCGTTGCCAAACGTAGGTCCATATATATACGACGTTAGCATTTCTGGCTCTACTAGGAGCTCCATATATATACATTAGTAGCCTACGGGTTAATATTATTAAATGGCAAGTGAAATTTAATCCGGTAGCCTAAGGGTTAAGAGAATTTAACCACTTTGGTAGAATAACTCACTTTACTGTTACATAAAACCGTCACATTCCGTTGCAGCGCTGTTTATTTCATAAGCACTTGCCATCTTTGTGGCATGTTTATTTGTTTGTGGCATACTGTATTTTGATTCGTGGTCCGAATGTAGTGCCGATCCTATATGAATTGGAAACACTTTTTTATTTATTTGGTGTTTCTCGAAGGAGTGAATTATCTCTTCTATTCGAGCCGATTTACTTAGGGAAAGGAGCTGCACCCTACTGGATAGAGGAATGGGTGTCACCCAGAACCGGTTGGAATGATGTGGGGAACAGAAGAACACTGCCACTGTCGGGAATCGAACCTCAGTCGTTGTGCCTGTAGTCTAGTCAGTGTGGCCTCTGTATTGATTTACTTCGGATGCATTTGCCTGTGTTAAAGTTTACGTGTTCTGCACGTTTCAGAGTATCCAACATTATAGTGGTCCCCGTTGTTACGTAAGCCAGGAAGTTTGTAATTCGCACCACTTTAACGAGTGTCACATTATTTTCGTAAAGTTGTGGCTTACATTACGTTGTCGAGATTCGTACAGTACATCCATGTTGGCCTCAGAAAGATAATTTGATTGCATATCTTGAAATGCGGCGAAGGACAGCAAGATCATTAGGCTGGCTGATCTCTCCTCTCGTAGACATTGGTGCACAGGATTATGTCGTGGGTGTACTGCACACGCTAATGTAGGCCGGATAACGTTCAGTGTATTTTGTAATTTGTGCAGTAATTAAAGATCGCAATCACGCATTTACGTGCACGCACTCACAGTTTCTAGCATGCATGATTTCTGCAGAATTTGGTAATAAGTACGTAGATTTTACAGTATCTAATTATAAACTGTCTTTGTGTTTAGTGTGTCATGAAGAATGTGTTGATCTGCCCACGGCGTTGTAATATTCCATTACACCACAGACTTGAAAGTTAATTAGACCAAATGAAAGTGAACGATTACAAAATCATGTCATTCAAGCTGTAAATGTATTCTTTGGACATGTCCATTGTCTGGTGTAGAGATGATATCTTTGTTGTTCATAAGGCATTTCGATAATCCATCTTCAGATAAAGAACGCGAAAGGACATTCTATGTCTTTTCAGTCGGGTTCGTTCAACAGAGCTGTTTGTCTCTTATTAGGTCCGGCAGCTGTAGTGTAACTATCTATCCGGTTTTATAACAGCTGTCGCCGTCTTCCTGAAACCAAACGCCATTCTTGTTTCTCCATTGATATGGTTCCAAATTTCTTGTTGTCATGGCTGCTTGTACTCCTTGTATCCACGTTTTTCTTGGATGTCCTCTTTTCTTTCTCTCCAGTGGTATCCATTCAATAATTAATTTTGGTATTCTCTCCTCTGGCATCCTTTTGACGTGGCCATACCATTGTAGTCTTTCTTCTGTATGATGTCTACGATGTCCGGCTTCCCTTTCACTCCCATGATTTCCTTTTTATGTTCATTTTTTATTCTTTCCATCCTTGATTTTCTTGCTGACCTCCTTAGCACATCCAGTTCTGTAGATAAAATTTTATCTATTTCTCTGGTAGGGATTTGCCGTACTTCTGCACCATAAACCAAAATGCTCTGAATTATAGTTTGATAAATATATACTTTTATGTTTTTTGTAATATGTTTGTGCCACCAAATAGAATTTAATTCACATCAACTTTCATTATATTTATTTCTCTTATTATTTCCTCCATTTTATTTCTGCAGCCTTGAACATTACATGTACCAAATTTCAAAGTCCTGTTTCTTAGCTTGAGTCGTCTATCTCCGTCTGATTTCCGAGGCTTGCTGTTTGGTTTTTTAGCATTTCTTGTTTTTTAACGATGAGCGAGGAGCTGGCCCGCTGCATCAACCCCTAACCTGGAGGACCAGGTGTTTCTTGGTCAAGGGTTTCTTCCTCTAGTCCTTGATAAATCAAGATCAGACTGCCGGGCAGCAGTGCTAGTTTTGGTCCACCCCGGGTGTTTTATTTCCCTGGTACCCGCCACATTTCGTGAGTGTTCCCCTGTCCGCCACCTGGGGAGGCGCCCGATGGGAGACTAGCAACTTCTCACGGGTGTAGTGTAACTGTGGCTGAAATTTTAACGTTAGACCTATGAACGTATGCCTGATATTCCTTGAAACTCTGAATTGTAGCTTACTGTTAATGACATGTTCATACATAACAGTACTGCATGAAGTGTGTATTGCCGCGCTCAACCTTAATTATGTGTCTCATAATGGACTAGGCTGTCGACTTTCTTCCAGCTTTTAATATACGAGTATATTTCTCTAACTGATGGATAAGAATTAGTTTTAAAACGTGTCCTCGATCACACCCCTCTGTCCGTCGTTTGGTTTGACAGGTGATATTTCTAAGACGCGTTGTTGCTTGAAACAGGACACGTTCATGCTTTCGTTAAAACCGCGAGATGGCTTTGCGAGTCAGCTTGACCAGTACGGTTGAAATGTTTTGAACCAGTGATTGACTGGCTGTTCGGGAATCCAAATGAGACTAGCCAGTGAGTTTACTAAATTTGATTTGAAATTTCCGTAAATGCAGAATTATGGTGTGGCGAAGCTTTGGCTGTTTTGTAACACGAGGACTGTCGGTTTTGTAACAGAACAAAACACAGCGTAGTTTGTGTCCTCTGATAAATTACGGTCTGCACAGAGCTTCACACATAGAAATTTTCGTATCACCAATTTATAAAGTGTTACAGACCTTTAATAAGAGTGCTTAAGTCCATATATTTGCATAAGAACTACCGATGAGGTGGCTGTTGAATTGAAGAATTTATCACCGACGTAGTCCGGCGTCAAGGTCAAGAATGATTGGCGCCCTACCTCTGCTCCCCGTATATACCTTCATGGCATGGATAGGAAAAACTTCACCTACGTTCTGCCAGCTGTATTCTGTAGGACTTTTACCATTATCACAAAAACAGAATGTTTCGGAAAGAGTTTCTGAAACATTGCATTGTTGTGGTGTTGTGGGTTGTGACAGTGGAAAAAGTTCTAATAAATAAAGTTGACAAAACGTACGGGAAACCCTTGTCAAAAATTTATATGATAAAAAAAGTTTATATTGTTAATTAACTGTATGAACTTTTGTGCGATCATGCGAACGGATTTATTTTAATGATTGAATGCGTAATGTTCAATGTACAAGTCATCGACGTAGTACAGTAAGTAAATAAGTAAAAGTGAAATCACATTGTATGTGTGAACTGATGTGTTCAAGTGACCACGTGAAACAATACACAGTGATTAATTGGAACAGTTTGTTACTACTAACTTGTAGACGGGCCTTTCATGAACATCAACCTGAAATTCTGAATTTCTCCACTGACCCAGATAGCGTTATCTTTAACAGCTGATAATAGTATAAATATCTCCATTCATCACAGCATCGAGTAATGTAGGCCAATGACGGCGATCATCAAGGAGAAGACTGGGAGATGGGGAGCGGTTATACGCTCTTGGAAGTAGAGTCGGAAATTGTGGAGTGAACCCATTGGACCAGCGACGGGTTTTTGTAAATGCGATAATAAACCCGCGGTTTGCTAGATGGACGGTCAGTTTCTTGAGTAGCTTAGCGATTGTTATCATTGAGTAGGCTGGTGTAGTCGACTGTAGGCCTGGACACCGGACGTCTTGCGGCATTTCCACTTCATTGATTGGTCTTTACTTCCAAGTCTCCTCTCTGCCTTTCCGCGTATAATACTTACAATCATTTCCATATTCGTTTGCGTCTTTCTGGCCTTCCCATGAAACGTGTCTTTTTATCGGTTATTTTATCAGTGTCTCCCCGTCTTTCATGTAGTCAAAGTTCTGGCGGTGGTTTTGACGGTTCGCGGATTATTGTATCATGTGCACCTCAGGTTTCTCACAGTAAAGGTTCTTGCGCTCAATAGCGTTTATATTGTCCAGGATTTCAGTGTCGTTATTAAATTTACGACATCACGAACTTTTGAGATTCTCAGCTTCTACAGTCTGATATTTTCCTTGATAAATTAGTTTTACTTTTGTATTGATTTCAGAAACATGATTAGCATTTACATGCACATAGACGCATGTTACGTTGTACTGTACGATTATAGTACGAGGACTGGCGTGCCTTTGCGGATATGAATATTGTTAATCCACTTGCGTTGGTAGATGAGGAACCCTGTGACATTAATTCGTCCTTATTCGTTAGCTTGAAGACCGACAGGCCCAATTTAACTGGAAGCAGAGAAGCATCTGCATCACTTGAAATGCTGATTTACATGTCAGGCAGTCCAAATTGCAAGCGTGGCAGTGAATGCCGTTTGGCTGTCCAAGATAAACATGTTTATAGTTGTCGTTTTCTTCTACGCCGGAATGGCGGTAATGGGGCACTTTGTGTATTCGCCGTGCACGTTTCTGGACAGCTTATAGGTACTTCATTTTCATATTGTAAAAATGTGAATGTTTCCTGGGTTCGTCTGTGAGGAACATTTTTTTCTGTTACCATTTTTGTAAACGACGCGTTGTCGGTAGACAGAGAGTGGTGCGGCCTTTTTGGTGATTGTACAGTGTATATGGATTGGCATAGACATCGAAATTTTAGCGGTAATGTGTAGCAAATCCGAATCACATATGGGGACACTGTACTTATTTCACTGGGGTTCGATTCCCGATGGTGTCATTAGAATTTTTCCTTGACGTAATCTTTCCGGCCGCACTATAGCCCTGGGGTCGACTCAGCCTGTAACAGAAATAAGTACCAGGAACACTTCCTGGGGGGTAAAAGCGGCTGGTGTGTAGGGCTGAGAAACTTACCACATACATTTCCCTATTGTCATGAAATCTGGGAGACAACTTCCTGGAACCCTTGGGGCGTATCGAGGCCTGTACTGGGATTGCTTTACCTTTTGCTTTTACCTGTAATATTAATACGTAACAATAAAATTGTCAATACGCGACACTTTATTAAGGACATCTAGAAAGCTACAGTTTCGGTTGTGTAAAACAGCCATCATCATCTGGCTTCGTATTTCGGAAGTACGTACAGAAGGCAATCATGTAGCTATAACCATACATTCGCTAGTAAAACTTAGGGCGAGATCTCACATTTTAAAAGCATTTTATGTACTTCTAAAATACGAAGCCTGATGATGGCTGTTACAAACGGAACATGTAACTATGTAGATCTCCTTAATAAAGTGTTGTGTATAGACTGATTATTTTATTGTTACGTGTCGGTATTGACACAACCGGGACGACACACACATTAAAATAGTATTATTAATTATAGCGCCTGAGGGACGTTGTGATATCACGATTTCATCACATATGTACTCCCTGAACTTCAGAAACGTATGGAAAGAAACTACGCAATATGCACTAGGCAATGCTCTCATCTATAGAACTTTTTTCAAATTTCTGCTGGCAAAGGTGGACGCTAGAGTATTCGAATCAGATGTCATTATCTTGTCATGTTCGTAATTACGTATCATTTGCACACCTGTACCTTGTGCAACCAGGAGTGTCATTTTTTTGGTCATCCTATGCATTATTTTCGAAATATAAAGGGCGCTGTCTGAGTTGCCATGCAAAGGATTCATGTCGACCACCATTGCAGTTGTCGGTGTGGGTGGTTGTAATCTGTCTGACGACGGGTTCAACGCCTCTTCCAAAATGGGTCATCCACATAGTGCGATCTAGAGCTTCCTCCTTCAAATGAGAGTATCCTCGCCTGTCCTTAAGGTCATCCAGTAGTGTCTTACGTCTTCCTCCTCGTCTTCTTGTCACTCCTGTCTCCCCCTTTATCTTTCCTTCAATAACATGTTTTAGAAGGCAGTTTTGTCGTAAGATATGACCAATCCAGTTAGCCTTCCGTTTTCTTATTTCATGTAGGATATTCCTCTGCTCATTGACTCTAAGTAACATTTCTTCATTTCTCACACGATCGGTCCAACTGATCTTCTCCATCCTTCTCCAGCACCACATTTCAAAACTTTCCAGGTGTTTCTGATCTGCTACCCGATGCGTCCACGTTTCAGCACCATACAAAGCCATGCTTCAAATGCAGCATTTTACTAGTTTCTTCCTCAAATTTAAGTCCAGTGTGCTGGTAAAAAGATTCTTCGTCTTGTCTTTTGCCATGGAAATCCTGGATTTAATTTCACAAGTACATCTTCCATCGTTTGTTAACATGCTACCCAAATATTTAAAACATTCCACATTCTCCAGTTGTTTTTGGTCTATCGTTACTGGGGATGTTTGTCTTGAAATTCTCATTACTTTTGTATTTTCCACATTCGTTGTTTTTGGTCTACCGTTACTGGGGATGTTTGTCTTGAAATTCTCATTACTTTTGTATTTTCCACATTCATTTCCATGCCATAGCATCTTCCAATTTCAGTTAGTTTATCAATCATGCCTTGTAGAACAGTTTCTTCCTTAGCCATTAGCGCAAGGTCATCTGCATATTTCACATTTTGAATAATGTGCCCTCTGATGTTGAAGTCTCCAAGCCCATCCAGAACTTCCTTGGTAAGGCATTCGCTGTACAAGTTGAAGAGAATTGGTGACAAACAGCATCCTTGTCGAACTCCTCTTCCAGTCTGCACACTCTTGTCTCCCCTCGGTCCAGTCGTACTTTAACCCTCTGATCCATGTACAATTTGCTAATCAATTTTCTTTCACGCATATCGATACCAGTTCTCTTTAGGATCCGCATTAATTTGGTCCAGTTTACGCGGTCAAATGCCTTCTGCCAGTCTATGAAGCAAACACACAGTCCTTCATCTATCTCCAAATTTCGTTCTGATATTATTCTCATCATCCAAATTGCATCCCTGGTCCCTTTTCCTCTTCTAAATCCAAACTGATCTTCTCCAAGTACATCCTCAATTTTCCTTTCAATCCTTCTTCCAAGTATCTTTGCTATTATCTTTGTTGTATGTGCAGTAAGACTGATTGTGCAATGTCGCTGCATCTTGTAGCTTGTGTCTTCTTCTTTAAGGCAGTCATTGTAACTTCTGTGAAGTCCTTCGGCCACTCTCCAGTTTCATATATGGCGTTGATTAGTTCTGTCAATATTGTCAAACCACCTTCTGCCAATAACTTGAGCACATCTCCAGGTACATTATCATCTCCTGTAGCCTTCCTGTTCCTCATTTCCTTGATAGCTTTTTCCACTTCACCTTGTAAAATATACGGGCCTTTCTCGTCTATATCTACTTCTTCTTCAGGTTCACCTTCTAGGGTTTCTGTTCGATTAGTTCGATCGTATAGTTCTGTAACATAATTCTCCCAAATTTTCATCACCTGCCTCTGATCCACTATTCTATTCCCCTGGGAGTCTTGGATGCCAATGTTTTGAATCCCTTGGGCCTCCTTCCAACCTAGTTCTTTTGTCTTCATGTACATCAAATCATAACGTCCTGTTCTTTGCATTTCCATAATCTCATTACATATGTTCTCAAGATATTCCTTTCTGGCTTTTTCTGTGACTCTTTTCAATTCGTTCCTGCCTCCTGTAGTTCCTCCTACCTTCGTACTAAGTACCAATTGTTGTATACATACGGTTGTACCTCCTGATGATGGGCCTAGATAAGCCCGAAACTTGTAGAGGTTAAGTTATGCATCATATTGGTTTTTCTTTACACGATTATATCGAGATGCAAGGTCATCGAGATGCTGCGGCATGCCGTTTTTCGGAACGTGGACGGTAATATTCTTCCCCGAATGCCAGGTGTTACTTCTTACATTTTGGCACATTACCGCTGCAGTTCGTTCATTCTGAATTAACCGCAAGCCCGTGCCTTATGCAAGTGTTGCAGCAACTGCTGTCGCAAACCTGTAATGTGAAGGTTGGGCTTGGAAGTGAAACAACTGCCACCAGACCACCCAGTATGGGCGACACGACGGTCTTCGGTACAAGGACATGGCCCCCATCTGGTGTAACTTTCTGCAAACCATCGCACTGTCCCCAGAGCTCGCAGGATACTGATGTACCTATTCTGGAAAACCAAACTTGGTGCCTCAAAAGTTCAGTGCTGTACAGAACTCCTGATGATGCGCTATGTGACAATAAAGAAGAGGACTGGACAGTGAATGGCTGTGAGTTTGAACTCTGAAAGTGAAGTTTTCCTTTCGTTGCCGTGTGCAAAAGTACGTGTGTTCGGTCTTGTCCTTGCCGACACGTGCATTGGGAGGATTTTTCACTACTGTTATTTATATTTATATTCACTTTTATTTCACTTTTGTCATTGTACGAGGTGCGATAATTTAATTCCCGGAATGACCCTGTGAAAGCAAAATTTGCTTAACTGTGCACTAGCGGCTGCTGTCGCCTTCGAAATACTCTCCTTGTGAAGCTATGCTCTTCGTGAGACGATGGTGCCACTGCCGGAAACAGTCTTGAAAATTGTTTTCCGGAATACCTCGCAGTAACGTTTTCACGTTGCGTTGGATGTCAGAAAGATCAGCAAATCTTTGTCCCTTCAGGGCATTTTTCTAATTTTAGAAAGAGCTAAAAATCGCAGGGGGCTCAGTCAGCTAAATAAGGTGGGTGGTCCACTTTTGTGATGGAGTTCTTAGCCAGAAACTCGTGAAATCTTAGAGCATCATGCGCAGGGGCATTGTCATGGTGACGAATCCACTTATCAGGCCAGAGTCCCGGTCTTTTCCTCCGAACAGATTCCCGTAACCTTGTCCGCACTTCCAAGTAACACTGTTGATTTACGTTTTGTCCTTGTGCAATGAATTCATAGTGAACTATCCCCATGTGATCGAAGAAACACACAAGCATGGTCTTGACCAGCGACCGAGACATGCGTGCTTTTTTCGGCCGAGGTGAATTCTGTGTTTTCCACTAAATGCTCTGTCGTTTTGTTTCCGGGTCGTATTGAAAACACCTCGTTTCATCACCGGTAATGACCCTATCAAACATCTCTGCATTGCGTAAAAGATCAGATGAAATGTGAAGCCGACGTTGTTTCTGTACATGTGTCAAGATTCGAGGCACCATTTTTGCGGAAATTTTTCTCATTCCCATACCTTCCTTTACAATCTGTCGCATTGTTTCCCTATGCATATTCAATTCTTCTGCTGTTACTGTCACACCTAATCTTCGATCTGAGCGCACCAAGGTTCGTACTCTGTCCACATTTGCATTTGTCCTTTGCGTTTTTGGCTGCCCACTTCTTGGGTCGTCTTGCACATCTCGTCCTTCCTTGAACCGCCTGTGCCATTCAAAAACACTCGATTTCTTCATAGCGTATTCACCATAAGCCACTGTTAACAGGGCTAACGTTTCACTAGCACTTTTACCAATCTTCACACAAAACTTGATGTTTATCCGCTGCTCCAGATTCTTGTCACTCATTTTTCCGCTAACCGTATGCCACGGACAAGTACTACTTCCTCTGCTGCTCGGGAACGATCGACTCATTTGGTCTGTGGCTCGTAAACGCAAGTTGTAACATGTCCAAACGTGCTTGAGTACACGAGTTTGCCTGACTCAACACCCCAGCGACACGCTGCGACTATTCCGGGAGTTAAATTGCCGCACCATGTATAAATATTTATTCAAATTGCTTAGGGGAAGAGTTTTGTAACTTGTCATCGAAAATGCTGTACTTACTTTCTTTGCAATAAATCTTTAAAAAAAAAAAGTGTTCTTGGGGACGTGCATATAGAGCCCTGGAGCGTGAAGTCTGCAACTCGTCTTCTTCTTGTTTAACCATCTTCACCTTATGTATGTACGTCGTATCGCACCAAACGTTTTCAGACGCGATTCTTAGTAACAAACAGTAGTTTAATTTCTGCCCACATGAACAAGACTTTCCCAAGTGGTAATTGTGTTCGGTGTTCACGAGGGCATTCGCTAATATGAATACAAGTCAGCAGGAGACGATAAGAGCAACTAGGTGTAATTAATTATTCACTACTCATGATGTGCGAATGACCATGCACGTCCTGACGCGCGAAGCTTCGGAGTTCGTACTATTGATAAAGCGCCACTTGATTAAACAAGACACACAAAATCAGGGCAGACGATACTGGATACTTTGTGGTTCCTAAAAGAGCGTGGATGTAATGTCCCGGTATTTTTCTCTGCCTGTGCCTTGTTCAGCACACACTGTTGCTGCCACTGCTGATGTGGAATTGACTTGCACGGTGTAACTCCATGGAACAAAGTCCTTCCTCAGAAGCTAATGGCCCCTTAGCTTGTCAAGATTTTTCCTCTCTTATTGGACGGATAAGTTTACTACTATATTCATACCAAACCGTTACTCGACCCTGTACTGAGCTGGATGAGTCTAGTCTACATCATCACCCCATTTAAATTCCATTTTACTATTACGGTCTCAATACTCATGTATCTCCTCCGTGTTTCTTCACTTCAGATGTTCCGGCGAAAATGTATTCTCGTTTCTCGACTTCCTCATACGTGGCGCTAAATTCCCCTCACATTACCCGTGATTTGATAATCGTAGATAATTGGTGATGAATATGAAATGAAGCTTCTTGTCGTGCAGTGTGACAAAACGTCCTGACTGGCTCTGGCCACCGCCAAGCCTCATATTAAATGTGTGCCGGGGGCGCTTTTCCGGGTATAAGGTGGCCAGAGAGTGAACCTAACCACTCACCTATATCTAGTGCTGAAGTTAAGAATGAGAAAATCTGTACCTAAGCATCATATACCTTCATGGCGTGCACAAGAACAACTCTCTACTGCTTTACTTCTGAATTTATCGATGTACTTCTTCTTCTTACTTTTCTTCGTTAGGTACTTAGATGTTTCTGGCAGTAAAGTACTTAGCAGTGCACTCGGTGTCTGTTATACACTGAGATACTCGTTCTGCGGCACGGGTACAGGGTGTTCCGACGGACGATTTAGGCTTGCGTTAGGTGGAACGAAGTTTACTGACATATTTTCATGTTCGGCTTAGAATCTTTATCTTCCTTTCTTAGCGCTCATTGCCCACATTAGACTTTGATTCCATATGCACTACACACTTCGACTCAAGTGCTGTAATTCTTATAACGTTGTGTAAGTTTGAGAAGATATTTAAGTACACCGAAGGTGGACCCTCTTAGGAATTCAACGTTTCTGGGTGGTGACGACAAGCATTGCGTACATACTGTATCATGCAACTAGGAAGTAATTTGGAAAGAAATTACATTATAAGTGCTATTATATCAACATTCATTGTGTGATACCTGTTTCTTTAAACCGCAGTTTCTCCAATTAAATTCTAGAAGGCCTACATGTGTCAAATGTATGACCGGGTTCTATCCATATACTTTAATATTTGTCAGTAGTACTCGTAGTATCCAATACAGAGTGGACGCTGGTTAATTACATGAACTTATTTCTTGCTGCCAATCGCAATAATACCAGTAACAAAGTTCATTGTCTGACATGTATTTACTTTAACAACAGTCAGGAAACAGGCCGCTGCAAGCCAACTCACACCTGCTTCATCCTACATAATGCATTCGTCTCTTGAAAAGCTCCTGTTCTCGCGAAACAGTAGCGATGCATGCTTCAGTTGAATATAAAGCTGTAAAATCGATGGACTCGGGGCATATACGTTGTTGAGGATACAGCCTGCCCATAAGTCGCTTTACCCCGTCACAGATATCACGCACCGCGTAGCCAGATTATAATAAGTGCGGCCAGTGAATGTGAAACCCGCGGCAGGAATTGTAAAACTGCCTTCATCTTTGCAGTTTGGCGAGTCTTTCCTCTGTCTTTCTTCAGTAAGGAATGTACAGGATCGGTTACAGTAGGCTCATTTGGGGGATCATGCTTAGATTGGGCGAGTTCACTGTCATATGCAAAACCCATTATGCCCATCGCCCATTGATTGACGATTAGACTGCATAATCCATGAGAGAGCACGAACCCTTGGCCAGTGATGCAGACAGCGTGTACATTTGTGTTGGAAAAATAATAATACACTGTCTTTCGCAAGTAACATTACATTATTATGTACGAGGTATTTCTAGTTTTTCGATATTCGCCTTCCGAACATTAGCTGTCCTTCGTCAGTTGGAGTAATTGAGGAGGCCCTACGTAGGGCCTGGCTTGCACCGAAGACAGCCGAAGTACCCCGTTCCCGCAGTCATGGTGCTTTCTTTTAAGTTCGCAGCGGTACCAAACCGAACAGCACAGCGAAGATCATGACGTTTCGTTTGCAGTTCATGCTAGGGTGGCCCAGGTCGACAAAAAAAGACTATGTCATGTGAATATGCGGATAGTGTCTCTCCGGTTTTAAGATATTTTTGGTGTGCTTTTCCGAACAGCGTTTCGCCGACCTGCATCGACCTTTTTGTTACGAAGCAATTCATTGAACAAGGTTTTGGTGACACGATATGGCGATAAAACCAACAAATGTATATAACGTTTAAGAGTATATTATATTATGTTAAGTTACATTATATTATATACGTAGTATGCCTTCTACATGTTTCGGCCACCTGTGTGGCCATAGGGAGGTGCGTTGCAAAGGATATATTACAAAACTTTTGAACCAGTGCACAAGCTACATAGAATTTATGACAAAAAATGTATATGTATTTTATATTTTAATATCTTAAACCATATATTTTAAAACTTAATAACTTTTTCATTGGTTCAACAAATTTTGTAATATGTCCTTGTAATGAACCTCCCTGAACATGTAGGGGGCACACCGTTAACCCTTTGACGCCTAACGACCTATATACACGTCGTACCGCACAGCTAACCTCCAGACGCTGCATTTTATATATTTATTCAACAAATATGCGTACTGAATATTTTAAACATGCTGCACACTCTCTGTTTTTTCCTCTTAAAAATGCCGTTTATTTCATAATTCTAACTTTTTTATTTACACTCTGTATTTTAAATACAGATGTGCTAAAATTTAAATGTAAAATTCCGGCGCCAGAGGGTTAATGTAAAGTAATGTAATGTAAAATACTCTTAAATGTTACGCATTTATTGGTTTTATCACCGTATTGAATCAGCTTAGTGCATGGTCATGGATTATTTATAATTGATTTTGGTGATACTGTGCACCCACGTTTCATTTCCGTTCCGTTCGGTGCCCCGTGCTAATCTTTAGCACGGGGCACGAGAATCCGTGTATACTGGCCTTTTATTGTGCTGAAGTCTCTTTCTGCTTGCGCGTCCTGAACGTCCTTCATATCAAGATGCGTTTTCTGCGTTTTATAATCTTTACCGCCCACCATTATTTTTACATTTGGCATAACGTTATTTGGTCACCGACCGCTACTGGATTTTTCTGTGGGTGGTTTCAGGTCTCTGAGGGTCATTCAAGGACATCGGCAAAAGTCAGACTGGTCGTACTGACATCCTCCTCATTTTATCACATGGCCTTTCAGAGGAGCGCGCCATGTAACTTCCACTGACGTGCAGTTTGTGTTACAAGAAGCAGTCCTAAACGGCTAAGACTGAGTGGAAGGTGGCGTTGGTTGAGTCCATAATTACGACCGTCGCGCGCATGTAGCATATATTGTTATGCGCATATGCTTTAATTTACATACAGATGTGTGTGTCGAATTAAACTGATAGATAATCTCATATTCACGAGATCGAAGTTTGTTGCAGGAATTGTGACATTGCAGCTCAAAAAAATATATATATATATCCGGTACTTGCTTCCTGACAGCAAGCGAAGTTGGAAATATCCCTTGTATATATATTAAGTAATAAAATAATTGTTGATGTTCTTTTTTCACATTGTGATAATAATTTTGGAATAAAAACAAAAATAACTAATCATCCTGAGTCCTGAATTTGTAATATTCGTTTAATGCATCACCGTCAATAAAGGTAGCGTTGCATACCGTCATAAAAAACACCGCAGTTCGTGTATGTGTTTATTTATGTATGTATGTAAGAGAAATTAACTGCGTCACTGGACACAGCTGTTGGCCTTACGTATTTCGCAGAAACATAAACTGCACGGACAAGAGACTTGCGCGACAAACCAGTAGTCTCACAGCTGCAGATGACAGTTTGCAGCCTTTTTGGAACCCCAAATTCATTACTGTGCTCAAAATATTCCGCCAATGCTGCGTGTCGTAAGCCAGACGAATCCGCCCCACCTACTGGCAAATTTTTAGACGCGTTCGCAAAATTGCGAAGAGCGACTGTTGGGTTCGTCTCGTCTGTCCGTCCGTCTGCCTGTCTGTCCGTATGGAAAAATTCCTGTCCCACTGGGCGGATTTTTATTAAATTTGGTATTTGAGGATTCTTAAAATATCTGTCGAAAGAATTCAAGAGCCTTTAATTAAAGTATGACAAGAATAATGGGCGCTTTGCATGAATACCAATATATATTTAGAATAATATCTCGCTCAGTTCTTCCTGGAATGAGAAATGTTTGAGACAAAAGTTGTAGAAAACGTAAAAACGCACAGTTTATGTTCAATAACTATTTTCTCCGACAATCATGCCGCGTATGAGATAGTGTAGAAAAATATAATACAGCGAGACAGGCTACAGATCACACTATAATAGGACGCAGAAAAGTTGCGATTGGCATGTCGGATAACTAAGGCAAGGATACAGACACACTATTTAATCTTATTGCTTCATATTTGATTAATTCCGTCTGATTTCGTGACATGCTTTACGGCAACGCCTACAAAACTGAGAAACTGCGTAATGACTCATCCGTCATTACGATCTGTTCAGCCCAATCGTATGTCTAAAGAAGACCATGAGCAAACGAACATTCTTTTGTCTCAGTGCAGCATCGGGCACTTAACGTTAAGTTTCGAGGTTCTTACAGTGGTGACTGTGAAGGTTCCACTCTTCTTGGGTGTTATCACCTTGTAGTTTGGTAGGTTTGGTAGCACCTTAAGACCGGCGTCATGTTCCAGAAAGCCGCAATCTTAAACGAATGGATAATTTCATGCAGTACGTCAGCCATGGTTTCTTGATGTTTCCTTATTTCTTTCTTAGTTTCTTCTTTCAAACAGCTTTTGCCCTACTTTCACTATTATATAATAAAACTACACTCGTATGATTACACTTGCATGTTTTTGAGAGTATGTCCCTTACTGCTTTAGAAACCTTATCATTTGGAGCTTTCTAGGGTTACGTCAGGTGTGTTCCATTGAATCGGCCTCTCCGTCTTCACTTTGGCCGTTGTGTTCCTGTCAGTTGGTAGCAGATGTCTATTGTGGAAGACATTCTGTATTCGTTTTAGACGCGTTTGCAAATTTGCGAAAAGGGATCATTAGTTCCGTCATGTCTCTCCTACCGTCCGCCCGCCCACTTGGAACAGCTCGGCTATCACTAGACAGATTTTCATGAAATTTTATATGAGTATTTTTCAAAAATATGTCGAGAAATTTCGATTGCATGAAGACCAATATACATTTATGATATCGCTCAGTTCGACTTAGAATGAGAAACGTTTCACACAAAAGTTGTTGAGAAATTCAAAACACACATTCTGTGTTCAATAACGGGGGTTTTTTTCCTCCGAAAGTCATGCTCTTTGTGAGAGAATGTGGAAAAAAAAATATGGTAGATCCAAACAGGCCATAGATGACAATGTAATACGACGCATGCGCTTGGAATGATTGGATAACTTAGGCTACAGATACACTGAGAACACGTAGGACTTACGGATTCTCCACGGTAACAATGATTACGTGAAACATGTTTCAGTGTTACGTTATACGTACATTGTTGTCTTGTTTTAAGATTTCTAAAAACTTTGGTTAGTATTTTTGTATCTACTTGACAGCATTTGCAGCTTTCAGTATTTACCTAATATCAGGATTTGATCTGATGTCGCAGTCTAGGTAAGCGTAATAGTGGTCTTAAGCAGTGAATTTCTGCCACTCTGCTACATTTTTTCAGTAGATTCCGTTTGTCCTTTGATTTATTATTTTGGAAAACAGTTACGAAATTCGCCTTCCTATGGAATATTTTGTATTGAAAATCAGTAGACATTATTCTTTTTTTTTAGTTCAGTATTTGCATTGCAAATATTTGGGGCGGGAGTCATTTAACCATTTGACGCCTAACGGCCACTATATGGGTCGTACCGCACAGCTAACCTCCAGACGCTACATTTTATATATTCAACAAATATACGTACTGAATATTTTAAACATGCTGCATAATCTCCGTTTTTTCCTCTTCAAAATGCCGTTTATTTCATAATGCTACCTTTTTTGG
>JGI20166J26741_10331114_pt1 | contig 16353 bp, 13 predicted proteins | sample TergutCu122P5_FD_26741 | JGI IMG/M metagenome (IMG submission 26741)
TACATTTTCTCCCTATGTTGTCGAGATATAGTCGAATGAGTAAGACAGTGCAGCAGGCGAGCAGCGCTCGTTGCTCCACGACAGGTGACGTTTTCGCGTGAATGAGCAGTGCTCGTTGCTCCACGCTGAAGGGTTAAAATAATTACAGTAGCAGTATAATTAAAAAGTTATTCTGAGATAAAAGATATAAACAGTATAAAAAGTTGGGTGTGTGAACTCGGGAGGGGGGATTATGGTGTCAAACTGGGTATATTCCTGTTTGGCAACACTGGTTTTCTGTGGTGTCACTGTGAATTGGTTGCCTGGTAGTGCCGTGATGGTTAGTTCTTGGCAGATGTTACGTAGAGGTCGATCTCCAACCATTGTGGTGGAGCTTGTTAGCCGCAAGTGGTTGAAATACATATACTTCGTTGTGTAGTTGGAAAGTCCAGGTTTGAATGTTGTTATTGCACATTAGAATATCTTTTACGGCTGTGTGGTAATATCGAATGAAGATTCACTGTGGTGGTTTTGTTCTGTTTTTTTTAATCTGTGAATAAAGAAGCGTGTTATGTTGAACTGAGATTATGAGGATAATGTCGTTCTTGTTTTCGAATATTAGGTGAATATTACTTATGTATTAGAGAGATATTGAATGGTATGGTTATTGTTGTTGATAACGGCAGTGTTTCTGAATCTTTGTAAATGTAGTTTAACTTACAGAAATCACGTTTGAAATAATTTCTCGAAGATTGTCAAATTATTTCCTGCTGTAAGTAGAGGGCAATGGCGTGCATATACGTCAATTTCTTGAGGAACACTGGTATCATTGTACAGATGTTGTGTTGTGTGTTGAACTGATGGGGTATTGATCGAGATGGAGAATGTGGTATGGGAGGGGGGAAGGGTTGGTAGGTTTTTAGGATGGTGTCAAAGATTTGGAAATACTGTGAGGCTGTTATTGAGATGGTTGTTGGAAGCTACTTGTATATGGATGTAAAAGCATTCTATTGTATTGAGGTGAGAGCACTTCTTTTGGAAATGTAATACTTGCATGGTGGTGTTGATGGTTCTGAAAGAATGTATGTATTCATTTAGGTGTTGAGCAAATCTGGAGGAATGACTATTGTTACGAAAGGCTCGTTTGTGTTCATTGTCTCTTATTGTGAAATTCATTTCTGTTTGTCCTATATAAGCTTTTTTGCAATTGGGGCATGTTAATTTGTACATTCCAGATAGTGAAAATTTGTCAGGGTTCCAGTTTTTATGTATTAGGTGATTTTGTATGGTGTTATTTGTGTGTTAGGCTATTCTAATATCTGAGTGCTTGAATAAACTAGTGAAATATGTGGTTTCCTTACCTACGTAAGTGAATGTGACCCATCTGTGCTTATGTGTTGGTGAACTTTGTTGTTTGTTTGGGTTAAGGTTGGGGGGTTTTTGTGGTTGGATTGGGAAGGAATTATTGTAAACGATGTTGTGGTTAATGTTTTCTTCCTGTTGGTATTCTTCTTTGTATAGTTGGTAGGTGTTTAGTCTATTGTATAGAAATTTGATTGCAGCATACTTGTGTTGTGTGGGTTGATTGGATGTGTAGGGGATGATAGTGTCACAAAATGTGGGTTTTCAAAAATGAAGTTTTTATGTTAGTTGGAGTTTTGTGGATGGATATTTCTAAGTAGTTTAGTGTATTGTTCTTTTCTATTTCTGCTGTGAAGTGTAATTTGGGGTGTGTAGCATTAAAATCTTTTAGGATAGCTTGTATGTTATTGTAGTTGGATCGAAAATCAAAAAGATATTGTCTACATATCGAAAATAGTTTATGATTTTGTGTTTTTGTGTTAGGTGTGCAAGATGTGATTTCTCTGTATGTTGTAGGAACATTTCTGCTGTTATGCTAGAAGATGAGGCACCCATTGCAAGGCCATCATTCTGAATTATTATGTCGTTATTATTGGTGAAATAATTCTGTTTTGTGATAACATCATACCAATTTAGGAGTTCTTGTTTTATTTGAGTGTCTATTAGATTGTGTTCCATGATGTCTGCAAGAATTTGTTTGGTTTCTGTAATTGGGATGCTCGCATACATGTTAGTTATGTCGAGTGAAGCAAATGTGAAATAGGGGAGTATTGGGGTTTCTTTCAGTTTTTGAATGAGTTCGATGGTGTTTTTTATGTTGAAGGAGTATGGTAGTGGAGTTCACTGGTTGATTTTTTGTGTGAATAACTTGGATAATTTGTAAGCTGGGGCATTACACCAATTTTTATTGGGACAAATAGGTTGGTCAGGTTTGTGTATTGTTAAAAGACCTTTTATGGTAGGTGCTGAAGGGTTTAAGTTAATGTATTTCCATTTAGATTCTTGTGGGATGAGTGTCTTACTATAATTTATTGTCTTTCTGATCTGAGTTTGAAAGGTTTTTGTTGGGTCTGTTGTTGAAGTTTGAAAATTGTTCTCTTGTAGGAAGTTCTGTATCTTAGTTTCATATTGTTGGATGGGGAGAATGACTATAGAATTGCCTTTGTCAGCTACTGTTATCATGGCATTATTATTTTTAAGTTTGGTTTGTATTGATTTTATCGTTTGGGATTCTGGGTGTGTGTTGTATGTGAGGTTTGAGTTATTGTGGTGTTCTAGGGTCTCTACACGATCTGCTACTAGTTTTCTATAAAATTCACAGTCTGTGTTGGGTAATTGTGTAATGGCTGTTTCTGCCTCAAGAGCAAGGTTAAGTAACCAGTTTTTCTTTTTGGTATGTACGAGTAAGTTGTATTTGAGTCCTTTCTCTTGTAAGGTGGTTTCACTGTTGGAGAAAGTTCGTTTGTATTATTTATGACTCTGGGGTGAAAAGTGTGTCTTTCTCGTGGTGTTACTGTTTGTTCTCGAATTAATTTGTTTAGTTTGTTGTCTAGATTCATGTATTTGGCCTGTGTTCCTTTTTGTAGTTTTTCTTCAATTGTATGTTGAATATATGGCCATGTGTTATTCCGAGCATTAGGTAAGTTTAGGTGCGGATGTTACATTTGTTGGTTTAAGTGTTGTATAAGTATTTAATTTAATCTTTGATTCCTACGTTGGGCACTTTATGTCATGTATGTTTGAAGGTGTGGGAGGTATTTGGGACTTATTTTGGCGTAGGTGGGAATTAATTGTTTTCTAAGGCATTGTTGGTTGAAATAAATATTTGCATTGCAGTTGTATTTAAAAAAAAAAAAGTTTTGTTAAGAAACACATGTTTTGAAGCATGGGGTCATCATTAGGTGTAAATGTATGCATGGATGGTGGTTAAACATTCAGAAAACATTTATGCCTGTAGATGACCCCCATGGGTCAAAATTTATAGAATTCTATAAAATCAGATGTTGGATTTATAATACATACAAGTAGTTGTGGTGACTGCATCATCTTTGTTACTTAATTTACCAAACAGAGTGTGATGTCCTACATTGAGTTTGCATGCTTTGTGATATGCTGCAGATCCTGGTGGCCTTGAAACACCTTCACAGTGAGAACATTGTGCACTGTGACCTCAAACCAGAGAATGTCCTTCTAAGTTCTGACTCAGACTTCCCCCAAGTGAAGCTGTGTGACTTCGGCTTTGCTAGAATCATTGGTGAGAAGTCATTTCGACGCTCAGTGGTTGGAACACCTGCCTATCTTGGTACGTTGTGTGAAGAAAACTACTAAATTTATTCCCTTTTATTCACTTTGTTTCACTCTGTCTTCTGGAGTTCCTTCCTTTCATCACTCTTTTGGTACTTAATATTTGTAGCATGTGCTTGAAGATGATTTGTTTGACAGAATTTCACACAACTGTCACTAAATTTATTAACTTTTATTCAAGTTTTATCCCTCTCCCATTTGGTATTTGTTCCTTTTTTCACTCTCTTCGCACCTGATATTCATAATATGTGTTTTATGATGATACATTTGACAGAGTTGTCATACATGTCAGTGGTTCAGATGTTTTTAGCGTATGTTATTTGTGGATGGAAGGGCTGTCCTTATAATTCATTTATATCTAACCTTATCTTGTAAAGTATGAACTACCAGTATGATTTTGTTTCTTAAGGAAAGAAAGTTTTGGAAAACCATCATGAATTTATGGACTTCCATTGATTTACTTAATGGAATATAGTAGTGATTAACAGCCCTGCTTCTTACTGAGCAAATTGTGGGTTTGAATGGTGGTTTGCAGACTTGCTACCCTTGATGATATTTGCTTTAGTACAAGTCCAGCAGACAAAAGGGATTGATAAATTGTAAATACTCAGGTTTCTTAATAATTGTTACACATTTATTGCTCAAAGTGTGCACGTATAGCTGCGTCCATGTCTAACTGCATGATGTTTCTTTATCATTTTTGCATTGCATTATTGTGTTAGTGCATTCTGTGATCAAACTGACCGAATGGTCCATATTTTTTTAAACTCTAATACTGTAACTCCCAAATTAAAATGTGGCCATCAGGTCTGTAGCAGCAGGGGATGTAAACTGTTGTTTCCCAGGCAATAAATTAAACTATGACTGCTACACTGTGGAATCAGGAGATTTGAAATTCCTATTGCAGATAGTAGAAGGTTAATATCTGAATCTACTGAACAGATTTTGATTAAATATTGTTTGATGTATGCAAAATTTGATTCTCATTTGTATTTGTTTAGTATAACTGCTGCTTTGTGTGCATTATAAATTATGCTCCAGTTTTCTGACCAGCTGCACCTTGTTGTTACAAATTGAAGATTCAGTAAAATGTTCTTAGGCTAGCAGACATGTCAGGTGGTTGAATGGGGAGTAAACAAACTTTTTGCAGACCATTTCTCTTCACATCTTCAGGGAACTGACTACCTCCGAAATTGTCAGCTTCACGGTACACCTGCCCATTATATTTGGGTGGTGAGACCAGGGGGTCAGGTGATGGAGTGAACTACCTGCTGTGCTGCATCTAATTAAGATTTGCCACTTTCATTTGTAATACTTACTGGTATCGTGAATGTTTAACACTTCAGTTACGTTGTGGTTTAATTTCCAACTGCTGCCCAGGATGGAGTTAAAAATTCATGGTACCTTTTGCTTTAAACATGCCATTGGGAAGGTTCATACAAACTGGGAGGTGATAAAGTTGAATGGGACACATCAGCTTCTGGCTTATGCTGATGATGCTGATTTATTGGTGAAAGCATATGTGCTGTAAAGAAAAACACAGAAGCATTTTTAACTGCTGGTAAGGAGATTGATCTAGAAGTAAATGCTGAGAAGACTGAGTATATGCCATGTTTTATGAACAGAATGGAGGACAGTATCACAACAAAAAGATAGGTAATAAAGTCCTTTGATTGAAAGTGTGGATTATTTCGGGTATTTGGGAACAATCCCTACAGATCAAAGTTGCATTCATTAAAAATTAAGACCAGATCGAACTCGGGGAATGCTTGCTATCATTCGATGCAGAATCTTTCGTCTTTCTATTGAGATACAAAGACAAATATACACAACTGTAATTTTTCTGTTGTGTTGTATGGCCGTGAAACTTGGTCTTTCACACTGGCAGAGGACTATATGCTGAGGGTATTTGAGAATAGGTTGCTGAGGAAGATGTTTGGGCCTAAGAGGAATGAGGTAACAGGGACCTTAGGAGAATGCGTAATGAGGAGATTTATGATCTGTACTCCTCATTAAATATTATTTGAATGTGGTATTCAAAACAAAAGAGATGGGTAGGGCATGAGGAGGATAGGAGAGAAGAGGTGTATGTAGGGTTTTGATGTGGAAACTTGAGGGAAAGTGACTACTTGGATGGTGTAGGAATAGGTCAGAGGGTAATATTGAAATGGGTCTTCAGGAAATAGGTTGGTGGATTGGGGGGCGGGGTTTATAGACTGGACTCATCTGACTCTCTGGCTCAGGATAGTGACAGGTTTTAGTCTCTGTTGTGCATGGTAATGAAAGTTCAGGTTCCACAATATTTCTTGACTAGTTGAGGTACTACTAGTGTCTGAAGAAGGTCTCTGCTACCTGTAGTTAGTTACATGAAAATGCACTCCTGCAGTACAGTGTACAGAGGCTGGTCAGCATGTGAGGATTTAAACACTGTACAGTACACAGATGCTGGCATGGAAGTTTTAATGATACATTATCTGATTGTGCGATGGCACTTTAACACATTGTACATTGCAGTGACTAAAGGTTTAAAGCAAGTTGTGTAAATGAGAATCCGAATTGCATCCAAAAACTACTGCAGTACTGGCACATCACTTGAACAGCCATGGCTGTTCTGCATAGTGACATTAGTTGGAAAAAAATGTAATGTCTTCAGGTGACAGGTCTGTGGTAGGAAACAAACAGAACCTGACACCAGGGTTGTGTGTTTGTTTGTATTTTAGATAGGAAGGCCATTGAGGTGACATCAGGGAAAGCATGAAGAAATGTGTGTTGCTGTTTTATAGTCGAACACAATATGATTTGCTGACTTCTTTTAGTGTATTCTTATTATGTAATATCTCCTGTTGCACAGCCCCTGAGGTTCTTCGTAATAAGGGTTACGATCGCTCTCTGGATATGTGGAGCGTTGGTGTTATTGTGTATGTTAGCCTTAGTGGGACCTTTCCCTTCAATGAGGATGAAGACATCAATGAACAGATTCAGAACGCAGCGTTCATGTATCCACCAAATCCCTGGAAGGAAATTTCTTCAAATGGTAAGTAAATATACTGTTATGAAGACAATATACTTTTCTTGTTTGTCTACTTGTAGCATTTCACCTACCAAACATGTTGGTGTGGTGGTAATGCTGTAGACATATATTCATGTTTTTCCTGACTGGTGTTTGTGGTGGTTATCCTTAGTTTCTTTTGGAAAATGCTGGGAAAGTACTTTGAAGTAACCCAGAACAGTTTCCTTCTGAATCCTCATGAAGCTGCATTCATTGTCTTCTTTACAAACACTCAGCACTGAATAATCTCTGCAGTTGAGACAGTGTCATTAAATAACCAAACAGTCTTGCCATCCTGTGGTAACAACTGCCTCACTTCAGTACCAGTGGCCTCTTGAATTATTGTTTAAATGACCTTCGTTGATGTATGCAAACACCCACTTATAAACACACTCTGGAAATATATTGCATTTTTAAGACATGCCGAATAATCCCTGTTGTATTTTGTATGAAGTGGTATTTATTTCATAATTTTATCTTTTCCTTTTCAGGTAGTATATTTTTCATAAACCATACAATAAAATTTAAATACCAACCCAGCCATTTAAGGATTGAGTGTTATGTCCCTAGGCATTGGCCACCTCCCAGAGGTCACATTATTTTCGGATTTCCCACAGGTTGTGGCCCTGAAAGGGGCTGGTTTTGGAATTTGCATCTCTCATTGGCTTGCGACAGTCGTGTCCCCGCTTTTCTACCTTGTGTTGTTGTGATTGTGATTGCTTGGTATATTTCCTTACAAAACCAAGAGCTTCACTGTTTATATCTTATTTTTGTTGCTAATCCAGCGAGTAGTTTCATCTGTTGTTCCCATTATCAGTTGCCTGATGATTATGGGGAAGTGGAATATTTAACAACTTTTCTGTCCATCATCAAGAGGAGAAAGTCAGCTTTTCTGTGTGTTGATCATGAACATGTATGGCATTAATACTTTTAAAATGAGATGTTTGTCAAAGTGATATTCCTTTACTGTGAGGTTACTTAATGATGTGACATGGCATATAAGGCTTTATGCTTTGACTTTATCCCTCATCTAAATTTTTAATGTAAAAAATTAAGATGTTTGGGAAGTGGGTTTTATTTTCATCTTTGGGTGGAGAAATTCCTCTGTAAGGACATAGTCCAAATAAGTAGCCATGCTACATATGTTTGATTTACATTTTCATGTTAATGCAACAGTTCTGTTTGTGGCCTTTCGTGAACAGTGTGAAGCGTCAGTTGGGGAGCAGTATATATTTCTTTTTGGCAGATAATGTCACACACCAGCATTATTAAAAGAAAGGAGTACTGGTGTAAAAACTGCAAATCTTGTCTGTAGTGTGGGAAGTGTTAAGACTTATCCAGGAACTATTTAAAATTATTCAGGCAATAATCTGAGCGGAGACAGAATGGATTTTGGTATTGTACCAGACTTTGTGCTTCTTATCGCTTTTGCATGAAGACAGGAACATCTAGTTCCCAGCACATTGTGTTTATTTCAGAATAAGAGACAATAGACAAAGCCCAGAAATCAGGTAGTACTGTCTGTAGTATATCATTGTCAAAACCATTTAGAATTGATTCTGGCCATTGTCTGTGATCCTGACATTTTGGTGTTAATGTGCAGCACATGGTTGACAGATGTGAGGGAGAACTATTAATATGGATTGTTAAGTGCAAATTTTGGTGACTTGGATTGAATTTGTACTCTTCACCAAATATCAGTAGGATGAAATGTGCAGGACATGTTGCATGCATTTTGAATATAAGATTTTTGGTCTTGAAACCTTTAGACAAAAGATGACTTGGAAATTTAAGACGACCTCACAGAGATAAATACCAAATTCAAGGAATAGACCTCATCTTGCATTAAGTTATATACAGTATTACTGTCATTAAGGTCATGGCCTGTCATCGTAGTAGTCACTGCTGTTGGAACCTTAAATGTCACACATTTCCTCCATATTCAAGGTAAAGTTTACAATGAAGATGTAGGCAGTGTATTCCTGTGAAACTGGATGCCCACCTACCAGACTACACGTTATCATAATGCAGAAGATGATGGCATGAATCTGCATTGCCTCTAATCATACAGTAGCCTGCATGTTCAATGAATGTGGAAATTTACTGAGCAGTCAAATATGTGTTAACATTTCAAACATGACCCTGCACCACAGGGTTGCTTAACCTTTATCCTACTGGGGTAGGTATTGAAAGTTAATGCATGGTTTTTGAATAGTGTTTTGTTTGAGCAGAAAAAGGTAAACGTGTGAAATAAAGGGCATTTTGTGAAAAATAGAACATATTGTGCAGCATGTGTTAAAAATACAGTAAATTTCTTTGTTGGTTGGAGATATAAATTGAACTTCTACAGGTGTTTTCTTACGTGCATTTGCTTACTATATGGTGGATTGGCAGCTTTGTTCAGAGGCAGGTATTGGTGTTAGTAGTGCAGAATTGTAATACTGGGAACATGCTCACGTGTTTCTTTATTTAAGATATTCAAAATGTCTGTAAAGACAGAAGTTATGATTTGCACATGCGTACACCCGCTTTATGTACTTATGAATCACAGTGCAGTGTGTCTCATTGTGGCATGTGTTTTAAATTGGCAGCTATTGACCTAATCAACAACCTGCTGCAGGTAAAGCAGAGGAAGCGGTACACAGTTGCCAAGTCGCTTGCACATGTATGGTTACAGGTGAGTGACCAGCATCTTGTTAGGCTGTACCATTGGTCAGATGCTTAATGCTGCAAAGGGTTTCATTCCCATGACATTGGTACTGGAATAGGTTAGTGGTACTGGATTAGGTTCTTCCTGTACTTCATTTGTTGTTTACCATTTAACATACCTACTATTAGTGATTCACATGCACCTGTTATTACTGTCATCATCATTCAAGGACATTATGATGAATCTGTTTGAGGCTGCATACCAGTGGACTGTCATACAGAAACTTCTTGTTGAATGTAGTAGCATTTTATGATCAGTAGCCATGGTTTGATTGTTGTAGGTGATGAGCCAAATGAATGAACAGCATTGAACTAGTTAATTCACAGTAACAAAGTTGTTAGGATGATGTGGCCATATTTTTTTTTTTTTTGGTTCAAAATTCATTGCATCAGATTGTTACGAGAAGGGTTCAAACCTTCTGTGTTGTGCATAAAACAAAATGCTTCAATGTTAGATGCACATGTTTACACTATAGCCAGCATTTTACTAGACCTAAAATTTCAGGCTGAGATAAGACTGTATTTTAGACAAGCAGTTTTTAAGTATGTTCTATCAGTTTGTCATGAATACCAGTTGTCCTAAAAATTACTGTAATGAGACAGTGAGTAACTTAACTGGCTTTATTTTTGCTGACATGCTGTTCTTTATTTACAACATTTGGCAGTGCTGAACATGGTGGCTGTCAATTTGAACAGTTCCGTAGCTCCTCATTGTCACTCCCTGCTGGTAGTTGGTTGTTTTCTTGGAACATGATCGTAATGTTGGTAAGGCAAGGACATTAGTGAAAATGTTTGTGTTAGAGCGTTTGAATTACATGATCGTTGACCCATGTCATTTGCTTTCTGCAGAATGTTTTTTTCCTTTCATTTAATTGTTAAACGCAAACTGAAAAAAAAGGAAAAGGCAAGACTATATACCTGTTTATGCCATGGAGTAGAGATGTAGCTTCATTCCTTCTTGACCTCAGCACTAGGAGGATGTGCGTGTTTAACTTCATGCCCCAGCCACTTTACTCCCAGGACAAAACTCCAGTACCCATTAAATAGGAGGCTGGGTGGAATGTACCACTGGTCTGGATGGTTTTGGAGAAGAGGAAGTGTTTTGCCCCAACTGTGTGAATCAAAGCGTTAAACTTGAGGTTCAGATGTTAGGTGCATTAGTACTGTGGAAATAAAGAACACCAACCTTATAAATGACTGGGGTAGACAGTTTTATGATTCCTGTCGATGTGTGGGCTGTGTTTCTTGGCTTGCAAAGAGGCCTGCTGGCAGGGGATGGCTTAAGTCATCTCCATGGACAGTTCTGTGTGCTGTGATAAGATACAGAAATTACCTTTGGGAATATTAAAAGGAGAAGTAACACTCATTTCCTTCAGGCACTAAAGAGTAGGATCCCAATCAAATATCTGATTCACTCTGTACTTGTATTTTGTACAAAAGACATATAAGACACTAATGAGGAGAAAATTGTTTGGGTATTCAATGAACCTGCATACTGCACTAGAAGGTGTTAGACCAGTTGTATAAAAGTAAATAAGTGAATAAATGGATATTTTTTATTATAGATTGATGTAGAAATGTCTTTTATTAGGCTGTGAATGCTTAGTGGTGTGGCTCCTGAACTTAAGCCCTTATTTAAGAACTACACCTTCCACCTGTCTTGCTTACCTTGTGGTTCCTATGACAGGAATGGAATTTGTTAAGTAATGAGGGTGCATGGAACAGGTGAGATGTCGAGGTGCATGGTGTAGCTGAATGATGGAGGCACATACTTTTGGTATGTGCTATGGACTGGACAGTCCAAGGATGGAATTCCGTCGGGGCAAGATTTTCTGTGTCCAGACTGGCCCTGGGGTCTCTTGCGTGGCGGTAAAGTGGCGAGGGTGTGGCATTGACCACCCACCCCCATCTACTGCTGATAAAGAGTAGAGCTATACCTCTGCTCCCCCTTTGGGCCTTCAGTGCCTGTTCTAAGGTGAACTTTTTATCTTTACTTTTTATTACCAAACAAATTTTAGGATCCTCACTGAGTGGAACTCCAAAGCCTCCACCTTTTATACTGTTGGTATAAATTCAAAAGTTGTTAGCGTGGGACAGATATACAGCCATAATTCCAAAGGTCTCTCTTGCCTTCTAGAATTAGAAAATTGTTTTTGCAAGGATATTAATTATGTTTTGTACTGTGGCAGGATTATCAGACGTGGTGTGATCTGAGAAAACTGGAGACTCAGGTTGGAAACCGCTATCTGACACACGAGTCAGATGATGCTCGCTGGGAGAACTTCTGCAGAGAACACCTCTGACCATCCAAAAACTGGCTGTCATCTGCAAAGACCAGGTGCTGCAAACTGATGAGGTTGCAGCCTCGACAATGCTCATGAGTGTGTTTTGCACCCATTACAAGAAGTAGCATTCTTGCATTATGATATGAGTTGTATAATACTGTATGGCAAGTGGATCTGTGTTTCCACAAGTGTGTGCAGTTTGTGGAATTATGAACACTAACATTGCATTTGGCAGTCTGTGTTTCCACAAGTTGTGTGCAGTTTGTGGAATTGTGAACACTAAAATTACATTTTGCAGTATTCCAGACACTATAAGTGCCTTGAAGATGTATGTCAGATGGTGTAGGGTGTGGTCAGTGCAAAGAAGTCCCCTTAATGTACTGGAAATAAGGGTTAGCTTGGTCAGTATAGTGACTGGCTATAGGCTGACAGGGGCTAAGGTTTTATGCCACTACATCGAGACCAGCACCTGCCAGTGCAATGGGTACCGGAACCCCCCCAATGCATAAAGTTTCTGGCCCAGGGATCTGAACTCTCACTTGGAGCTGTTGCCAAGAACAGTATGTGCCGAATCCCGTAGTATTCCAGTTAACATATTTGTATGTTACTGTAATACAGTGAAGGAAAAGATAAAATTATTGTGCCTAAGTACCACACCGTGAAGACGTGGTGGATGGAGGAATAGCTCCTCACACTCTTAGAATAGAATAGAATAGAATAGAATAGAATAGAATAGAAATTGGTTCGAGCCCTTTTGGTCCAAATGTACCTAGGCCTTGAAACAGGCCCTTTGTGCCCCAAACTCTTATGCTAAATCAAGGGAGCCCTGGTCCTTCACAGAATTTCCAGATTTACAGAGATTTCATTTACATGTCTCTCGAGTTCCTCATAAGAGTTCTCCTGATAAAAAGAAATTTCACCCTTCTCTCGAAGGCCCTAGGAAATGAACATCCCCCCATGTTCCCCAAAACGGGGCCCCCATGGAAACGGACGCCCATTTCCAGAGCCTTACTTAACATATCCTTTGGGGTCCCCAGTAAAGGAGCCGTCCCTTCAGGTTCCCCTCACAGAGCTCGCGCAGGGAGAGAGAGAGAGAGAGAGAGAGAGAGACGCTCCATTTCCAGAGCCCTTCTTCATGTGTCTCAAAGTCCTTGGTAAATGAGCCCCCTTCCAGGTTCCCCAGTGGGGCCCCTATGGAGAGAAATGCCCGTCTCCAGAGCCTTCCTTGACATATCCTTCAAGGTCCGCAGTAAAGGAGCCCCTCCTCCAGGTTCCCCTAACAGAGCTCCCATAGAGTGAGGTGCTCTATTTTCAGAGCCCTCCAACTATCTCTCAGAGTTCCCAGTAAATGGACACCCACCCCCTCCCCCCAGGTTCTCAATGGGGCCCCTATAGAGACATGCCCGTCTCCAGAGCCTCCTTCAACACATAAGTCCCCGGTAAATGAGCCCCTTCCAGGCTCCCCAGCGGGACCCCCATGTAGAGAGATACCTCTCCCCAAAGCCCTCCTCCCCATATCCTTCTGGCCTCTGTAGAGAGAGAGAGAGAGAGAGAGAGAGAGAGACCTGTTTCCAGAACCTTCTACACATCGCCTGTTAACTCACATTTCCCTCAAAGTCCCCAGTAAAGGAGTCCCCTTCCATGTTTCCCAACAGGTTCCGTATGGAGAGAGATGCTCCATCTCCAGAGCCAATGGTTTATTTATTCATTTTTTATATCTGTCAGAGTCCCCAGTTAAGGAGCCCTCCTACAAAATTGGGGAAAACATGGTCACCGTCCATGGAGCCCCACATGGACAGAAGGGGGTGCAGTCTGGTTCCCCAAGGAGATTGTTTATGACACTGCTGTCACTACCCCAGTGCCATGCAGCCCTCAGCACGATACCTTCCACCCTGGCTTGGGTAGACCAGAGCCTCATTAGTCAGCATGTGTTGTAATAATCATCAACAGGGTATCTCCTCCACACCTGTTACTGCCTCCCATGTGACCCAGGGTAGAGTATGAATCCACATAACCCTGAGGTATGGACAAGGGGTTGGATTTATGGGAGGCCCTCGCACTCTTAAATTCTGCCCTAAATGAATCTTTACATCTTGCTATTTTATCTGTGGTGAAAGAATTCTTGGTACCCTGTCATTCCAGAGTTTGTCTGAATACTATGCAGAAGATAGAATCTTCTACTCCTGCTGGGAATTGAACCTTGATACCTTGATTGCCACTGTGTAAATAGTCGCTATGCCACCTCAGCTAGTCCAGCTGCATTGTAAATGTGTTATTTAATGATGCTGTCATTTGGCTTTATTGTTGTAGAGTCCAAATCATAATTTCCTTGTTTCAGAATAAGTTAGTGACAGAGTTTGAAGATTTCCGTTGACAAGTATGACATGCTTATAAAGAGACTCCAAAATTCTGTATATGGGGAGACATGATCACATCACAGGGTCTGCCAGTTTACAGATCCTGTATGTTTTGATTTTATAGTGTGTCGTCAGGGGAACACATATGGGTCAACAAGTCGTATTGCTTAGGCCTCCTTATGTTTCTGCTCGTGACATTAGTCACAGCAAAATAAAATATGTACATATAATTTACACAAAATGTAGTTAGTGCTTATATACACACCCGTGTTTTAAGAAAACACCTTCTTTGTCTCCATGTATTCTTGTTTGTTTTGGAGATTTAGATTTGTCAGTGTTGTTATTAAAACTTGTTATTGTTGAAATGTCAGTGTATAATTATGAATGAAATCTTGCTAGTGTGTTAATCCCCATAATACTTGATATTATAAAATGTAGCTCATTATACATATCCCTAAAATTCTTTAATTGTTCTTTATCCACTTGGACAGTTCAGAAAATCAATCAAAAGTACCTGGGAAGTTTTGAAATGTGGTGCTGGAGAAGGATGGAGATCAGTTGGATTGGTCATGTGAGAAATGAAGTGTTACATAGAGTCAAGGAGGAGAGGAATATCCTGCATACAATGAAAAGAAGAAAGACTAACTGGATTTGTTACATGTTGCATAGAAACTGCCTTCTAAAACATGTTATTGAAGGAAAGAAGGAAGGAAGGTTAGAAGTGATGGGAGGACAAGGAAAAAGACATTAAGAAACTACTGGTTAAACTTATGGATACAAGAGGATACTGAAAATTGGAAGAGGAAGCATTAGATCGCACTGTATGGAGAATGCGCTTTGGAAGAGCCTATAGAGCTGTCATAAGACAAACCATGGAATGAATGGATTCTTTATCTGTATGTGTCTTGCAAATGTGACTGTATATTGTGATGACTTCTTGATGAATAATGCTGGTTTGTTGTGCTTCTACTATTAAAGTCATTGTATTGTATGAATCTTGTTGTGGCTGTACCAGATTTTAACATCAGAAGCCCAGCCAGCTAGCATGATTCATCAAGAAGTCACCACAATATACAGTTAGTTTTTAAAGATGCATACAGATACAGACTAATGAAAGAATTTTGTGAATAATTATAAGGAACTGAGTTTCATAATATCAAGTGTATTGCTGTATGGATCAACACATTATGCAGATTTCCCTTGTATTTATACTTCGACATTTTAACAGTAGTAAGTTTGAATAACAGCAACATTGACATATTTAAATTCCACATTAAACAAGAATAGTGGATTTTAAGGTGCGACATCCCCGTTGTGTGTAAACTACAATGTAGAAAGGAGTGAGCGGCAGTCATAAACACAACAAATATTTAATTAAATAGCGTAGGTGGAAAAGCTATAACAACAACATGTTTCGGCCCTCAGTTGGCCATCGTCAGGTTGTATACACTGAAGAGGCAATAACGCAGCCACCAAGAGAGCCAACTTAGACACAGCACCCACCAACCAACCACAACCTCCAATTCACTTGAATTAAGCTCAGTACTGTCTCTATCTGTACACAAATAATGTTAAGGTGTATGAGATCTCAACATCTAAATACTTGCATATTGTGTTAAGTATCCTCTTCAGTGTATACAACCTGACGATGGCCAGCTGAGGGCCGAAACATGTTGTTGTTATAGCTTTTCTACCTACGCTATTTAATTAAATATTTGTTGTGTTTATGACTGCCGTTCACTCCTTTCTACATTGAAGAATAGTGGAGACAACATATTTTCTTAAAATAAGGGTTCATATGACTGCTAATTTTATTTGCACTCTGTGTTCTTAGGATGTGTCATTGCGACTATGTATCACGTAGATCAGGCCTGCTCAACCTGTAGCTTGTGGGCAGCATGTTGCTTGTCACACAGTGCCATGAATGCAGAGACATTTGAAATGAGGAAGTGTCTTTTGACCCTTTCCGTGGTCAACCTGAGATAGAATGGTGAAGCAGTTGTGGAGAGTCATGAGTTGTTTGTTTATGGAGACATGTATTACATTATTTATTGATTTCATAAAAATATGTAACAACATCCTAGACTGTGCTGTGAGTTGCATTTTTTAAATTAATTTTTCCTGTTATCAGTATATTTTTTATAGCACGCAATGTATGGAGAAATAGGTAAAATGATACATATATTAATATGTATAAATTTGATGTGGTTTTGACCGTGCATTGTCGTTAATATGTGGAAATAAAATGCCAACTAGATGCAACAGAGGTTTCTATTGCAGATCTTATTGCTTGCTCAACATGTTTCGG
>JGI20166J26741_10333338_pt1 | contig 16343 bp, 11 predicted proteins | sample TergutCu122P5_FD_26741 | JGI IMG/M metagenome (IMG submission 26741)
GCTGTTACCCTGCGCAGGGCAGACGGGTTACTCTGCGCAGGGTAAACGGGTTGCCCTGCGCAGGGTGGCAAGTTATTCATATACAATGCGCTCGAAACACTGTTCGCTGTCTTTATTGAAAAGGATAGCCATCATCGTCTGCGGGACCGAATGCTCCCGTTGTCAGGAGCGAACGCTCCCGATCTCTTTCCTCTCCCCGATAGGGGATAAACATGGATAACAATATATGATGCTACTTCATTCCCGTAGGGAATACCGCTCGGTAGAAACAAATGTTTCCACCATCCTCTGCATGCCGTAGGCATGCAACCCATATCAACGGATGCATTCCATACGGAATGCAGGTGGTTTATAAGCATTTTTATCTACCAAGCGATACATTCCTACGGAATGTTCTGTGGCAAATGGAAATGTTAATTCTGTCATATAAAAAATACATACAATATTAACATTTCGTGTTGTATTCTTTTGTTAATTTGTTACAAAGAGGTGCGAAACATTAGTAAATTAAAAAAACATTTTTGTTTGTAACCATTTATTACCTATATTTGTCATGCGATTCCAAATAATAGCAATTTGTTATTTGATGGAATCAATATTGATTGAAGCGTTTGCCGAATGAGACGCAACGCTGGCAAACAAAATCGCTACGTTCATGAAATATCTTAGACGTTTGGGTTTTATTTCGTCTTTTTTTCTTATTTTTGTAAGACAAATATTCAATCGGTATGTTACCATATTATTTTAGAATTGCTATTCGTAGCTTCTGGAAATATAAAACACAAAACATCATCAGCATAATTGGATTAGCTATTGGATTTGTGTGTTTTGCCTTTTCGACTTTTTGGATCAGATATGAAATGAGTTACGACAATTTTCATCCGAAAAGCGACCGAATTTTCCGTATTCATACAGCGCTTTACGGAGTGGTTGCGTAAGGAATTTTCTAAAGAAGGCGATTTTGCTATTACCTTCACCTATATGGAAGATGTTTTTAAAGGTTATTTCAAATCGGAGCGTGCATTGCTCTCGCTTTTATCAATAATGACCTTTGCTTGTATGCTGATTGCCGTTTTCGGAATTTATTCCTTAACTAATCTCAATTGTCAGCAGCGCCGCAAAGAGATTGCCATCCGGAAAATCAATGGCGCCGAAGTAGTGGACATTATGAATATCTTTTTCAAAGAATACCTGTTACTGCTTATTTTTGCGGCGTTTTTCGCTTTCCCTGCGGGGTATATCATTATGAAACGCTGGCTACAGAATTATGTGAAACAGACTTCAATGGATGCTTGGCTTTTTGTATTGATTTTTCTGTTTGTATTCGTGATTATTATCGTTTCCATTTTTCCATTGTTTGGAAAGCCGCCAATCAGAATCCGGCTGAAGTGGTGAAGAAAGAGTAATTTAGATATAACGTATCACCAATCACAGACGTTTGCCGAATGAAATGCTACGCTGATGAATAAAATCGCTACGTTCACAAAATAAATTAAACATTTGAATTTTTGTTCATTTTTTCTTTCTATTTTTACAACGATAAATGTTGAGTTTGTCTTTTGTGGCAAAGACAAGGTTTGCCATCTGACAATAAATATAAATTCATGTTACCGAAGATTTTTTTATTGAAATTTGAGTTATCTTTGTGAAATTTTATCTTATTCAATAAGAAAACGCTGTAAAGGTAGATAAATAAATGAAAAATTTATACATATTTATTTTATGTTGGTTTACGATAAATACAGTTTACTGTCAGACAACTATTGTAATAAAAGGTAATATTAAAAACACAAAGGGAGAAAATATGCCTCAAGAGTTAGTTACATTAAAGCAAGTCGCCGACAGTTCGTTGTTAAGTTACGCATACAGCAATGAAAACGGTAATTACGAACTATCCTATTTCGGTAGGGAATCGGAACTGTTGCTTGTCGTATCGGGCTTAGGCATTGCTACTCAAGCAAAAAAAATCTCCAATCAGAGCCAAACCGTTAACTTTATGGTAGAAGAAGAAGAATTTCAGTTAAAAGAAGTAGAAATCAAGGCTCCGAAAATTTATTACAATAAAGATACCATCAACTATTCGGTTGCCACTTTCAGTGATGAAAAGGATGTGGTGATTGGCGATGTGTTGAAAAAAATGCCGGGTATCGACGTGTCGGAATCAGGACAAATCAGCTATCAGGGAAAACCGATTAACAAATTCTATATCGAAAATATGGATATGCTGAACGGACGATACGGCATCGCTACTCAAAACATTTCCGCCAAAGACGTATCCACTGTTCAGGTGATGGAAAACCATAAACCCATTAAAGCAATGGACAGCCTGAGCATTTCCGACCAGGCGGCAATTAATTTGAAACTGAAAGAAGGCGCCAAAGGAACTTTCGCAATTATGGCTCAATTGGGCATCGGCGCTTCTCCTTTGCTTTGGAACGAAGAATTGACCGGCATGTATTTTGCCCGTAAAAAGCAACATATCAGCGCTTACAAAACGAATAATACCGGACAGGATTTGTCGAATGAATTGCGGTCGTTTACTTCCGACTTGAATTTGCCGGAAGAAACGATAACGAATATTCAGGCACCGATTCCTCCCGACATCAGCAAAAACCGTTATTACTTTAATAATTCCAACGCAGCAACAGTCAATAATTTATTCAGTCTCGGGAAAGATAAGGAATTGAATTTTAATCTGATTTATTATAATGATTATGAAAAGCGGGAAAGCGAATCGACTTCTTCCTATTTTGTTTCCGGCGACAGTATTTTGAAAATCGGCGAAGTGCTTCAATCGGCAACAAACACCAACCGGATTGAAACGGAAGTCCGTTATAATGAGAATAAAGATACCAAATATTTTAATATTTTTTTGAACGTGGAAAGCTCGTGGGAAGACGATAACGGAACGGTTCAAAACAATGCTGCAATAAATCAGCGAATGAACAGCGCTTCGTTCAGGGCGCAAAACACACTTCATTGGATTAAACGCCAAGATGACAAAGGGTTTGAGTTATATTCTCAAACAGGATTTCGAACTACGCCTCACCATCTAGCTATTACGCCCGGAATCTATGCAGACTTGCTGAACGACAGTTCAGAATATGCCCATTTGCAGCAAAACGCTCGAACGCAAACGTTTATTACAAAGAACAGCATGTCGCTGTTAAATGCTTTTGTGTTGGGTAAGATTATTCTGCGCCCCATTTTCGGACTGGATGCTGAAATAAATAACCTGTCATCCGGATTGTATCCCTGCAACGAACAAAGCCTGCCGATTATTACTTTACAGGACAGTATGAAGAATGATATTCAACGTAATCATTTTCAAGCGCGTGTGGCGTTGAATTTTGATTATTCAATCGGTAAATTCAAACTCAATGCTTCATTCCCAATCAGCTATAATTGGTATGAGTTGAATAACAAACTTTTTACGGCAAACAGCGAAAACTTGAATCGCTTTCAATTTGAACCGAACGTGGATTTACAATATGTATTAAACAGGAAAGTGACAATAAACGCTTCAGCATTCAGCTATCAAAATATGAACGGGATTAACGAATTGTACGACGGTTATCTTTTGCAAACTTACCGTTATCTGAGCCGGTATGATAGCCGGTTAGCGGGATTTTCCGGTAATACTCTTTCTGTAAAATTTGATTATAAAGATATTATTCGAATGTTTTTTGCAGGAATAGAGTTGTCGGATTATTACAGCAGAAACAGCGTTACTTTCATGCAGCGATTTGAGGATTATCTGTCTGTATCGTCATTTGTTCCTCAGTCCAACACCAGCAATGCCGTTTTAGCTACCGGAAAAATCAGCAAAGGCTTTGATTGGAAAAGACTGAGCGCCGGTTTAAGCGTCGCTTATTATACCCGCACGTCCCAACAAATCCGGCAGGAGCGCTTGGTTGATTACCGGAACAACCAGTATTCGGCATCTGTTCGCTTGAGCGCTGTGCCGCTTTCGTGGTTGATTGTTTCTTATACAGGCGCCGGGCAAATAAGCAAGTCGGTCATAGCGAATGAAACAAGCTATCAGCCCATCCGCTCGCTCAGTCAAACGCTGAATTTGGATGCCAAGTTGCTTAATAAAGTGATGTTGGGAACACAGTTGGAACAATATGCCAACAGCGCCATACAAAACGGCAAATCCCTGTACTTTGCGGATATAATCCTGACTTACGTTTGGAAACAAATCCGTTTAGAATTGGATTGGACAAATATTTTCGATACAAAAAATTACACGATGGCTTATTACGATAATCTGAACGCTTTTGCTTCCGTTTACCGGATACGTCCTTCGGAAATCCTGTTGAAAGTGAAAATGAAATTGAAATAGAAATAAATAACAAAAACAAAGGGAAAAGGCGGGACGATTGTCTATCCTTCTAAAGTGTGACAACGCAGCCCGCCCGAACCCTTTCTAAAAAGAAAGGAGGCTGCAAAGATACAAAATTAAATGAATATCCAAAAGTCTGATTAACATATCAGACAGGTTGGACGTGTCTGACAGGCATACTGCCGGTTAGTTGCGTGAAAAAAAGAAGCGGCAAGCCGAAAAGCTTTAAAAAGAGTAGGCAAAAATAATAATTTATACTGAAATGAAAAATTTAAAATTAAATACGCTGGCTTCGGATAATCTTTCGAAGGTGGAAATGAATCAAGTGGTGGGAGGAAATACCTGCACTTGTGGCTGTCAAGGTCCATCAAGTACTATAGATAATGGGCGTGCTAATATGGATGCTGGAAAACATTCTACTCAAGCTACATTTTCAACATTCATTGATGGCGGTACTATTTGATGAGTATTTACTCTTTAAGAATTCTATTAACTGGTAGCTTTTCATAAACTGCTTGGAAAGCTACCAAATTTTGTATTATTAATATCTATTAACATTATTCAATATGAAAAAATGTATAGTTTTTATTTGTTTAATTTGTTTATTACAAAATTTGTATGCTCAGTATTTTAATTATTTGTCTGAATACGTAAATTTAGACAAATACAGTGTCATTGATTCTGCCTATATGAAATGTTCATACAAACTAACCTATTTAAAAAATGCTCTTAATCCCAACGTAAAATCAACAGATTTACAAATATTATTAATCGGGAAAACTGTATCAAAGTATTATAGTCAGTATAAATTGGATTATTGTCATTACGTTGTTGATTATCTAAAAAAAGGATCTGACACTTATCCCAATATAAAAGAGACAGGGGCTTGGAGTTACGAAGTGTATAAAAATCACCCACAAGGCAAAGAAACCGTTACCGACATTGCTTCCATGCTTCAAGGAAATTTTGTCTATGAAGAAGACCTTCCTGTTTTCAATTGGAAGATAAGCGACGAAAAGCAAACCATTCTGTCTTATAGTTGCCGGAAAGCGACCGTTTCATTTAGAGGAAGAAATTTCATTGCATGGTTTACGACGGATATTCCAGTACCCAATGGTCCTTGGAAATTTGGCGGCTTACCGGGATTAATTTTGAAACTATCGGATTCAGATAATAATTTTGTTTATGAATGTCAAGGATTAGAACGACTGAAAAATAAGGAATCTATTAAATATTACAAACTTGAATATACAAAAATCAGCCGATTAGAATTGGCAAAATTATATCAGAGATTTCACGACGATTTTGCAGCTTATCAGGTTGCAACGAGGGGAAAAGGAGTATATGTAGTTGATCCTAAAACAAAAAAAATCACTTTTACCGAACATTCATCAAAAAAATTTCCTTATAATCCTATTGAATTGGAATAGTTTATGGTGAATAAAAAACAGTATTTATCAGCAGATGATGTCAAATATCAATTGGCAAACGCTCCACAAATTACTTTTGAAGTAACGGATGCTTGCAATCTGAAATGCACCTATTGCGGTTATGGACAGTTCTATTACGATTATGATGCTCGCGAAAACAAACGGCTTTCGGCTGATAAAGCGATTGTATTACTGGAATATTTGCATCAACTCTGGACTTCCGCAATAAATGTATCTATGAATAAAAATATATACATCAGCTTCTATGGAGGCGAGCCGTTGTTGAATATGCCATTTATCCAAATTATAGTAGAGTATGTCAAAAATAAACTGCCAAGTCCTCTTCGTCATTTTACTTTTTCTATGACTACTAATGCCTTGTTGCTTCATAAATATATGGATTTTCTGGTAGAACATAATTTCAGCCTGTTAATCAGTTTAGACGGTAATAAAGAAAATACATCCTATCGCATTGATTCTAAAGGTAATTCGGCATTTGATAAGGTTATTTCAAATGTGAATTTATTACAGGAAAAATATCCCGATTATTTTGAAGAGAGAGTCAATTTTAATGCTGTATTGCACAACAGAAATTCAGTAGAAAGTATATACCGCTTTTTTAAGGACAATTACAATAAAATTCCGAGTATCGGCGAATTAAACAATATGGGTATACGACCCGAAATGCAGGAAACATTTATGAATACTTATCGCAATTCTGAAGAAAGCTTGCATCAGTCAGAACATTATGATGCAATCGAAAGGGATATGTTTGTAAAATCCGGTACTTATCGTTCTTTATCTACCTATTTGTTGCAATACAGCGATTTTGTTTATAAAGATTATAATGAGTTGCTTCTGGGGAAAGATTATCCAAAGAGGGTTATTCCAACTGGCACTTGCCCGCCTTTTTCAAAAAAAGTGTATGTTACAGTGAATGGAAAATTATTGCCCTGCGAACGTATCGGTCATCAATTTGCATTAGGTGAAATTACAGATACCGAAGTGAAATTGGATATTGAAGCCATTGCGCAAAAATATAACCGGTATTATACAAAAATAAATAAACAATGTGCAGTTTGTTATAATAAAAAAACTTGTATCCAATGCATCTATAATTTGCCGGATATTGATAAACCCAAAGTCGTATGCCATGGTTTTATGTCTAAAAAGGATTTTGAAGATTATCACCGTATTATGACTGAAATCATCGTAAAATAAAATGCCTGCTATGAACGCCAAACAAAAATTTCTTTTATATTCCCATGTTTATTACGCAACAAACGCTTATAATAAACTCTTGTTATACAATACGAAAACAGGAACCTCAATAGAAAATGATTCCAATATTTGCAGGGGAATGATTGAGGATGTGTATAAACCTGTTAATTTAGGTGTTATTGATTTAACAGACGATTATTTGAATCACCCGGGTACTATCCATTTTATTGAACAAATTGTAGAAAAAGATTTTGGAAAAGTGATTGATGTTACGTCCGGTATGCCTAAAATCATAAATTTATTACCGGTTTTAAATTTGCAGGATGATGTTGAACGTTTAAAAATGGATGACGAATCGGATGTGGGCGAAAAATCGCTTCGTTATCTTAACGAGTTAAATATATACCTGAACAATTCATGTAATTTAAATTGTCCATATTGCTCCGATTATTACAAACAAACCAAATCCTGTTATAAAAATCTACCGGAAACTTTTATCCATTTGGATAAAATAAAAGAGTTGTTGGATAGTTTAGTTTATTCTTCTTTGAAAAGAATAAACTTTTTAGGCGGTAATATTCTGTCGTATCCCCATCTAAATGAATTAATCGCTTTATTAAAAGACTATGATTTCGATTTTCATTTTTGGATTAATATAGAAAATCTTATACAAAAGAATCTCAGTTCTGATTTAGCACAAGACATTATCATTCATTTTCCAATAGATGTAAATAAAGTCAAAAAGTTTGTTTTTACTAATAACAATGAAAAGCAAACTTATCATTGTTTAATTGAAGACGAAATACAACATAATGAGGCAACCTCAATTATAGAGGAGGCGAATGTAACAAATTATCGAATCACGCCTGTTTTCACAGGGAAGAACAAAGCGTTCTTTGAACAAAACGTTTATTTGTCTAAAGAAGATATTTTTGCTTCAATTATTCCTCATCGAATAATTTTTTGTAATCAAAAGTTAAATTCCAATCATTTTGGAAAATTATGTATTATGCCGAACGGTGAAATAAAAGCCAATATAAATACTCCAACTTTGGGAAATATTTATAAGAATAGTTTATTGGAAGTTATTGCAACCGAATTGAATACCAATACAGCATGGAGAAGGATTCGGAATGGGTCGCCTTGCAATGATTGTTTATACCAATACTTATGTCCACCGCCATCCAATTATGAAACAGTGATTGGCAAACCCAATCTTTGTCATGTGAAACCATGAACAAATCTTTCCCCCACTTCTCCCAGCACGACTCCATGGACTGCGGACCCACCTGCATGCGCATGGTTGCTGCGCATTACGGGCGGCGGTATTCGTTGGAAGGATTGCGGGAAAAATCGCATATTTCGCGGGAAGGAGTATCGATGTTGGGCATCAGCGAAGCGGCAGAGAAAATCGGTTTCAGGACTGTCGGCGCACAACTTTCGTTCGAGAAATTAAAGGAAGCGCCTCTGCCTTGTATCGTGCATTGGAATCAGAATCATTTTGTGGTTTTATATAAAATAGGTAAGAGGAGGGGGGGATTGCGGGTCAAGCCCGCAATGACAGGAAATGAGGTTTTTATTGCCGACCCTGCCGGTGGCAAAATCAAATACACGCAGGAAGAATTTTGCCGTTGCTGGATAAGTACGCAAAAAGAGGAGCAAGACAAAGGATTTGTTTTGCTGCTGGAGCCGACTCCCGACTTTTATGCTTCGCCGGAAGAAGATGAGAATGTGAACCATAAAGGCTTTTTATTTTTGTTTTCTTATCTGCGACCTTACAAAAAATTGGTTTTCCAACTGTTTCTCGGCTTGTTAGCCGGCAGCTTGCTGCAATTGATATTTCCGTTTCTGACGCAATCCATTGTCGATATAGGCATCAACAGCCGGAATATCAATTTTATTTATATTGTGCTGATGGCGCAACTGATGCTGACGCTCAGCAGTTCGAGCGTAGATTTTATACGGGGCTGGATTCTGCTGCATCTGGGAACGCGCATCAATATTTCTCTGATTTCCGATTTTCTGATTAAGCTGATGCGCCTGCCGATGGAATATTTCGATACCAAAATGACCGGCGACATTCTGCAACGTATCAACGACCACAGCCGCATCCGCGATTTCCTGACCAATTCGAGCCTGAGCCTGCTGTTTTCGATATTCAATATCGTTTTGTTTTCCATTATCCTTGCCCTGTATAATCTGAAAATCTTCGGCATCTTCCTTGCCGGAAGCGTTCTGTATTTCCTGTGGGTTTGGCTGTTTATGAAACGTCGAGCAGAGCTTGACAACAAGCAATTCGCCCAACAATCGGCAAATCAAAGTAATGTCATCCAGTTGGTTACAGGAATGCAGGAAATCAAACTCAATGCCTGCGAGCAGCAGAAACGCTGGGAATGGGAACGGATTCAAGCCCGCCTGTTCCGTTTGCGAATCAAAGGACTGGCTTTGGGGCAGTATCAGGATTCGGGCGGCGTATTAATCAATCAGGTTAAAAATATCCTGATTACGGTTTTGGTAGCCCAATTGGTTATCGCCGGACAAATGACGTTGGGGATGATGCTTTCGGTGCAATACATCATCGGTCAGTTGAACAGTCCCATCGACCAGTTAATCGGTTTCCTGCGCCAAACACAGGACGCACGCCTCAGTCTGGAGCGTCTGAGTGAAATACACAATAAGGAAGATGAAGAAAGTCTCGACAATGAAAAGATACAGGATATTCCGGAAAATAAAGACCTGCGAATCGAAGACCTTCATTTTTCTTACGATAAAACGTCTGTCGCCGAATGGGTATTGAAAGACATCAACTTAACAATCCCTGCGCACCGGCAAACGGCGATTGTCGGGATGAGTGGCAGCGGGAAAACCACTTTGGTGAAATTGCTGCTGGGCTTCTATCCTTTGCAAAAAGGCGCAATCTATCTGGGTGTTAACCGTCTGGATTCCTACAGCTATAGGCAGTGGCGCAAGCGTTGCGGAGTGGTGATGCAGGACGGCTTTATCTTTTCCGATACGATTGCCCGGAACATTGCTCCGGGAGAAGAACATATCGATAAAGAAAAACTGTTGAACGCTGCATCTGTTGCAAATATTCATGAGTTTATCGAAACGCTTCCGGCGGGCTACAATACAAAAATCGGCGGCGAAGGACATGGTCTGAGTCAAGGGCAAAAGCAGCGCATCCTGATTGCGCGGGTAGTGTATAAGAATCCCGAATTTGTGTTTTTCGATGAAGCTACCAATGCTTTGGATGCCAATAACGAAAGGAAAATCATGGATAATCTGAACACTTTCTTTCAGGGAAAAACTGTAGTCGTTGTTGCCCACCGGTTGAGTACCGTCCGCCATGCTAATCAAATTGTTGTGCTGGAAAAAGGAGAAATTGCAGAAATCGGAACCCACGACGAATTGATAAAGAAGCAGGGAGTGTATTACCGGTTAGTGAAGAATCAATTGGAACTGTAATAATGACTGAATGACTGAATAACTGAGTAACTGAATAATTGAATAAAGAAAATAAAATAGAATTGCGGAGCGAAGAGATGCAGGACATTCTGACGAAACCGCCTCATTTTTTGGTACGTAGCGGGATTGCTATTATCTGCCTTGTCTTGGTATTACTTTTTGCGGGCAGCTTCTTTTTCAAATATCCTGATATTCTAACCGGAGCAGTCGTGATTACTACCGAAAATCCTCCGGTATGGTTGGTTGCCAAATCTTCGGGGAAAATCAAGGAATTGAATTGCACCGACCACAGTCCGGTAAAGCAAGGAGAAGTATTGGCGGTTATTGAAAATCCGGCAGTCACGGCTGATGTCGAACAAATAAAAACCTTGTTGAAACAAAGCGCCATTTCCGATTCGGTATTCGCCTCCTGTCATTGCGGGCTTGACCCGCAATCCCCTTTGCCTTTACCTCCAGAACTGTTAACTTCCGGTTATGAGTTAGGAATTATTCAAAACAGTTTTTCAACTTTTGTGAAATCCATAACCGATTATAAGAATTTCTTATCGTTAAATACTACCCAAAAAGAAAAAGAAGCCCTGAGCCTTCAAATAGCCGACCACCGGAATTATTCCGGTAATCTGCAAAAGCAGTTGGAACTGAAGCAGGAAGAAATGAAAATCGCCCAATCGACTTTTGAGAGAGAAAAACAGTTGTATCAAAAAGGAATTAATTCAAAAGCCGATTTGGAAAATGCCGAAAACGCTTGGCTGAATGTTCAGCAGGCATTGCAGCAACTTCGTACCAATATGGCTTCCGACAAAATGGAACTGGGGCAATTGCGGGAATCACTATCTCAAAAAGATATTCAATTTCAAAGGGACAAGAACAATCTGCTGTCAGGTTTACAAACCGCATACAACGAATTACTTGCAGCGATAGAAAGTTGGGAACAAGCGTATTTACTTGTCAGCCCAATGGAAGGAACGGTGACATTCAATACTGTGTGGACTAATCATCAGTTTGTGAATACCGGAGACAAGGTGTTAGCAGTTATTCCGAATCAGCAGGGAAAGTTTATAGGAAAGGCTTTAGCTCCGGCTGATTTATCCGGGAAAATACGAACCGGACAGCGGGTTAATATCAAACTTTCAGGTTATCCTTATATGGAGTATGGTACTTTGCAAGGAACCGTTGAAACCATTTCTTTAGTGCCGGAAGGCAATAACTATACCATCGACATTGCCCTGCCTGCGGGATTAAAGACCAACACCAGCAAAACATTGAACTTCACCGGCGAACTTTCCGGACAGGCTGAAATCATTACCGACGACCGCAGTCTGTTTGAACGGGTACTGTCGCCGTTGCAATACCTGTTGAAAGAGCACAGAAAATGAATTTATGAATTCAGAATTTCAACGACAATTTTAATAGCGCTTTTTCATAAAAATCACCATTTATTTGCGTATTCTAAAAATAAGTCGTAATTTTAGTCGTTAAATAAACAAAAAAATACAGGCTTAACAAGAATAAAAGCATATTTATGGGATATTTGAATTTTGATAAAAACTTGCTAATCAACTTAGAAGAATCGCTGACACGGGAAATATTACGCACAAACAGAGGGGGAGCCTACCATTCTACGACCGTTGTCGATTGCAACACTCGGAAATATCACGGTTTGCTGGTCATTCCGGTTCCGGCTTTAGGCGAAGACAATCATGTGCTCCTGTCGTCACTCGACGAAACAGTCATCCAGCATGGCGCTGAGTTTAATCTGGGCATTCATCAATTCGATAATTATCATTTCAGTCCGAACGGGCACAAATATATCCGGCAATATGACTGCGACCTTATGCCGCGCACGATTTACCGCGTTGGCGGGGTGATTCTTTCTAAAGAAAAAGTGTTTACGGCATACGACAACCGCATTTTAATTAAATATACCCTGCTCGATGCGCATTCGCAAACGACTCTGCGCTTCAAACCGTTTCTCGCATTCCGGAATGTGAATGCCCTGACTTCTGTCAATTCGCAGGTCAACAAGTCTTACGAAGAGGTCGAAAACGGAATAAAGACGCGGATGTACGAAGGCTATCCCGATTTGTATATGCAGTTTAACAAACCTTGCACCTTTGTTTTCCAACCCGACTGGTACAAAAACATCGAATACTCGAAAGAAATGGAACGCGGATTCCCTTATAAGGAAGATTTGTATGTGCCCGGATATTTCGAGATGGAAATCACAAAAGGCGAATCTATCTATTTCGCCGGCGGCGATACGTTTATCGACCCCGCTGTACTGGCTGACAAATACAACGAAGAAACACAAAGTCGAACCGCCCGCACCAGCTTTTACAACTGTTTGAAAAATGCCGCACAGCAGTTTTATCACCGTCCCACCGAAAACGATGCCTATTTATTGGCAGGGTATCCATGGTTTAAAGTTCGGGCGCGGGATTTGTTTGTCTCTTTGCCCGGATGCACCCTCTCCATTGACGACCCTGTGCGTTTTGAAAAAATCATGACCACCGCCGCTCCTGCTATTCAAAACTATATGAAATCCGGTTCAGGCGATAAAGTGATTAAGGAAATTGAAATGCCCGACGTCTTTTTATGGGCAATATGGGCAATGCAGCAATATTCGAAAATGCAGGGTATAGCGCAGGGCTGTGAAAAATACGGAGGACTGATTCAGGAAATTATTGATTATATTATCACAAACAGGCATCCCAATTTGGTTTTGGAACAAAACGGACTGCTCTATTCCGATGGAAAGAATCAAGCGATTACATGGATGAATTCATCCATCAACGGCAATCCTATCGTTCCCCGTTCGGGTTACATCGTGGAATTTAACGCTCTTTGGTACAACGCATTGAAATTTGCATCCGAATTGGCTGCAGCGCAGGAAAACGCAGACAGGGTGAAACAGTTGGAAGCCATTGCAGCAAAAACGGGCGCTTCGTTTGTCGAAACTTTTGTCAACGGCTTTGGCTATCTGTTCGATTTCATCGATGGCGCTTACGTCGATTGGAGCGTTCGCCCCAATATGCTCTTTGCGATTGCTTTGGATTATTCCCCGCTGACACGCCAGCAAAAAAGAACAGTATTGAATATTGTTACAAAAGAACTGCTGACGCCCAAAGGAATACGTTCGCTAAGTCCTAACAGCGAAGGATACCGTCCTTATTATGCCGGACCTCAAACAGAACGCGATTTGGCTTATCATCAGGGAACTGCCTGGCCCTGGCTGCTGGGATTCTATCTGGAAGCCTACCTGCGTCTGTATCAGTTGAGCGGCATTTCTTTTGCCGAACGCATGCTGATTGGCATCGATGACGAGATGAGCCGGCACTGCATCGGCACATTATCGGAACTGTTCGACGGAAACCCTCCTTTCCAGGGCAGGGGAGCCATATCTTTTGCCATGAACGTTGCCGCTATTTTACGCATATTAAAATTGTTGGAAAGCTATAATGAAGTAATTGAGAAATAAATATGAGGGCTTTAATGTTTGGATGGGAGTTTCCTCCGCATATACTGGGAGGATTGGGAACTGCAAGTTTTGGATTGACGCGGGGAATGTCAACGCAACCCGATATGGAAATTACATTTGTCATGCCCAAGCCCTGGGGCGATGAAAACCAAAGTTTTCTGCGCCTGATTGGAGCCGGAAATACGCCGGTCGTTTGGAAAGACGTTTCATGGGAATATGTTAATCAACGTGTCGGCAGCTATATGAATCCGCAGTTGTACTTCGACTTGCGAAACCATATTTATGCCGATTTCAGCTATTATCATACCAACGACTTGGGATGTATCGAATTTTCGGGACGGTATCCCGACAATCTGCTCGAAGAGATTAACAATTATTCCATTGTTGCCGGAGTCATAGCAAGGACAGTCAATGCCGACATTATTCATTCGCACGACTGGCTCACCTATCCGGCAGGGATTCACGCCAAAACAGCAACAGGAAAGCCGCTGGTCATTCACGTACACGCTACCGATTTCGACCGCAGCCGGGGGAAAGTAAATCCGCAGGTTTATGGTATTGAAAAAGATGGTATGGATCATGCCGACCATATAATCACCGTCAGCAATCTGACGCGCAACACGGTCATTGAAAAATATTTTCAAGACCCGCGAAAAGTGACTACCGTACACAATGCCGTCGAACCGCTCAGTCCTGCAATAGAGGCTATCAATTCAAAAAAAGGCACCAAAGACAAAGTGATTACTTTTTTAGGGCGGATTACGATGCAAAAAGGTCCTGAATACTTTGTGGAAGCCGCCGCGCGGGTATTGAAAAAAGCAGACAACGTCCGGTTTGTGATGGCAGGCAGTGGCGACATGATGAATAAGATGATTCGCCTTGCCGCTCAGCGAAACATTTCCGACAAATTTCACTTCACAGGATTTATGAAGGGGAAACAGGTCTATGAAGTTCTCAAGTCGAGCGATGTCTATGTTATGCCTTCCGTATCGGAACCTTTTGGAATTTCGCCGCTCGAAGCCATGCAGTGCGGCGTCCCTGCGATTATTTCCAAACAGTCGGGATGCGCCGAAATTCTCAACAATGCAATCAAAACAGACTATTGGGACATCGAAGCCATGGCAGACGCCATGTATTCCATTATCACCTACCCCGGCATGTATGAATATTTAAAAGAAGAAGGAAAAAAAGAAGTGAATGCCATCACCTGGGAAGATGCCGGACAGAAAGTCCGCCGCATTTACAATCAGGTTTTGAACTGGGGATAAAAGCGGGTAAGGCGATACACTCGCGTATGGTTAAGGATACACCAAAGTTATACCAACGCTATACCATCCCTATACCAAGCTTATGAACTGCACATATATCCGCTTATCAAACATTATGTTATGGAAATTGCAATATTTTGAGCGCTGTTGCTCTGAAAAAACAGTCAAAATACGCTTTTAATCAACAAAAACATCTATCTTTGCACGTTTCTTTAACAACGTATAGTGACCCATTTTATCCTTATTCTGATTTGTATTTCTGCGGGCGTCATTCTTTCCCGCTTGCGTTTATTACCGGCGGATGCTTATAAAGGCGTTAATGCTTGGGTAATCAATATTGCTTTACCTGCGCTTGCCCTGCGTTATGTACCTGAAATCAAATGGAGCAGTCAACTGTTGCTCCCCATGACAGTTCCTGTTCTCATCTGGATGGGAGCGTGGCTGTATGTGCAGATTTACGACGGTAAAAAACGCCTCCCCGCCGATTCCCGTACCGCCTTGCGGGTGACTTCAGGGCTGGGAAATACGGCTTTTCTCGGATTTCCCATGATTGCAGCTTTCTATGGCGAATCGGAAATTCATTATGCGGTTGTTTTTGACCAGATGACTTTCCTGATTTTTTCTACGCTGGGCGTTATCACCATCCTGAGAGCTTCGTCTGAAAATACCGAAAAGTTGAATATCCTCTATTTTGTGAAAAAGGTTTTCCGCTTTCCGCCATTTATCGGCACTTTGGTTGCATTGGTCTTCTCGCGTTTTTTCGACTTTTCTCCTGCAATCCCGCTGCTGGATAAATTGGTAGCCACCATGTCGCCTATGGCTTTGTTTTCCATTGGCTTACAGTTGAAGTTCGGCGCTATCCGGCAGGAATTGAAGTTAATATCCGCCGGACTTTTTTATAAATTATTGATAGCTCCCTGTTTGGCGCTGCTGTTGGCGTTCGCACTTCATTCTGCCGGCAATTTGGCAAGGATAAGCATCTTTGAAGCCGCCATGTCTTCGCATATCACCGCCAGTCTGTTGACGGGACAAAACAACCTGAATCCCCGCTATTGTTCTTTGGTTGTCGGCGTTGGAATCCTGACCGGATTTATTACGGCAACCGGCTGGTATTTTCTTCTGAAATATTTGTTTTA
>JGI20166J26741_10335560_pt1 | contig 16335 bp, 21 predicted proteins | sample TergutCu122P5_FD_26741 | JGI IMG/M metagenome (IMG submission 26741)
TATAATATATCACGATAAATATATAAAAATCAATAAGCGGGCGAGCATTGCTCGCCCCTACATATATGTATATTTTAAATCGGCTGTGAATTGTAACAAATAATGATATGTAAGAGCAAATTCCATGAATAATCATGTTGACAAATGCGAACAATATGTGTATACTATATAAAGGAGTGTGATTAAAATGATTACAAGAACAAAATCAAGCAGTATTCATATTAGAGTAAATGAAGATGTAAAAAAGAAGGCTTTACCTATTTTGAATGACCTTTCTATTACTCTTGGAGACTATGTCAATCTAGCACTTAGTCAGCTTGCAAATCAGCATAAAGTACCATTTGAAATTGTAGACAGCACCTATTATGCTTTCTCTCCTGAACTTGAAGAAGCAATTATTGAGACACGTAAAGCTGTAAAAAATGGAACTGCTAAAGTTTATAATACTGTATCTGATATGTTTAAAGATTTAGATGAGGAGGCGGATGATGAGTAACGATGAATATAAATATCGTCCTGTACCTTCTACGCTCTACAAAAAAAATTATAAAAAAGCCAAAAAACAAGGATTAGATATTAATACTCTCAAATGGGGCATTGAACAATTAGCAAAAGATATTCCATTGCCTGCAAATTGGAATGACCACCGACTTATTAATTTTAAAACAAAAAGTAAAATCAAAGGCGATTTTCGTGAGTGTCATATTGGTCGGCAGTGGAAACTGGTTGCTTGTTTATGAGAAACAAAATGATGAAATGATATTATATTTATATGGGACAGGTAGTCATGTTGAATTACTTAATTTGTAATATAATGATAAAAGCAATAATCTAAGCATTATTGCTTTTCATTTTTAAAGTGTTTTCCATATTATGATACACATCAAAATATTTGACAGAACTGTTATAAGAAATAGTATATGCTGTTAAATTCGATAAAAAAATTGTTTGAGTTATTCTTGTTGTTTCATTTATTTTATAAGATATTCTATATGCATCAGTGCCATTTACCCAAATCTTTTCTTTTGATATATCGCTGGGTACTAAATTAAAATTAGATGCAAGAGCATTAATTGAATCGTCTATAAATTTATCTAATGTATATTCTTTTGTTACTTGTTCTGTTATTACATTTATTATCCCTGATTTATCTGGTGATGTAAAGATTCTTGTATTAGGGTAAGTGTCACTTATACTACTGGTCCAATCGCCTTTATATTGAATTGTATAATTGTCGGATTCATATAGTGAATATCCGTTTAGCAGTTTGCCAGATAGCAGGCTGTTAGACTTATGGTTAATGATTATGTAACAGGAAAGTCCTAATATAATTATAGCAATTATAACAACAATTAAAACCTTTAATTTCTTTCCTTCTTTTTTTATAGTTCTTTTACCTTTTGACATTCTTTAATTCCCTCGCTTATGTTAGTATAGCATGTTTTTTGTATTAACTCAACAAATATTTCTAAATAGGATATACAAAAATTTATTTTTGTAATATAATAATGTTGTAAAAAATATGAGGAGACCAATATGAAGCTGAAAATATTTAAGATTATACTTTTATGTTTAATAATAATTACATTAGTTGTAGGAGTATTAGTGGCAATACAATACATAGGGATTTTAAACAGTAATAAAAAAGTAAATGATGCTATGACTTCTATAACTGAGCAGTTTGAAAACATTGATATTACTGATAAAAATTCAGGTGCTGAAATAAATGTGGAATATGGAGGATACAAAGTAGTTCGGAATAATAGAAATACCTAAACTCAAGATAAAATATCCTATACTTGAGACAACAAACCAAAACAGTTTGGGATTATCAATTACAAAATTTTGGGGAAATGATTTGAATGGAATAGGTAATTTAGTTTTAGCAGGACATAACTATATAAACAATGTGTTTTTCGGGGGGCTGAAAAAGCTACATGAAGGGGATGTGATTTATATTACAGATACATATGGAATAAAAGTGCAGTATAAAGTATATAAAACATTTATGGTAGATCCGGATGATATATCTGTTATAAAGCCGGATAAAGAAGGAGATAGGGAATTGACGTTAATTACCTGCAAAAACGGAAGAGCTAATAGATGGGTGGTAAAGGCAGCAGAATTTACTGAATAAATGATAAATGTTTAAGAAATTAAAAATGAATTATGGAGGTAAGAAATGGAGACAGCATACAAACGTATTTTGTTAAAAGTAAGTGGTGAAGCATTGGCGGGGAAAAGACCAAGTGGCATAGATGTACAGACATTAGGGGAAATATGTGATGAAATAAAAAAAATTGTAGATATGGGAGTTCAGGTATCTATAGTAGTTGGAGGAGGCAACTTCTGGAGAGGAAGATATGGTCATCAGATGGAAAGAACAACATCAGACTATATGGGAATGCTTGCTACAACTATAAATGCACTGGCATTGCAGGATGCATTAGAAGCAAGAGAGATACACACAAGAGTGCAGACAGCCATAGAGATGAGAGAAATTGCAGAACCTTATATAAAGAGGAAAGCAATAAAACATCTGGAAAATGGAAGGGTAGTAATATTTGCCTGCGGAACAGGAAACCCATATTTTTCAACAGATACAGGTGCAGCACTCCGAGCAGCGGAGACAGATTCAGAAGTAATATTGCTTGCTAAAACAATAGATGCAGTATATTCAGCAGATCCAAAGGAAGACAAAAATGCAGTAAGATATGACGAAATTTCATATTTGGACATATTAAACAAAGACCTGAAAGTTATGGATGCTACAGCAACATCACTTTGTATGGATAATAAAATACCGCTGATTGTTTTCGGAATAAATGAACCGGATAATATGGTCCGCATTATCAAAGGAGAAAAAATAGGAACACTTGTTAAATAATGTAGGAATGTAGGAATTTAGGAATTTAGGAATGTAGGAATGAAAGAAGGAAAATTCAATATGTTTAAATTCCAGAATTTAAAAATCTACAATAAAGAAATTTGAGTGTAACGAAAATTTCAACAATCATTCCTACATTCCTACATTCTTACATTCCTACATTAAAACGGAAAGGTGTAAAACATCTAAAAATACAAATAAATTAAAAGAGGAGGAATTAAGTTATGGATTATAGTAGCATAGAGAGTAGAATGGATAAAACCATTAATGTTCTTATGGAAAGTTTTGCAGAGGTAAGGGCAGGGAGAGCAAATCCTGCAATATTAAACAAAATACAAATTGATTATTACGGCACATCAACACCAATAAATCAGGTGGCTGGAATATCAGTGCCGGAGGCAAGGCTTATAGTAATTCAGCCTTGGGATGCTAACTTGCTTAAAGAAATAGAAAGAGAAATTATAAAAGCAGAAATTGGAATTAATCCAAATAATGATGGAAAGGTTATAAGACTAGCTTTTCCTGAATTAAATGAAGAGAGAAGAAAAGAATTAGTAAAGGAAATAAAGAAAATTGCAGAAGATTCTAAAATAGCAATCCGCTCAGTTAGAAGAGACGGAATGGATGAAGCTAAATCTAAACAAAAAAATGGAGAAATGTCAGAAGATGAATTAAAGTCAGCAGAAGATAAAATACAGAAAATAACAGACAGCAGAATTGCAGAAATAGATAAGATGCTTGCGGATAAAGAAAAAGAGATTATGTCTGTATAATTTACGATGTACGGCCAAGGAGTATGGCTCTGTAGGTCGATGTACGATGTATGATGTACATCATAGAAAAGGGAGAAATTAGATGCAAATAGAAGAACTAAATAATTCGAATTTGCCCAAACATATAGCATTAGTGATTGATGGGAATAGAAGATGGGCAAAAGATAATGGACTTACAACTAAGGAAGGACACAAAGCCGGAGCAAAGAATTTAGAGAATATAGCTAAGTTCTGTAATAAAATTGGCATAAAGTACTTGACTGCATATGTGTTTTCTACAGAAAATTGGAAAAGAAGCAAAGCTGAAGTAGCAGCATTAATGCTGATATTAAAGGCATACCTAGATTCTTTTGCTAGAAAAGGTGCAAGTGAAAATATAAAAATAAATATAATTGGAGAAAAAGAGAATATCAGCAAAGAACTGCAGGATAGTATGAATAAAGTTGCTGAAATCACAAAAGATTGTACAGGACTTGTATTTAATGTGGCATTTAATTATGGAGGAAGAGCAGAAATTATACATGCAGTAAAAGAGATAGCCCAGAAGGTAAAAAATAATGAAATACAAATTGAAGACATAAATGAAGATTTAGTATCACATAATATGTATATCCATAATCAGCCGGATCCGGATTTATACATAAGAACCAGCGGAGAACTCAGAACAAGTAATTTTCTTCCATGGCAGCTGGTATATTCGGAATTATATTTTGTGAAAAAACACTGGCCGGCATTTACTGAGGAAGATTTAATAGAGGCAATAAAAGAGTACCAAAAAAGGAATCGCAGATTGGGCAGGTAATATAGAAAGGTATAATCTATGAACAAAAATGTTAAGCGAATATTAACAGGGGTAATAGGGTTTCCAATGGTAGCAGCCTTGCTTATATGGGGCAATGTATACATGGTGGATATAGCATTCAGCCTTGTAGCATTACTATCTATAAGAGAATTTTTCCATGCATTTAGTAAAACTGCAAAACCAATTAAATGGATTCGGATATTTATCAGCAATACTTATATGTTTTATACATGTAGTTCCTAGGCAATACATATTATTAGCTATAGGAATGTCTGTTCCGGCTATAATATCCATCTTATTTATCCAAGCAATATTTACAGATATGAAAACAAACATTAAAGACATAGCAATTACTCTTCTGGGAATAGGATATATAACAGGATTTATATTATATATACCATTACTACATGGGGCACCATTTGGAAAATATTTAATATGGTATATACTATTTGCAGCATGGGGTACAGATACATGTGCATATTTTATTGGAAAAAAGTATGGCAGACATAAACTTACAAAATTAAGTCCTCACAAATCTATTGAAGGACTCATAGGAGGTCTGGCACGGAGGGGTGCTTCTTTCTTTAATATACACAATTGTTATAGATTATTTTGCGGACATAGAAATTGCATGGTGGTATTTAATTATAGTATCTATAGTACTAAGTGTATTCAGTCAAGTTGGAGATTTGGCCGCATCAGCTATAAAAAGATACGTAGGGGTAAAAGATTTTAGCGAACTGCTTCCAGGCCATGGAGGCATGTTAGACAGAATTGACAGTATGATATTTATAGCCCCATTTGCATTCTTTTTACTTAGGGTTGTTACAATAGTTTAAATGGATGTAGGAGGTATATATTGCTTATTATATTAATCAACATCTTAAAAATAGCCTTCTTACTGGGCTTTATAATATTAATACATGAATGCGGACATCTATTTATGGCAAAATGGTGCAAAGTCAAGGTTAAAGAATTTGCAGTAGGATTTGGACCAGCAATATGGAAAAGACAAGGTAAATACACAAAATATTCATTAAGATTAATCCCATTAGGCGGATTCACAAATATGCTAGGAGAAGAAGAACGTTCCGAAGAAGAAGGTTCTTTTAATAAGGCTGGCATAATAAAAAAAATTCTTATTTTACTAGCCGGCGGTGTAGTAAATATTTTATTCGGATTAATTATATATTTTATAGTAGCGATAATATTTACAAGCAACATATCTGATGCATTCTGGAGTACAGTAAATTTTTCTGCAGTTGTAATCGATAGTTTAAAACAGCTGTTTTCAGGTACAATTAGTGTAAATGATTTAATGGGACCAGTGCGGAGTATCTAATTTTGTAACACAAACTAATGGATGGCAGCAGTATATATACGTTATAGGGCTTATATCACTGTCTCTTGGAATAACAAATCTACTGCCGTTCCCGCCTCTGGACGGAGGGAAGATAGTGATATTATTAATAGAAGCAATAAGGAGAAAACCGCTAAAAGAAAACATAGATGCAGCAATACAAATGACGGGATTTACGCTGCTTATTGGATTATCAATATATGTGACGTATAATGATATTCTTAGAATAATGTAGGAATGTAAGAATGGGGTGTAAGTAAAATTTTCCAAAATTCATACCACTAATAAATATTGGATAAAGTATTTACAAATATTTGCTGATGTGATATATAATTGTCATAACTTGGTAATTTCGTTATGTATTTGTCATATAACTGTAATAATTTGGCGATAAAGATTACGTGAAAGTCAAATAAGGGGGTTGTCAATTATAAGAAAAGGACAAGACAAAGGTCTATTTGCAATAGTTTCAAAGAATAAAAATAAGTTATTACAAAAATTAATAGCATTAATTATGCTGTTAATTTTTTTATTGCAGCCAATAGCACTGGCAGTTAATCAAACAGTAAATATGATAGATGATTGACTCATGAGGATTATATACCGTACATTTTCTATACGATGAAAAGACAGGATTTATTAATTCAGTAGTAATTACAGAAGATAAATCACCATAGTTTTATTGCTGATTTTTTTAAAGAAGGGGAGTGAAGAAAAATATATGAAAAGGAAGAAAATTTATTTAATAATAATAGTCCTAGTTATTGTGGTTCTTGCTATAATAATTTTATCAAAAGTAATACAGAATAGTGGAAAAGATACTCATAATAATGTAATTGTTGATAAAGAAGCAATAGAAATGTTTAATAGTAAGTTTTTAGAACATGAAGGTAAAGGACTCAAAGCGAGTGAAGTAAAATTTGTAGTGACTGTTATAGAATCTAGCAATAGTAATAATCAAACTTTTAAAATAGGTATAGATTCGTCTTCTATTAATGGTGGAGTAGAGCCAAATGCAGAAATGCAAGAATTCACAGAATATCAAAGTATGATTAAACCATCAAGTCTGTATACAGTACATTTTCTATATGATGAAAAGACAGGATTTATTAATTCAGTAGTAATTACAGAAGATAAATCACCATAGTTTTATTGCTGATTTTTTTAAAGAAGGGGAGTGAAGAAGAATATATGAAAAGGAAGAAAATTTATTTAATAATAATAGTCCTAGTTATTGTAGTTCTTGCTATAATAATTTTACCAAAAGTAATACAGAATAGTGGAAAAGATACTCATAATAATGTAATTGTTGATAAAGAATATTTAGAAATGTTTAATAGTAAGTTTTTAGAACATGAAGGAACAGGGATTAAGGCGACTGATGTAAGATTTCTAGTAACTACTGTGAAAGGAAGCAATATCAATGAGCAAACATTTAAAGTAAGTATAAACCAAGCTTCTGTTGGTGGAGGAGTAGATGCAGATGCAGGAGAGCAAGCATTTAATGATTATATGAATAGACTCAATCCATCAAGTCTGTATACCGTACATTTTCTATATGATGAAAAGACAGGATTTATTAATTCAGTAGTAATTACAGAAGATAAATCACCATAGTGTAATTGCAAAAAACAAATAAGGGAGAAGTGAAAAAGAATGAAAAAAACGATTATAAAAATAATGATTACAATATTGGCAGCATGTGCTATGGTGTTGATATTGAATACACATACTTTAGGAACAGATTCGGATTTTATTGAACTGCAGGAACATCAGCAATCTGTACCAGCTGGTTACACAGGAATATACACTGCAAGTGACTTAAATAATATTAGAAATAATCTTAGCGGAAAATACATTTTAATGAATGACATTGATTTATCTTCATGGGGGAACTGGATGCCAATAGGTACTTCAACTTCTCCATTCTCGGGGACTTTGGAGGGCAACAGCTTTGAAATAAAAAATATGACAATCAATATTACGCAAACAGGAGAAGTGTTAGCTGGGCTGTTTGTAAATGGGAACAACCCTATGGTTAACAACTTGGGTATATATAATATGAATGTAAGTGTTACATCAAATGAGCGTACATTTGAAGCTTCACAATCCAGTGTCGGAGGGATAATTGGAAAAACAAGAACAAAATATGCAAATGATTTGCAAGGAAGACAGATATCAGCAACTTTGCCAAATGGAAGTACAGAAACATATGTATATGACAAATTTAATAATGTACTATCTAAAACAATAGGGGATGAAACCACAGTATATACCTATGATAATTCAAGTAATTTAACAAGCGAAAAAGATTCACTTGGCAACATTACAAACTATGTGTATAATAAATTCAATAAACTTACGCAAAAAACAGAGGCAAGTGGTACTGTAATAACGTATACTTATGATGCATTTGGCAATAAGTTAAGCGAAAAAGATGCAAATAGTACAACAAAGAAGTATTATTATGATGACTATCAAAACTTAACAAAAGACACTATCACAGAAAATGGAACAGATAATCCAGAAGTAACATTGGATTTTTATACATATGACATAGCAGGAGATAGGCTAACAAAAACTGATATTTTAGGTAAGGTTACTCTGTACTATTATGATAATTTTGGCAACTTGGTGAAAAATGTAGATGCAAGCACCGGCTATATTACTACATATTTATATGACAATGCAAATAGATTAGTGGAAAAGCTAGAAGGTGGGCAAAAAGAGACACTTTATGAATATAACATATTAGATAAAGTGACAAAGAAAACAGAACAAAATACAGATGGAACAAATGCGATTGTCACATCAACAGCTTATGATAATGTTGGAAACATACTGAGCACCACAGATGGAAACGGCAATGTGACAGTATATACCTATGATGCCTTAAATAGAAAAATAACAGAGAAAAACCCATTATTGCAAACGACAACAATATATACCTATGATAATATGGGTAATCTACTTACAAAAACGACTATTTAGGGAACTGTACTGCACTAAAAATTATGTAGTAAGACATAAAGGAGTAAGACATGTCAACATTAGTAAAAGAAGCATTCAAAGATTATAAAGAACAAGGAGATATTTTAGATTGCCTTGTTATAAATATAAATTTATATAAAAAAAGCAGCAAAGTAGAAGTTGATTTAGAAGCAGATAAACAAATCAGCCTTGAAGATGTGTATCTGTTTGAAGATTACTTGAAACGTAAATTTGAGGTAAATAAAGCCATAGTACATGTGAAATATGCTGTAGGGGCAGGTGCCCTCACCTGCCCAGACACCTGCGGGGGGGATTTGACCCGCGAAGCAAACATAAATGATGTGCAAATCTACAAGCCTCTTATTTTTGGCAGGACCGACAAGATAAGCAGAGCTTTTAACGCTTACCCGAATAATACACAAAATGCTTCGCATTTTGGCAGCGTTATAAAAGATAAAATTATACCCATAACAGAATTAAGTTTGGATTACGCTAAAGTTGCAATAGAAGGAAAAGTTGTTTCTACAGATTACAGAGAAATAAAAGGAAGTAAAATATTGGCAGCCTTTAATATATATGATGGAACCAGCACTGTAACATGCAAGGCATTTCTGGAAAAGGAAAAAGCACAATACATATTAGAAAGAATAGCAGAGTCGAAGAAACTTAGAATTGCCGGCAATCTGCAGTACGATAATTATTCCAAAGATTTAACCATAATTGCCAATACAATAATTGAAATACCGGAATCAGATACAAATGCAAGAAAAGATTCAGCGGGCCAAAAAAGAGTGGAATTACATATGCATACACAAATGAGTCAGTTAGATGGAGTAAGTTCTGCAGCAAAATTAATAAAAAAGGCAGCTTCGTGGGGAATGAAAGCAATTGCAGTAACTGACCATGGCTCTTGTCAGGCCTTTCCTGAAGCAAATAAAGCATCAGGTGATTTAGACATAAAAGTAATCTATGGTGTAGAAGCCTACCTTGTTCCGGATTATAAAGAACGGCAGTGAGGAAGACCCGATAGAAAAAGTAAAAGACCTGAATGAATATTGTGTATTAGATATAGAAACAACAGGTCTGCAATTTAGAACAGAGAAAATTACTGAAATTGGAGCAATCAAAATTAGGGATGGACAAGTTGTAGGTGAGTTTGAGTGTTTTGTTAATCCTGAAAGACATATATCTGAAGAGATAACAAACATTACAGGAATTACAGACAGTATGGTAGCAAAAAGCGAAACAATAAAAGAAGTATTGCCGAAATTTTTTGAATTTATTGAAGAAAGCACTTTAGTAGCTCATAATGCGGATTTTGACATAGGATTTATCAGATATAATGCAGAGATTTTAGGCTTGGATTTCAAGAATGATTACATAGATACATTAGCTTTATCAAGAGAGTTGTTCCCTGAATTTACAAAACATAAACTTGGCATTATTGCAGAAAACCTTGGTATAAAGGTAAAAAATGCTCATAGAGCATTAGATGATGTAAAAACATTGGTTGCAGTTTTCCAAAAAATGAAAGCCTCAATAATAGCGGATAATCCTGTCCGCCGAAGGCGGACAGGATTATTCGCAAATATACCATGCAATAATACTTGTAAAAAATCAGAAAGGACTTAAAAATTTATATAAACTTATATCAATATCACATTTGGACTATTTCTACAAAAAACCGCTCATATTAAAGAGTCTGTATAAAAAATATTCTTCAGGTTTAATACTTCGGCAGCGGTTGTCAGCAGGGGGAAATATATAGAGCAATTGCAATCCGGAAAATCTGAAGAAGAGATAGAAGAGATTGCCAAAAATTATGATTACATAGAAGTACAGCCTGTAGATAATAATATGTTTATGGTAAGAGAAGGGATTGTCAGCAGCAAAGAAGACTTAGAAGAGATAAATAAAAAAATTGTCGATTTAGGAGAAAAACTAGGTAAGCCGGTTGCTGCAACTGGAGATGTGCATTTTTTAGAACCGGAAGATGAAATATACAGAAGAATTCTAATGGCAGGGCAAGGCTACAGTGATGCGGATAATCAGCCTCCGCTATATTTAAAAACAACGGATGAAATGCTGGAAGACTTTGCATATTTAGGGAAAGAAAAAGCATTGGAAATAGTTGTGACAAATACAAATAAAATAGCAGATATGTGCGAGAAAGTATGTCCTATATCAAAAGAAAAATGTCCTCCTAAATTGGAAGGTGCAGAAAAAGAGATAGAAGAAGCTGCTGTATCCAGAGCAAAAGAGCTATATGGCGACCCGCTTCCAGACATAGTTCAGGAAAGATTAGACAAGGAATTGAATTCGATTATACAAAATGGATTTTCCACACTGTATTTAGTAGCACAAAAACTGGTTAAAAAATCAAATGATGATGGATATCTGGTTGGCTCGAGAGGTTCAGTAGGTTCATCATTTGTGGCTGATATGCTTGGCATTACTGAAGTTAATTCACTTACCCCGCACTACAGATGCCCTGAATGCAGATATTCCGATTTTACAGACTATGGAGCAAAAAATGGTGTAGATTTGCCGGATAAAGTTTGTCCAAACTGTGGAACAAAACTTGCCAAAGACGGTATGAATATACCATTTGAGACATTTTTAGGATTTGATGGCGATAAAGAACCAGATATAGACTTAAATTTTTCGGGAGAATATCAGGGGACTATACATAGATACACAGAGCAGATATTTGGCAAGGGAAAAACCTTTAAAGCAGGCACAGTTGCTACAATAGCTGATAAAACTGCATTTGGATATGTTAAAAATTATTATGAGCAGAGAAATATTCCAATAGCTAATGCTGAAATATCCAGACTGATGTCTGGTATGGTTGGAATAAAAAGAACAACAGGGCAGCATCCGGGAGGAATAATAGTTCTTCCGCATGATAGAGAAATATATGACTTCTGCCCAGTGCAAAGACCTGCAGATGATTCTACTTCAGATATAGTAACAACACATTTTGATTATCATTCAATAGATAAAAATTTGCTGAAATTAGATTTATTAGGACATGATGACCCTACAATGATTAGAATGCTGCAGGATTTAACAGGTATAGACCCGAGAACAATACCATTAGATGATAAAGAGACAATGAAGATATTTAGGCGGTACAGATAGTTTAGGAATAAAACCGGAACAGATTAATTCTAAAGTAGGTACATTCGGTGTTCCCGAATTCGGTACCAAATTTGTAAGAGGAATGCTGGTTGATACAAAGCCTACAACATTTGAAGAACTTATACGAATATCAGGATTATCGCATGGCACGGATGTATGGGTCAATAATACACAGGATTTAATAAATAACGGTACAGTAAAATTAAGTGAAGCCATTTGTACAAGAGATGATATAATGACATATTTAATAATAAAAGGGCTTCCGTCGAAAGATGCGTTTGAGATAATGGAAATAGTGCGCAGCAAGGGAAAGCAGATTACAGGAGAGCAGGAAATATTAATGAAAAAGCACAAAGTACCGGCATGGTATATTGAATCCTGCAAAAAGATTAAATATATGTTCCCTAGAGCTCATGCTGTGGCTTATGTTACAATGGCGTTTAGAGTGGCATGGTTTAAAGTGCATTATGGAGTGGCATATTATGCGGCATTTTTTTCAATTAGGGCAGATGACTTTGACAGTGAACTTATGATTTACGGAAAAGAAAAAGTAAAATCTAAAATGAAGCAAATAGATATGGAAGGAAGTAATGCATCTGTCAAAGATAAAGCTGTGTATACAATAATGGAATTAGTGCTTGAGATGTATGAAAGGGGCATAAAATTTTTACCAATAGATATATATAAATCTGACAGTACCAAGTTTTTAATTGAAGATGACGGAATAAGGCCGCCTCTAAACAGCATTCCTGGGCTTGGAACCGTTGCTGCTGAGAGTATAAAAAATGCAGTAAAAAAAGAAAACGGTAAATTCATGAGTATAGATGATATGCAGATAAAAACTAAAATAGGTAAATCAGTAGTGGAATTGCTTGGCAAGTTCGGATGTCTGGAGGGAATGAGCAAATCAAATCAGATAAGTTTATTTAATTAGACATAATAAATAAAATTTATAGAGATGTTGTAGGGGTGGGGTTTGTAACTTGTGACCCGTGAGGAATACCGAACTCCACCCTTTGGGTAAAACGAATGAAAATCAGCAATCTTGATTCGTTTTCGAGAAGAAAGGAACATGAAAATGCAAAATCAATTTCAAAGGACAGAACTGATAATAGGAAAGGAAGCCATAGAAAAGCTGCAAAAGTCTAAAGTGGCTGTATTCGGCATTGGCGGAGTGGGTTCATTTGCGGTAGAAGGGCTTGCCCGAGCAGGGGTCGGGAAGTTTGTTCTAGTTGATAATGATACGGTAGATATAACAAATCTAAACAGACAGCTTATTGCTACAACCAAAACAATAGGTAAATATAAAGTGGATGTGATGAAGGAAAGAATATTGGAAATCAATCCGGAAGCGGAAGTGACAACCTATAAGACATTTGTTATGCCTAATATGGAAGAAAAAATTATAGATAGCACCATAGACTATATTGTAGATGCTATAGATACAGTAACAGCCAAAATTGAACTTGTGCTTGAGGCAGAAAGATTAAATATTCCAATAATATCTTCCATGGGAACAGGAAACAAACTAAATCCAACTGAGCTGGAAGTAGCAGACATATCAAAAACATCAGTATGTCCGCTGGCTAAAGCTGTAAGACAAGAATTAAGGAATAGAGGAATAAATCATTTGAAGGTTGTTTATTCAAAAGAAGAACCTATAAAACCAGATTGCAACAATGTAGGGGCGGGGCTTACTCCGCCCGTCTCAAACGGTAAGAAACATCCGCCAGGCAGCGTATCATTTGTTCCATCAGCTGCAGGAATGATAATCGCATCAGAAGTGGTAAAAGATTTAGTAAATAAGTGAATGAATTGGTTAAGTATAATTAATTTTTCAAAAAACAAATAAATTAGGGAGAGAACTTGCAAAGAAATACGGCTTTAAAATAGTGTCAAAAGCCTAATATGCCGATAGGACGTATATTTAACCACACAAAAATTTATTTTAAATACACATTTATAGTTATAAATGTGTATTTTCCTATTAACATAACAAACAAATTAAAACTTTTTGTTGACTTTGCTCAAAAGTCGTAATATAATGGAATTTGTCTAATAAAAGTTTAAATGCAAAATGAATTAAAAATGTGAAGGGGGATATTATGAAAACTTTAAAATGGAAAATAGTACTCATAATCTTTATTTCAATGCTTCTTTTGTTACTACCTAAAGTGGTGTTTGCAGCACCAATGAACAATCAAATCATCGAAGTGCAAAACAGCTACACTGATGAAAAGGGACAGAAAAAGGACTGCACAGTAAAAGTCAGTGTTACAGGAGATGAATTTTATTCAAAAGTAAAAAGTATAGATGGATATACACTTATAGAAGACCCGGACACAAAATCAATGTGTTATGCGGTTTTAAATAATCAAGGCGAATTTATTTCTTCAAAAACCCCATATACCGGATTAGATACAAATAACGAAAAAACGTTTAAAAAAGTAATGAAGCAGGATTTAACTGAAGATAAAAATGTTATTCAAAAAAAGATAAATAAAAATAAGCAATTGCTGAATTATAACAATACATCGAATGCACCGGCAATGCCTAACGCATTTAACGCAGCACCTGCAGCCCTGCCGGCTCCAGCTTCTGCATCAAGTGTGCCAGCGGCATCTTCACCAATTGCCCCAACTGTAGCTTCTGCATCAATGGCGCCTACACCAGCAGCCACTTCCAGATATTCCGGGAATATAGTAGGTTTAACCATATTAATTGACTTCCCGGATGTAAAATCAACTTATACAAAAGCTCAAATAGAAACCGGGTGTAATGGACAGGGATATTACCAAAATGGCAATCCTATATCAGTAAATCAGGCTTTTAGTGATATGTCAGGAGGAAAACTGAATTATACAAATATTGTTGTAACATATACAACAAAATATAATAAGAGTTATTATGCAGATCCTGATTGGTTCATTAGTGACTACAAAATAAGAACAGAAGCATTACAATATTTGGGACAGACAGGATTTGATTTCAGCAAACTTACTAAAGATGAAGAGGGCTATGTTAGAGCACTTAATTTTATTTGTGGTGATTTTGGAGGACATTATTGTGCAGGGTATGCTGGTGCAGATTCTATAACAGTAAATGGAACAAATTTTCTTAGATATACAGCTATGCCTATAGATGTTTTAAATGGTTCTGTAGCTGTCTTCTGTCATGAAAATGGGCATATGCTTTTGGATTTACCAGATATGTATGATGATAATGGGGGATCAGTAGGATTAGGTGCCTTTGATTTAATGAGTGCTAATGTATTTAGATTAAATCCATATTTCAGATATGTACTTGGATGGGGAACTACAACAGTAATAAGTGGAAATGGAACAAAGACTATAAATGTAAACCCATTGGAGTCACAAATGATACCTCTTACTTCTAATGAAATGTTTTTCATAGAAAATCTTCCGGAAAAATCTTTTTATGGAAATCAATCTACTGAGCTTCCTCCTGTGAAGCACTATGATTGGCACGCTGGTTTATACATATATCATGTGGATACAAATAAAATTAATAATGCTGAAGAAGCTATGACCACTGCTAATCATTATCTGGTTTCATTAGAACAGGCAGATGGTAAATTTCATTTAGAGAAAGGTCCTTATCCGCTTGATCTAACAGATGAAGGTGGAGATGCATATAGGGCAGGATATGCAACATCATTTACACCAACAACAACTCCTAATTCAAATTTATGGACAGGACAGAGTTCAGGTGTAAGTATTACAAATGTAAGTGCTGCAGGAAGTACTATGCAGTATACGTATAATAATACAAATTCAACAATAACATATCCTGCAGGTCCGACAGTAGCAATAGGTGCGCCTAGCACCACGACAGCAAAGAGTGGAGAAACTGTAACATACAAAGTAACATATAAAGGTAAATATTTTAATACATCAACACTGTCGCCAGCAAATATAACACTAAATAAAACAGGAACAGCTAACCGGGACAGTATCAGTAGGAGAAACAAAAATGGGTGGCTTGGACGGGTTTGGAGGATTCCCAATAACTGAATACAAAACAGTAACAATAAGTAATATAACAGGAGAAGGAACCCTAGGAATAAGTATTGCGGCAGGGACTGGAGCAGATGTGGCAGGAAATAAAGCTCCAGCTGCGGGACCGAGCGATACATTTACAGTAGATGCAGCAGGTCCGGCAGTGGCAATAAGCACGCCAAGCAGTGTAGCAGTAAAATCTGGAGCAAGTGTAACTTTTGCAGTAACATACACAGACTCACATTTCAGTTCATCAACACTTTCGGCAGCAAATATAACCTTAAACAAAACCGGTACAGCAAATGGAACTGTATCAGTAATCGGCACAGGACTGACTAGAACAGTAACAATAAGCAATA
>JGI20166J26741_10336671_pt1 | contig 16331 bp, 12 predicted proteins | sample TergutCu122P5_FD_26741 | JGI IMG/M metagenome (IMG submission 26741)
TGACCCGAGCTCCGCGATCAGGTCCGCCCCGCTTTTTTCATGGCAATTGATCATGACACCATCCCTTTTAAACTGATATTCCCATTATATTATACCCGCTTTCCAAATACAACGCGTATTAACGGCAAACCCGCGAGCAAATTTTTGCGTACGAAACGAGGGCTACGCCGTAGGGGCGGACGACCCTGTCCGCCCGCCGAACCAAAGCATTCCAACCACGACAAACCCGCGCGCAAATTTTTGCGTACAAGACGAGGGGCTACGTCGTAAGGGCGGACGACCCTGTCCGCCCGCCGAACTGGATTGCTTTGCGCGTCAATATTCAAGCAAAATCAAGGCAATGAGCGTCCACAATAAATGTAGGGGCGGACGACCCTGTCCGCCCGCTGGACCAAAGCATTCCAATCACAACAAACCCGCAAGTAAATTTTTTTGTACAAGACGAGGGGCTACGCCGTAGGGGCGGTCTACGGCCGCCCGCCGAACCAAAGCGTCCGCCGATCCACATCATTTCTTCACGCTAATACTTTGTCGAAATTTAAAGAGGCAAATCTTATAATAGAAATTATAGCCCAAAAAAATGCCACATTTAAAAGAGAAATTATAGGAAGCTACAAAACACAGACAAATGGAATGCTCAAGTAGTTAGATATTCTAAGGAGTGTAGAGAGGTATTAGAATTGTCTGATGAGATTAAATCATTATTATCAATCGTGGACACGGGCGTGGACACATGGACAATTAATCTGTCTTGAAAATCTCGTGTCTTAATATTGCAGGGAGGACTGAGGGACGGGAGCGCTTGTAAACGTATGACGTAAACCCGGTGGGAAGCCGGGATGGTAAGAGTTAGCCGCTCGCCATTAATCAATGAGAACCGAAATGGCGACATTAGGTTTAAGCGTAGTATTTCATCCGGCGATAAAATGTAGTAGGGGCGGAGCTTGTTTCCGCCCGGTCTGTGGGCAAACACGAGGTCTGCCCCTACAGCGTTCTATAAAATCTTGCCGGATGTAACAGTAGACCGAAGAGGATTCGAGCCGTTCGGGCTGAAATACGGCGGCTCCCTGCCGGGCGGCGGCGAGGCGAAGGAGAAAACGTACGCGCTTGTGCAGGAGTTTGAGAGGAGGTTTGCCGAGAGGAATCGGACCGCTTATTGCCGCGGGCTTCCGCGGGCCGACCCGCGGTGCCGCGATAAGCGCATATTGAGCGAACGCGTCCCCGAAGTCTGGTCCAAGGCCGTCAAGGACGCGGCTGAAATCCTGGAATCCTCACTGTATCTAGATCAGCCGGATCGGCATCATATCTCAAAATCCGTAAAAGCGCCGTCTTTCAAGATCACGACGGATTTATAGCCGGCCTTTTTCAGCGTGTCCACGGCGAGGCCGAAGCCGTAATCCAGATTTTGGGCCGAATGCGCGTCGGACGAGACCGTGACCGGCACGCCGGCGTCCCTGAGCGCCGCCAGCGCGTACCCGGAGGGGTATGGGGTTTGCCTGAACCCGCGGCTCATGGCGCCGGTGTTGACCTCGACCGCGCGGACGCGCCCCGCTATGCCCTGCACGGCGCACTCGACAAGCTTTTTGTATCCGCCGCCGTTCTCATCAAAGAAGACGCCTTTATTGCCGGAAGCCCCGTTGAATTTCGTGAACAGATCCAGGTGCCCCAGGATATCGGGCCTGTACGATTCCGTCAGCCTGACCAGTTCATCCAGATATTTTTCTATCAGGACAAGGGGGTCGCCGCCGCCGATGCCGCGTATGCCCTCCGCCAGCATCTCCGGCGAGTAATCCACGCAGCAATACGCGCCGGTCTCCCGGTCCAGCACGCCGTGCAGCGAACCTATTGTGTAATCGAGGCCGGCTTTATCGAGCGGGGTGTACATGTCGCATTCCGTGCCCAGATAGACCTGTATTTTTGGGGCGTATACCCCTTTGAGGCGGGCGATTTCGGCGTTGTACGCGGGGAGCGCCTCGCTTTTTATGCACTCCCCCATATCATAATCGGAGGGCGCGTGCTCAGAAAAGCCCAGGCTCATGAAACCTTTGCCGATGGCCGCGCGAATAAGCTCTTCCGCCGTGTTTACGCCGTCGCTGGCGGTGGTGTGTGTGTGCAGATTGGAGGGTATCATGCGCCGTCAATCCTTTTTGGCCGTCTCCTGCTTGGCCTTTTTATCGATCACGTGGCGGGATTCAAGCTCCGCGGCCACATCGCCCACGGTTATGCCCTGCTGGGCCATTAAAACCAGTACGTGATACGCCAGATCCGCGATCTCATATGTCAGTTCGTAGCTGTCGCCGTTCTTGGCAGCGATGACCACCTCCGAGCACTCCTCGCCGACCTTTTTCAGGATCTTGTCGAGCCCCTTCTGAAACAGGTACGTCGTGTACGAGTTCTCGGGCAGCTCGGCCTTCCTGGCCAATATGAGCTCATGCAGCGCCCGCATTGAAAAGGCGCCGGAGCCGGCTTCACGCCCGGCTTTTATTATATTGTTGAAAAAGCAGGATTCCCGCCCGGTGTGGCAGGCGGGGCCGGCCTTTTTTACTTTTATGAGCAGGGTGTCCATGTCGCAGTCGGCGTCTATGGAGATTATATCCTGCGTGTTGCCGCTGGTCTCGCCCTTGCGCCAGAGCTCCCCGCGGCTGCGGCTGTAGAAGCAGGTCCGCCGTTCGTTTGCGGATATCTCAAGGCTCTCCCTGTTCATATACGCCAGCATCAAGACCGCGCCGTTTTCCGCGTCCTGGACTATCGCGGGGATCAGGCCATTTTCATCGAATTTTAAATCAAGCTTTAAATCAGAAAGGTTTAAACCGCAAATATCCAAAATTATGCCTCCTATGCTAAATGGGGCTGCGCCGCACCCCCGGCGCTGTGATGATATTTCAACCGATCAAATTTGGAATCCGGGGAGCTTGTAGGGCGGGGGCTCTGCTCCCGCCGCCGCATCTTGCCATGTAATACCGGAAATTGCGCAAAATAACAATTATGCGTTTGCCGTGTATTGGCGCGTTCGCTCTTTGAACGTGGATACCCATACTGCCGTGCGTTCGCTCTTTGAACGCACGGTATATATTAATTACGCGCGCTCGCATTGACGGATAAACAGGAACGCGCCGCAATCCGTCATTGCGAGCGCTCATAACCTGAAGACCGCCTGATTGTCAACGCGCGAAGCAATCCAGTACGTCGAACCCACGTACCAACGCGTTTTGATATGAGATAACCCGAATAAATATTCAAGCCTCCGGCGGGAGCAGAGCCCCCGCCCTACGATGATACGGGCATGCCGAGCTATGGTATAAACGCCAGGCAATGTTTTAGTTCAGCGGACAGCCGGAGGCCGCCCCTACAGAACCGCCCGCCATGCAAACGGCCGAACAGCGCCGCCGTATCCGTCAGGCGGAACGGTCAAGACCATTCCCTACATGAACATGGTCTTTTCTAGCCTCTAACCTCTTCTTTTTTCTAGCCTCCAGTATAGCATGGACGGGCCTTGACCTGTCCGCTTTGCGGCGTTCGCGTACCCGCCAGACGGAACGGCCAACCGTTTCCTACATATAAACGTGGTCTTTTCTAGCCTCTAGCCTCTTCTTTTTTCTAGCCTCTCTTTTTAGCAAATTCCTCCAGCAAGTCCATGCCTTTCGTTATCTCTTCCAGCGAGAGCGAGAAGGAAAAGCGGACAAAGCCCGGCATCCCAAAATCCGCGCAGGGCACGACGGCCACGCCGCAATCGTCCAGGAGGCGCTCCGAAAACGCGGCGGCGTCCGCAAAGCCGCCGCTTGCGCAAATTTCGGAGACATCCGCGAACACGTAGAACGCGCCTTGCGGCCTGGCGGCCTTTATGCCCTTTATGCCGCTCAGGCGGCCGTATATGCAATCCCTGCGGCGCTCAAACCCCGCGCGCATCTCCTCGACGCAATCCTGCGGTCCGGCGATCGCGGCCAGCGCGGCCTCCTGGGCGATGCTGTTGGGGTTGGAGGCGCAGTGGCTCTGGATATTGCCCATTATCTCCGCCAGCTCCCCCGAGGACGCGGTATAGCCGATGCGCCAGCCGGTCATGGCGTAGCTCTTGGATACGCCGTTGACCACGACGGTTTGTTTGAAGATGTCGCCGCCCAGGGACGCTATGCTGACGTGCGGCGCATCCGCGTCGTAAATGAGTTTCTCATAGATCTCGTCCGAGATGACGAGGAGGCCGCGCCTCAGGGCGAACTCCGCGACGCCCTCAAGCTCCGCCCTTGAGTATACGCAGCCCGTGGGGTTGTTGGGGCTGTTGATTATAACGGCCTTTGTCCTGGGGGTACAAGCGGCCTCGAGCTGCCGGACGGTGGGTTTGAAGCCGTTCTCCGGGCCGGCGCACACAAACGCCGGGGTCCCGCCGGCCAGCTTGACCATCTCCGGGTAAGACAGCCAATACGGCGCGGGGATGAGCACCTCGTCGCCCTCGTTGAGAACGGCCGTGAAGATGTTGTAAAGCGAATGCTTCGCCCCGTTGGAGACGACGATTTGATCGGATCGGTATTCAAGGCCGTTGTCGTCTTTGAGCTTCCGGCATATGGCCCGGCGCAGCGACTCCGTGCCGGACGAGGGCGTGTACCGCGTCTTGCCGTCGATAATGGCCTGAATGCCCGCCTGCGCTATGTGGGCGGGCGTCCTGAAATCCGGTTCCCCCACGGTGAAGTTCAAGACGGCCCGCCCGGCGGCCCGGAGGCCGTTGGCCCTGGCGGACAGCGCCAGTGTCGACGACGGCTTTATTGAGCCGCTTTTCACGGAATATGTCACGATTATGACCACCTTATTTATTCAGTATTTGTTTCGCGACGCGCATGAAATTCCCGCCGAATATCCTCTCCGCCGTCGCAATGCCGTAAAGCTTCTCCAGCGCGTAAAACAGCTTCTTTAAATCCGAGACATTGTCAAAGCCCCGCGGGCCCCTCTCGATCCCGTCAAAATCGCACCCCAGCCCGATATGGCCGTCCCCGGCGACGCTTATGGCGTGGCCGATGTGCCGCAGGATGTCCTCAAGCCCCGAACCGCCGCCGTCTTTTAAAAAGGCGTCGCAGAAGTTTATGCCCATCACGCCCCCGTTGTCCGCCAACCGCTTGAGCTCGGCGTCGGTGAGGTTGCGGCGGTGCCCGCAGACCGCGTGGCAGTTGGAATGGCTGGCTATGACGGGTCCGCGCGCGGCTTTGAGAGCGTCGCCGAAACTCTTGCGCGACAGGTGCGACACATCCGCGATCATGCCCAGACGGCTCATCTCCGCGATGACCTCCAAGCCGAACTCCGTCATGCCCGTGTCGTCGCCGCCCTCGGCCGCGGCGCCGCAGCCCAGCGCGTTCACCCAATTCCAGGTGAGCGTGACGACGCGCGCGCCCAGGCCGTACAAATCGCGCAGCCTGCCGATATCGCCCTCCAGCGCCTCGCCGCCCTCTATGCCCAAGATGGCCGTGGCCGCGCCGTTTTCGCGGTTGCGCATGATATCCGCGTACGACCCCGCTATCGCTATCTTATCCGGGAACGCGGCGATCTCCCGCTTAAAAAAGTCATAAAAACGTACGGTGGCGGCGTATGCCTCGCCGTGGTATTTTTTATCGAGCCATACGGAGAAGACCTGAACGGGCGCGTCGTATTCAAAGAGCCTTTTCAGGCTGAGCTGCAGCCCGTTGTCATACAGGCTCATGTTTTGCTCGCGCGCGGTGACGGCGGTGTCGCAGTGGGCGTCAAATAAAAACATACAAAACGCGGGCTCCCAAATATATTTTACTAATCATACCATAATTTTAAAAAATTTTGAATAATTTTTTTTATTTCTGCCAAAATATAACTGTAGGGTCAAACAAACGGTTTTCTTATCAAACAAAATCTTAATCGGAGGTCATTTATGAGCAATCAGAACATCAATTGCAGCGTCCACACGTGCAAATACAACGACAAGCTGTCTTACTGCACGCTGTCGAGCATACACGTGGGCAACAACGGGGCCATCGCCAGGCAGAAATCCGAGACCGAATGCGCCAGCTTTGAGAGCTGAGGGCGGGCCCGCCGCCGGCCGCAATTGCCCGCGTTATTATCAATAACATTCCGTACAGTCCCAAGCTGTACGGCCGAAAAAATACCATTTCCTACTCGACCTATTAAAATTAGGGGCCTGGGAAGTGGTATTTTTTTTGCGCTTAAGGCAATCTCTATAAACCTCACAATCGGTCATTGCGAGCGGAGCGAAGCAATCCAGAAAACGCGCAGGCCGGGATTTCCTGGATTGCTTCGTCGCTTTGCTCCTCGCAATGACGAGTTTACAGAGGCTGTCTTAATTCAATCGCATCACTTCATCAAACAAATCACTTCATCAAACAAATCACTTCATCAAACAAATCAAGGCCGGCGCGCTTATGTGTGATCATGAGCACCCCGCAATTCCGGCATTCGCTGTCGAAATGCGCCATTATATTGCGAAAGATCTCCTGCTCCTTTTTGGCGTCGAGGTTGGCGAAGGGTTCGTCGAGGATATAGAACGGCGCGTCCTTGAGCAGCATTCTGGCGATGGACAGGCGGCGTTTCTGCCCGCCCGAGAGCCTGTTCCCGCCCTCGCCGGCGCGGGCGTCCAGCGAGAGTTCGCCCCGCAGGCCCGCCAGGCGCAGCGCCTCTTCGAGCCGGCCGTCGTCCGCGTCTTTGTTCGCGATCAATAAGTTGTTTCGCACTGTGTCGTCAAATAAGAAGACCTCCTGCTCGGCGACCGAGAACAGGCTTTCCCTCAGTTCGGGCTTGAGCTTGCACAGATCGACGCCGTCCACTTTGACCGAGCCCGCGTCCGGCTCCAGCAGGCCCTGCATGATGTATTGCAATGTCGTTTTGCCGCCGCCCGATTTGCCGACCACGGCTATCTTTTTGCCGCGCTCGAGCGAAAGGCTGACGCCCTGGAGTATATTGCGGCCGGTCTTGACATAGCGGAAAGACACGCCGGCCAGCTCTATGCTTTGCGCGCCGCCGCTCAGCCGGGAAACAGCGGCGTTTTCCGGCTGAAACTGATCCAGTTCCCGAAAGATCGAGCGATGCAGGTATCTCGCCTCGATCAGTTTTTCAAACAGATAGACCGACGACGCGCTGCCCTCGAACGCCGCGACCGCCAGAATAAAAACGGCCGCCGCCAGCACCGGGTCAAATCCTTTCCCTATGAGGACAGACATGGCCAGAAGGACGCAAATCCCGCAGAGCTGAACGATGAGATCGTGCAGGAACGCGCCAGCGTCCCTCGCCGCCTCAATCCCCTTGTAACAGCTTTCGGTCTCCGCGATTTCCTCAAACAGCCTGTCCCGGTAATAGGTCACGTTGTTGGACAGGACGATCTCCCGGATATTCGCGGTCTGGCCGATGAACCGGAGGTTTTCCCGCTCCTTTTGGGCGGCGTGCCTGTGATAGTTCCCCCTGACAAACAGGTATAAAACCAACGGTACGGCCACGAGGGCGCAGGCGTACAATAACGCGAACAATACGGCGTACGCGCCGATAAAGACATACAAGGCCGCGGTGCCGGCGGCCATGACCAACAGGCCGCTCACAAACGGCAGCAGCGAACGCAGGTACACGTCCTGCAGCCCTTCGACATTTTGCACAAACTTGATCAGCGTGAACCGCTTGTCAAGCGACAGATAGTCATAGAATCTGCTGCCGGTGATCTTTTGAAAAAAGCTGACGCGCAGGTCTTTCAGCACGGTGAATACGGATTTATGGGAAACGAGCCTTTCAAGGTAGCGGAAGGCCCCTTTTGAAATGCCGAAGAGCCGGATCAATACCACGGAGGCCGATATGGCGTAAATCGAAGGCATCAGGCTCGAGACGGACAAAACATAGGCCGAAAGGCCGTACAGCGCCACCGAGCACGCGACGGTGAGGACCGCCAAAAATACGCACAGAGCCGCCGCGCGTTTGTGCCGCAAAAAAATGCTTAACATGGTTCACCCCAGGGTTATCACGCGATCGTACAAAGAGCCCTCGTCAAGCTGATGCGTGATCGTCAGAATCATCATGTCGACGTTTTCGTGAAAGATGTAGCTATTGACGATCTCCCGCGTCGCGCGGTCCAGCGCTTGCGTATGCTCGTCCAGTATCAGCAGGTCCGGGGCTTTCAGAAGCGCGCGGGCAATGAAAATGCGCTGTTTCTGCCCGACGCTCACCGCGTAGCCGCCGTCCCCGAGGCGCGCGTCCAGGCCGCCCGGCAGTTCCAGCAGCTCAGAGAGCGCCAGTTTCCCCAGGATATCGGCAAGCCGGGCGTCGTCCGCCTGTTTTTTGAGCGTCAGATTGTTTCTCAGGGTATCCGAAAACAGCGCCATCTCCTGCGGGACATAGGCGATCCTGGCGTAATAGGACGGCAGATCGAGCTTTTGGACGGGTATGCCGTTCACCATAATTTGGCCGTCGAAGTCCCTTAAAAAAAACAGGATACAGTTCATCAGGGTGGTCTTTCCGGACCCGCTTTCCCCCGTGACCGCCAGCCTCTGGCCCCTTCTGAGCTCAAAGCTGATGTCCTGAAGCACCGGCACGTCCGGCTCATAGCAAAACCCCAGGTGTTGAACCCGGATCGCGTCTATGCGCGCGGCCGCGGCCGCGCCGCCTTCGGCCGCCATCCCAGGATTCCGGCTCACAAGGCCCTCATACGCGTCATACGCGGCGGACGCGTTCATGTTCAGGTGGAATTTCATGCCCAGTTGCCTCAGCGGCAGATAAAATTCCGGCATGATGAGCAGTATGAGGAGCGCGCGGAGGTAATCCACACGCCCGTACAGCAGGCGCACGCCCAGTTCCACCGCCACCAGCGCGACCGAGAGGGTGGTCACCAGCTCAAGGGCAAACGCGGACAAAAACGCGGTCTTGAGCACGCTCAGGGTGACGTTTTTAAAGCTCTCGCTGGCCTTGGCGAGCTTTTGGACCTGTTCGCCGTATCTGGAAAAAACCTTCAATACCGTCAGGCCCTTGAGCGATTCATAGAAATAATTGCTCAAAAACCTCAGCTTTTCATACTGGCGCGCGGTCTTTTCCCTGGCCATATTGCCGATCAGGATCATGAAGACCGGGACCAGCGGCAGGGCCAGCAGCATCACCGCGAAGGACAGCCGGTCCAGGACGCATACAAAGCACAGGACCAGCGGGCACAAGACCGCAAGATAAGTCAAATGCGGCAGATAATCCGTGAAATAGGGCGAGAGCTGCGCGACCGAATCGTCAAACACCGTCAGGATGGACGCGGCGCCGTTTGAAGCGACGCTCTGGTGCGGGTTTTTATACACGGCGTCCGTGACGGACTCCTTCAGGCGGAGCCTGATCCTCCCCGCCTCGCCCGCGGCGAATTTACGTAAAACAAGATTGGCCCCAAAGCGCAACAGCACCGTTGCCAGGAGCGCGGCCAGCAGCGCCGGAAACGTCCTATTGGATACGAAATACGCGAAGAATACGAAAAAACCGGACGCAGATCCGGCTTTCTCGGGGGAAGGCAGCCCGCTGAACAGGCGAATGAGCAAATTCCCGGTGATCGCCGCCTGCCCGATGGTCAAAAGCGTAATCACAGCGTTCAGCAGGCAGCATTTCGGCAGGAACAGTTTGTTCCCGATCAGTCGGAAGATCCTCTTGTCAAACATCAATACTCCGCGTCTTCCCTCTTCATCCTGCTCCTGAAGACGTAATAGGTCCAGCCCTGATAGAACAGCACGATCGGGACGAGGATGAGCGCGACGACCGACATGACCTTCAATGTATACGGGGCGGATGAGGAGTTGTAGATGGTGAGGTTGTTCGCGGGGTCAAGGCTTGAGACCATCACGTTGGGATAGAGCATGGCGAACACCGAAAACACCAGGAAAACCACGCCGGCCGCGTTGAGGAAGAAGGAGAGCTTCATCGATTTTTTGAGCCAGACGAGCCCGACGGAGAGGATCTCGCACACGAGCGCGGCCAGCAGAATGATCAGCGAAGGCGCGTTCATTTTAAAGACAAAGATGTGGAAAACCGCCGCGATGACGCCAAACACCAGCAACGCCGCGCCAAAGGCCGCGGCCTTTTTCTCCGCGCCGGATCTGATGGGGTCTTCCGTCTTAAGCGTCAGGTAGAGCGCGCCGTTGTACAGCGAATAGCACAGGCCGAAAAGCCCTACGCTGAGCGTATAAGGCGACAGCAGGTCAAAGAAGGACCCAACGTAATTGTGCTGAGCGTCTATCGGCGTGCCCTTCACCAGGTTCGCGACGGCCACCCAGATCAGCAGCGGGGGCAGCAGATTGGAGACGAAGATGATCTTGTCCCAGAGCCCGCGCCACGTTCTCGACGCGTACTTTGACCGGAACGCGAAGGTCACGCCGCGCACGATCAGGCTCAGCAGCACCAGCGTCAGCGCGATATAAAAACCCGAAAACATCGTGGCGTACCAGCCGGAAAAAGCGGCGAACATAGCGCCCCCGGCCGTCAGCAGCCAGACCTCGTTGCCGTCCCAGATATGCCCGACGGAGTTCAGGATCAGCCGCCGCTCAAGGTCGTTCCTGCCGGTGATGGAGAGCATCCCAACGCCAAAATCAAACCCCTCGAGGAAGAAGAACCCGGAGAATAAAGTGGCGATGAGAAAAAACCATAAACTGTTCAGATCCATTTGATCTCACCTCACTCCAGAATTTGATCGTCAAATTTCCCGTTGTTCCTGACATATCTTATCATAAGGCCAAAGCCGATGACCGCCAGAACCGCGTACACCAGCGTAAAGAGGATCATCGAGAACAGTACCTGGGAGCTCTGCAGCGTCGGGGATACGGAATCCTTCAAAAGCAGAAAGCCGTAGACCGAAAACGGCAGCCGCCCAAACTCCCGGACCAGCCAGCCGGCCGTGTTGCAGATATAGGGGAGCGGCAGGAGGAATATGAGCAGCCACAGATATGAAGTGGCCTTCCTCCTCAGCATCAGCGCCAGCAAGATTATCAGAACGCTCACCGCGACGATGATATACCCGATATAGAGCATGACATGGAAACTGACGTAGGTCGCCACCGCGGGCGGATAATAATCCCCCTGTCCGAACTGCTGCGTGAACTGGTTCAGCAGATCGGCCGGGGCCGCCGCGCCGCCCGCGCCCGCGGCCTTTGCCGTGGCGGAGGACGCCGCGTCCGCGATCTGATCCGCCGCCGGATTGCCGTTCAGCGCGCCCAACAGGGCGGCCAGCTTGAGCGGCTGGTCTTTCATGACGGCAACCGCGGACATGTCGCCGGTTATGTTGATGGTGACGAGGGTGAACACGGCCGCGCCGGCCAGCGCCGCGATCAGCACCGGAAACATGGGCTTGCCGTGCTTATTCTTCCTGATGACGTTGTAACCCGCGACCGCCGCGGCAAAGACGCAGCTCGTGACCGCCGCCGCGGTGAACACATGCGCAAACGTGATGCCCGCCTGCGAATTGAGCACCACCCGGAAAAAATCGTTGAGCTCCGCGCGGCCGGTCTGCTGGTTTACGGTAAAGGCGACGGGATGCTGCATCCACGTGTTGGCCGCCAGGATCACATAGGCCGAGATGTTGCTCGCGACGGCCACCAGCCAGATGCACATGAGGTGAACGGCCTTGGGCAGTTTGTCCCATCCGAAGGCCCAAACGCCCAGGAAAGTGGATTCAATGAAAAAGGCGAGCAGCGCCTCGACGGCCAGCGGCGCGCCGAAAACGTCGCCGACATAGCGCGAATAATCCGCCCAGCCCATCCCGAACTGAAACTCCTGGACGATGCCCGTCACGATGCCGATGGCGTAATTGATGATAAAGAGCGCGCCAAAATACTTTGTCATTGTTTTCATCGTCTCTTTGCGGCCGGGGTCCTTTGAGGCGTAATACACGGTGTGCATAATCGCCACAATGATACTCAGGCCGAGCGTCAGCGGGACAAACAAAAAATGGTATACGGTGGTAAACGCGAATTGCAGCCTTGCCAGGTCCAGTACGCTCATACAATCGCCTTCCTTTGCGGATTATTTTTACTGCGCAACGTCTTAAGGATATGTATCCATTTTATATAAAACATTTTATCATATATGCAACAAATATACAACAAAAAAGAAGATAAATTTGCCGATAAATTTGCGCGGTTTGACGCGGGATACGGCGCGCTGTACAGCAGACTGTGATATTTACTTTTCAGCCGGCGTGTGGCATAATAAAGGCATGTCTGAAAACATTTACAAGCCGCTCATCGTCCAGAGCGATATGACGCTGCTCCTGGAAACCGGCAACGACGCCTACGAATCCGCGCGGGACGAGCTGGCGGCCTTCGCGGAGATGGAGAAATCGCCGGAATATATCCATACCTACAGGATCACCCCGATCTCGTTCTGGAACGCGGCCGGCGCGGGGATAAAAAGCGGGGATGTCTTGGCGTGCCTCGCCAGATACAGCAGGTACCCCGTGCCGGAAACGGTCATCTCACGGGTCAGGCAGATCAGCGGGCGATATGGGAAAGTTCGCATAATAAAAGAGCGCGGCGAGCTGTTTTTGGAAACGGACGACGCCTATATCATGGCGCAGCTCTGCGCCGAAAAGTCCGTATACAGGTTTTTTTACGGATGCGCCGATGGGCAACCGGGTGAGGATCGACGCCGCGTACCGCGGGCACATCAAGCAGGCGCTCATGAACATCCAGTTCCCGCCGGAGGATCTGGCGGGATACGCCCCCGGCGAAACGCTGGAGTTCGGCCTGAGGGACGATATCTTCCGGCCGCGGGATTATCAGCTCGCGGCGGTGAGCTCCTTCCGCGCCGGCGGCAAGGGGGACCACGGCGTGGTGGTCCTGCCCTGCGGCGCTGGGAAGACGATCGTCGGGATCGCGGCGATGGCGGAGCTGAAAACGGAGACGCTGATACTGACAACCTCAATCACCGCCGTCCGGCAGTGGATCGACGAGCTGACGCGTAAAACGGACATCGGCCGGGAGCTTATCGGCGAATACAGCGGCGAGAAGAAGGAGATCAGGCCGGTCACGGTCTCCACATACCAGATCATCAGCGCGAAGGACCGCGCGGAGGAACAAAAACACTTCAAGCTGTTTTCGGAGCGCAACTGGGGCTTCATCATCTACGACGAGGTCCACACCCTCCCCGCGCCGGTCTTCCGCATTACGGCGGAGCTCCAGGCCAAGCGGCGCCTGGGGCTGACGGCCACCCTCGTGCGGGAGGACGGCCACGAGACGGACGTGTTCGCGCTCATCGGGCCCAAGCGCCACGAAATGGCCTGGAAGGTCCTGGAGGAACAGGGCTGGATCGCGCAGGCGGAGTGCTGCGAGATACGCGTCCCCATGCCGGCGGAGCTGAAAATGCCCTACGCCGTGGCCCCCAAGCGCGAGAAATTCCGCATCGCGGCGGAAAACCCGGATAAGCTGGCGATCGTCAGAAATTTGCTCGCCAGACATGCCGGCGCGCATATCCTCATCATAGGCGTATATCTCGGCCAACTGGGCCGGATAGCCGCGGAGCTGGACGCGCCGCTGATCACGGGGGCGATAAAGAATAAGGAGCGGGAGGAACTGTACCGCCGCTTTAAGGGCGGCGAGATCCCGGTGCTGGTGGTGTCCAAGGTGGCGAACTTCGCGATAGACCTGCCGGACGCCAACGTGGCTATCGAGGTCAGCGGCAGCTTCGGCTCGCGCCAGGAGGAGGCGCAGCGCCTCGGGCGCGTACTGCGCCCCAAAAAGGGCGAGAACAGGGCGTATTTCTATACAATAGTGTCGCGGGAGACGCGTGAGGAGGAGTTTTCCATGCACAGGCAGCTCTTTCTGACCGAACAGGGCTACCCCTATAAAATCATAGACGAGGAAGTGCGATAAATGGCCGATGCGGCGGAGATCCAAGCGTATTTAAATAGCTGCACCGTCGGCCCCGCCAGCGGCTGCGCCGAGGTGACCGGCCTGAGCGAGATCCACAGGCGCGTGTTCAGCCACCGGAGGAATCTGCCGAAAGCGGAGCTGGTCAGGGACCTCACGGCGTTTTACGCGGACAAGAGCAATATCCTGGGCGTCTGGAACGGCTTATCCGCGTGCGAGCACGATTTTATCTCGTATATCGTGCGGTACAACGGCAGGGAGTACCTCCCGACGACCGTAGAGTACGCCAAAAAACACCATATCGCGCTGGAAACCGCGACGCAGTGGGGGTATAGGAGGGAAGTCCTGCGTGATCTGGGATATTCCTATCTGAAATTCCTGCATTTGCTGAATACGCACATCCCCGGCACCAAAACGGGCGCATTCTTCCCCGACGGGAGGGAGATGCCCGCCTTTATACTGGACGTGCTGAAAACCGTGGTGGGGCCCATGCGGTTTGAATACGCGGAGTACGTCCCCGGAAAGAAGGATTATGTGATCTGCCGCGAAAGCCGGCTCGGGGACTTCGCGGCGATCGTCCGGTTCGCGGGGCGCGAACGGCTCAAGGCCAAGCCGGGGACCTTTGACCTGTCCAAGGCCAAACTCGCCAAGCTCTCCGAGGCCGCCGGCTTCGAGGAGGTGTGCGACGGCGACGGAAGATTCTGCGCGCCCAAAGAGGCCAAGAGAAACAACGACTTCAAGGTGGCGCAGCCGCTGTTCGCGCTGGCCGCCAATTCGGGCCTGGTGGAGATAGACCGCGGCGGAAACGTCTCACCCGGCAAAAATTCCGCGCGGACATTGTCCCTGCCGAAAAGTCAGCTCGCGAAAAAGCTGTTCGGCGACTATATCCGCGAGAATAAGATCTACGAACTGCATTACATCACATACATCACGTCGTACGACGGCGACTATTGGATCAAATGGCACGAATGCCGCGCGCCGATCATCGAGCTGTTAAAGACCTGCCCCGTCGGGCGGTTCGTACGTTTTGAGGATTTCGACAAATACGCCCGGATATTCTGCGGCGACTTCTTCCGGAAGCTGCTGAACTGCGCGGTGATGGTCAAGGGCTACGATTTTGGGCATGACCGTTACGGCGGCGGCTACAACCCGGACTGGGACGAGTGCGAGGCGCAGATCATCCGGCTCATCCTCTCGTTTTTATCCGCGATGGGCATGGTGGACGCCGTCTACGCGGAGCATATCCCGCGCATCAAATATTCCGGAGACGATTTCTGCGTCGGCGTCAACGGGTTCCGGATCACCGGACTGGGCGCGTGGATCCTCGGGCTGGCGGATACATATGACGAGGCCGGGGCCGAAAGCGCGGCTGCGGATGAGGGCGGGCTGCTCGTGCTGCCCGATTATTCCGTAGTCATTTCCGGGCTTAAATGCCGCATTGAGCACGAGACTTATATCAGCAAGTTCCTGACCCGGGTTTCTGACGACGAAAACGCCGCGGTCTATAAGCTCGACTTTCAATCGGCGGTCCGGGCCTATGATATAGGCATAACCCCGCAAAAGATAAAAGAATACCTTACAAAGGCCAGCCGCTCGCCGCTCGCCGGCAATGTGGCCCGCTCCCTCGACGATTGGCAGGCGAAAGCCGGCCGGGTGAGGATCAGCAGCCTGACGGTCCTCGAAACGGACGACCCGCTGCTGCTGGAGGAAATCAGGCACATCAAAGGCGTGGACGGCATCGTCGACCGCAAATTAAAAAACGCGGCGGCCATGCCCGGCGACCAGGCCAAGAGGGCAAAGGCGCTGATCGAGAGGAACGGCTGGCTGGTAGATTATCCCCGGTAGGCCGCGCCCGCCCGATGCGATGACGCCGCGGACCGCTGCGCGGCAATCGTCCAGGCCGCCTTTTCCGCCAGATACAGCATGCCGGCGGCGAACTCGACGCAGACTTCCGTCAGATCCCGCCGCAAACGGAGCGCCTGACTCCCATAGGAGCCCGGCCCCGTCGGAACCGGCGTCATTTGACGGACAGCCGGGATTTTGTCATCCAATAATTCACCTGAATAATATACGCCAGCATCTGCGGGGAGACCATGAGCTGTCCGAACCAGGGCCTGCTAAGGTTCAAATATTGCATACTATCATAAAGTTTACATATAATCACAAAGGCGACTATTAAGGTAATTCCACTAACTTAACGCAGCATCGACAACAAACTCACCCAAAAGCGCAGGCGATAAAAGAACCATGTGCTGCACTTGGGTGGGTTTATTGTTTTCAAGGCACACAAGCCCGATTGTGCACTTTAGTTCGCGAAATGACGTCTCAATTCCCCAACGTTTTGCGTACAACTCGCAGATAATGTCCGGCTGAAACTGATCCGCGGGAAGGTTAGTGTAAACATTGGAAGTTTACGCTTGCGAGTCATATCTTTGCCCGGCTTTCGGACAAAAAGCAACGACGCGCCGACGACATCCCGGATTGAATCGATCAGTTTGGTTTTCA
>JGI20166J26741_10337782_pt1 | contig 16330 bp, 6 predicted proteins | sample TergutCu122P5_FD_26741 | JGI IMG/M metagenome (IMG submission 26741)
ATCCGTTGATCGATGTTGTTGCGTGATCATCATGACCTCCATAAGATGAACTACGAAACTTTTTCAATTTTGTTCTAAACTTTTTTGTCCAGGCCAATAACTCAATGGAAGTGCCATTCCGCCGGAGGCATCCTTCGGAACCCGTTTTGCAATAGTAATTTTTGAAAATGTTTTGAACAGGAATTTCGATCACGATTTTTCCATTTGCGTCGGTCACGAGATCAGAGATTTCAAACCGGCCAGTGGGTTGATTTAACCCGGAAAAGCTGTCCCCTTCCTTAGGCATGTCGGTGATCGAAAACGACGCTTGCATCTCTGCAAGCGGTTTGCCGGCTTCATTGACCACCGTGAGCGTGATCATTTCGGGGATGTTCCAGCGAATTTCGGGAAATGCAGGAAATGTGACGACATGGAACGTTTTTTCCTCTTCGGCAGCGAAACCACGCTCCGGGACGGTCAAAAGAAACATCGTGACAAGAACAACGGTCGGAAAAACACGGCAGGACATGGTGGGAACCCTGAGACAGTGGTTGGAGTTAATGCTTCAGCACAATCACTCAACTTCAAATGATTTTACCGGAATCGGTTATTTTTATCCACAAACAAACGAAAAATCACGCGGCGGCACCGGCTTGACCGTTACTGATACCGTCACCGACGTTGATTTCGCCGTTGTCGCCGACGTCGACGAACCGCACGGAAATCGGAATCGACACGCCGGAATCCTGCATCGTGACACCGTAGATCGTGTTGGCCGCCGCCATTGTTTTTTTCGAGTGCGTCACGATCAGGAATTGCGTTTTGACTTCAAACTCCTTGATCACTTTGGCGAAACGGTCGATGTTGGCCTCGTCCAGGGCGGCATCGACTTCGTCGAGAATGCAAATCGGACTCGGATGAAAACTGAAGAGTGCCAGCAAAAGCGCCACGCAGGTCAGCGTCTTTTCGCCGCCGCTCATGAGCATGACGCTTTTGAGTTCCTTGCCGGGAGGTCGCGCGACGATTTCGACGCCGCTTTCAAGCGGTCGCGATTCGTCTTCAAGAACGAGATCGGCATGACCGCCGCCGAACAGTTGCTGGAACAACCGCAAAAAATGTTCCTTGACGCCGGTAAACGTCTCCTCGAACAGACGCTGGCTGTCGACATTGATGCGATTGATGATTTTTTCGATCGCCCGCTTCGCGTTCAGCAAATCCCGGTATTGATTCGAAAGAGTCGCGTATCGTGTTTCGAGCGTCTCCAGCACTTCGATCGCTTCAAGGTTGACGCTCCCGATTTTTTGAATCCTGGCACGCAGATCGTCGATTTCCTCCTGAAAACGGTTCTGCGAACCGTCGCTCAAATCATCGGCACCCTGTACTCCACACTCCACACTCTGCTCTCCGCATTCTTCATTCTGTGCTCTGCGCTCCGCGCTCTGCGTTTCTTCCAGTGGTTCCCACGCGGCAATGTCGACATCGTATTCTTCGTGCATCCGGTCGGCGAGCGTTCGCATTTCCTGACGCAAACGTTCGTATTCCAGTTGTTTCGCGTGTTGCAAGTTGCGTGTTTTTCCGAGTTCGTTTTGCAAACGTTTCAATTCGTCGAACGTCCGGCTCCGTTCGGCGACCGACTTGCCGCGCGATTCGTCATGAATTTTCGCAATGCCGGCCAATTGTTCCTTGCGGTGATGCAGGAGTGCAAGCGCGGACTCGACTCTTAAAACGGCGAGCGAAGCCTGATCGCAACGTTCCCGGAGCAGAGTGTTGCGTTTGCGGTTTTCGACGAGCAGGTTGAGACGTTCTTTTTGATGTTCCTCGAACTGTCGGCGACGGTCGTTCAAAAAATCGAGACGCCCTTCGCTTTTGGCCAGCTCGATTTTAATGTTGGTCGCTTTGCGCCCCATTTCACGTCGCAGTTCGTCGAGCGATTCCCACTCTTTTTGCGTTTTCCCGATTTCCTTTTCCAGGTCGGCGATTTTGGCATCAAGCTCTTCCTTGCGGGTATACGCCACTTCAAGGTCGATCATCGCCTGTTCATGTTGTGCATCAAGCGATTGCGATTCCTCTTCAAGCATTTTCGACTGGATTTCGACCTGTTGCAGGCGTTCTTCCGCACCAGTGGTCTTGATTCGGCGGGCTTCCAGTTCGGAAACGGCCGACTGATGTTCCCGCGCCGCCCTTTCAAGATTTTGTTCGTCCTCGGACAATCTCGACTGCAATACTTCATGACTCAGTTCGGCTTCAGCGACCTGCGACTCGATTCGGGTCAGTTGTTCGCTCAGGGTCCGCAGTTCGCTCCGGCGCGAGATCACACCGGACGTTCCGTGCAACGGCCCGACGATCAACGTTCCGTCGGCGGCGAGATAATCGCCGGAAACGGTCAAAAAATTTGTGCGTCCGTCGCTTTCCCGATACAATGCTTTTGCCTGGGTCAATGTTTCGACGAGCCATGTCCGTCCGAGCAGGCGTTGTGCAAGCTGAAGAAACTGCGGCTCCGTTTCGACGAACCGGTCCGCCCGGCCATGCACGCCGGACCTGTTGTCAAACTGATTTCCGCGCAGCCATGCAGTTCCGTCCCATTGCGGATCAAGCCAGAGAAAACCGACGCGTCCGGGCAATTGACTTGCCGTTTTTTCAATGACGCGGATCAATTCCGGTTCTGGAGACACGACGATGTGCTGTGCCGTTTGACCGAGCGCGATTTCGATCAACGCTGCCGCCTCGACATGCACGCGAAACAGGTCGGCAACCAGTCCGTGAACGAAACGATACGGACTGTCCGGCGTTCGCGGCTGACGCAGCACTTCCCGGACACCGGGACTCAGCCCTTCATGACGCTTGAGCAATTCTTCAAGCACGGCGATTCGTTCCGCCGTCCCGCTCCGGCGTTGTTTTAACTCGATCAGTTCGCCACGCAGCGTTTCAAGTTCGTTTTGTCGTTCGGTCTTCTGTTTTTTCGCGGATTCCAGCAGGTCGTGCCGGCGTTCCGACTTTTGCTGCAACTCGCGACAAAGCGTCTGATGCTTTGCCAACTGTTCCCTGAGATCGACGTATTGCTGTTGAATAGCGGTCAGACGTTTTTCGTTTTGCAGGCGTGTTTGGACAAGCCCTGCCTGTCGCGACTCGAAGCCGCTTATTTCACCCGCCAAACGGTTCGTCAAGCGGTGATTGGCGTCGGAATCGCGATGCAGTTGTTCCCGTTTCGCCTCAATTTCGTCGAATTGCCTCCCGGCGGCTTCCATTTCCGCAAGATGTGATTCGTAGTGAGTCAGCACTTGCCGGTGCAATTCATTCGCCGCGTTGATTTCCCCGTCGGTCTTTCGCATCATTTCGTCGGTGTCGGTACTTCGGGAACTGAGGGCGACGAGTTGTTGGCCGTTACGCAAAATCTCGGCTTCAAATTCGTCGATCTGCGCCATTTGCAATTCGATGGCCGAGGTTTCGCCGGCAATCCGTTCCGTGAGCGCCGCGATTTCCTCACCGACCCGCTTTGCATCGTACGTCACGTCTTCAATGAACTGATCGCAAGTCGCAAGTTCCTTGTCGCTCCGTTCCACGGCATCGACGAGCGACTTTTCATAAACGCATGTTTCGTCGATTTCCTTTCGCAGCAATTCCGTTTGCGACGCCCATTTCCGCCAATCGATCCAACCGGCATGAATGCGCAATTCCTGCAACCGCGTCATGTATTGACGGTACAATTGCGCTTTGCCGGCCTGGACTTTCGTGTTGTTCAGTTGCGTTTCGACTTCGCCGACAATATCGGAAAGACGCAGAATGTTCTGCTCGACGCGCTCAAGACGTCGTTGCACTTCGAGTTTTTTCGAGTTGAAACGGCTGATTCCCGCCGCTTCCTCGAAAATGCTGCGACGCTGGAGCGACGAACTTTGCAAAAGTGATTCGACTCGCCCCTGCTCGATGATCCCGTAGGCCTGCGTTCCGAGACCGGTGCCGCTCAGGATGTCCCTGATGTCCCTGAGACGCGACGGTTGCCGGTTGATCAGATATTCCGTTTCACCGCTTCGATACACGCGCCGCGTGATATGCACTTCGCCGGAATCGATTTCAAAGATACGTTGCGAATTGTCAAACGTCAGGGTGACTTCGGCGGCGTTGACCGGCGGGCGCGTGCCCGAACCGTTGAAAATGACGTCCGTCATTTCATTCCCGCGAAGTTTCTTGATGCTTTGCTCGCCGAGAACCCACTTGATCGCGTCGACGACGTTGGATTTTCCGGAACCGTTCGGTCCCACAAGGGCGGAAATTCCCGACACAAATTCCATTCGCGTCTTGTCGGCGAAGCTCTTGAACCCGGCAAGTTCAATGGCCGTCAGCATTTTTTCGATAAGGTCATTCTTACGATGGTGGAATCATTATCGCATGTAACTCATGTTAAACAGGAAAACTTGTTCGCGATCCCCCCGTTCCGAGTTGATCGGAAAGGCGAAGTCGAAGGCGATCGGCACGGGCCCCATCATCGGGATGCACAAACGAACGCCGAAGCCCGGCGCGACGCGGTAACGGTATTTCCAATTGGAAATGGACTCCTGAACGGTTCCGCTGTCGACGAAAAACACGCCGCGGACCCTGTCGTCGGCGGTGATCGGAAAACAAAGTTCGATCGAATTGTAAAACTCGAAATTTCCGCCGATCCCGACGTCGTTTTCCCGCGGTGTCACGCCGCGGTATTCATAACCACGAATGGTCGAAAAACCGCCGGCGTAGTAACGTTCATAAATCGGCGTCGATTTCTCAGTCACGTTTGCGGCACTTCGAAGGCCGAGAACCCAGGCACCGGACATGTCCGGGCGATGGTAGAGCGGCATGTAAGTCCGGGCGTCGTAACCGCCCCGCAAGAAGCGGCTTGTTCCCAAGACCTGCTCGACGTTTCCACTGATGGTGAACCCTTTGGTCGGCATATAGATGTCGTCGCGGGTGTCATAAGTGGCATTGAGACCGAACGCATATTGCCCGTTGGTGCCCAACGCTTTCGTCAGGTCTTTCGGCGTCGGATAAATCGGATCGTAAATTTTGATGCTTGTTCCGTTGAACGAAATACCGGTGGAAAAATGGTCGGTCCAGGCGCGACCGAGAGTCACGCCGCCGCCGGTGCGATGTTCACGCCATTCTTCGTAATAACGGGTGTAGTAAAAACCGTTCAGAGTGAGTGAGTATTTCGTGTGGAACAAATACGGTTCGGTGAACGAAACCTGATAACGCTGGACATTTTCGCCGGGGATCGCTTCAAGCAGGAAACGTTGCCCGCCGCCCCGAAAGGCGTTTCGCCAACCGGCGAAGGAAAACGGATTGGTCGGCCAGCGTCGCCAGTCGAAGTTGCGTTCTTCGATCGAAAAGTTGCCGGTCAATCCCGAATCGGAGTTGACGCCGACCCCCATGCGCACGATTCCCGTTCTCCCTTCCTGAACAGAGACGACGGCACGCCCTCTCGCGAAACCAAAGTAATCGTCGGTGTTGCGCGTCACGCTTCCCGGCGCGCCCGTGGGGGCATAGGCACTGCCGGGAGGCATCGTGCTTCCGGCTTGCGAGATGGAACCGTAAGGCAAATCGCCGAAATAGCCGCCGTTGTTGATTGCAGGTACCACGGAACCAACATTGTTTTGCGGATTGCCGCCGGCCGGAAGCGTCGTATTATAATCAATGTTTGCCGGAACGTTTGAACCGCCCCCCAGGTAACCTGCAAACGGGGCGGCATCTGACGGGGTATTGCCTGATGGAACGTTGTTTGCCGGTGTTTCGTTGGCACCGGCAAACCCGAACATCGGCATCAATGAAGGCATCGACGAACCCGAACTGGTCGACACGGACAAATTGGGAACTGTCCCGCTCTGATAGGGTGATGTCGCCGATGACGGATAACCCGATGCCGGATACCCGGTTGACGCCGATCCATTATATCCGTTGCTTAAACCGGAACCGGGACTTGTCAAAGAGATGTCGGCGGGTGAGTTGGCCGGAACATACTGATAATGTTGAGGCTGTGTTTGTTGATAAGATTGTGCAGGCTGCGAATAAGCGTCATTCGATTGCGCCCGGTAAACCGTATAGCCCTCATCCGGACTTTGTCCCCGTGTCACGGAATCAATTTCATTCAATTCTTTGTCAGCGTCGCCTCTCTCGGCATTATCGGAATCATCGGGAAGAAGCTCATTCCCCAAGTCGTCGACCGGCATAATACTGACCGTCGGCAATTTTCCCTGCGTCGGGTCGGAGTTTAAGCTGCCGCTGGTTCTCAGCAATCGTTCCGTTCGTCTCATCTGGTCGGAAGTGGCGTTACTCCCCGGCTTGATCAACAGACGGTCCAGAATCACCGTCGTTTTTGTGTGCGATTCGGGGCCATCGAATTTGACATCTATGTCAACGATGCGCGTCGGTTTCCCTTCCTCGATTTCATAAACAATATCGACGACATTCGGTTTTTCGGCCAAATAGCGAACATTTTCCGTCACTTTGGCGAACAGATAACTTTTCATGCCGTACTTTTCTGAAATGGCATTCTTGTCCAACTGCAACGTGTCCTGCAAAAAGTCCTTTCCGGATGTCAGTTTGACGGCTTTGTTCAGTTCGGCGGTGGTAAACAGCTTGTTGCCGACGAAACGAACGTCTCCGATTTTGTAGCGGGGGCCTTCGGTGATGATGAAACGGACCTTGATCCAGGAATCCGGCTGTCCGGTTCCCGTGTAACCGTTGGTTTCCTCGAATTCGCGGTCGATTTTCGCATTGAAGAAACCGAATCTCCGGTAATAATTGAGCAGGGTGTCCACGTCTCGGTCCAGTTTTTCCCTGCTGAAATTCCCGCCGATATAATAAAAATATCCCGGCTTCGACTCGATTTGCGTTTTGAGCCGGCTGGCACTGACGAATTGCGCCCCCACGAATTCGACGCTGAGAACTCGCGGTTTGTTTCCTTCATTGATCACAAAGACGGCGTTGCGGTCGTCCGGACGGTCGCCGGACGCGATTTCGACATGCGTGTTTTCAAAGCCTTCTTCCTTGTACATCGCGATGATTTTTTCTTTGGCCTGCAAGACGGCCATTTTGTCGACCGGGTCGCCCGCCTTGATGCCGGCTTCTTCCGAAAGCCGTCTTCGCGTGATCGCTTTACAACCGATAAATCTGACCGTATGAAAAATCGGGCGTTCGAACAATTCGAAAATCACGACAACGCCGTTCTGTTTTCGCTGTTTTTTGGCATTGACCGCAATAAAACTGCCGGTCTGATTGAGCGTTCGGACATCTTCCTGCACCGTTTGCCGGTGATAGGGATAGCCCGCCATCGTTTTGATCTTGTTTTGGATCGTATGTTTTGGCACCTGACCGTTTCCTTCAATCATCACCTCAAGAACGGGCATCCCTTCCATGTTCTCTTCGTCTTCGCCAGATTTCTCCAGCAAGCCGATCTGTCGGCTTCCGGAATATTTTTCATTCTCTTTTTCATAAGCGTTTAACGGATTCGGACTTGAATTCGGGTTTTTATCGGCAAGTGTCGCATTGTCCTGTTGCATCATTTGTTGGGCCATCGGTGTGATTTCCGCAAGCAACGTGTCGTTTGACGATGTTTCTGTCAGCGGTTTTTCGCTGAACGCCCCCAACTGGTACGTGCCGGTTGCGGTATTCCCGGTGATGGTGTTATTGGACGAACCTGCATTCAGCGGCACCTGACCGGCCGATTGAAACTGCTGAAACTCGTTTTTCGAATCAAGCGGATTGGTCTGCTGAATTCCGCTTGGAATCATGACCGTATTTGCCGCCTGAAACGTTTGCACTTGGGGAGCCGTGCCGTTGTTGACCGCTTGCGCCGCTTCGTTCATGAAACCGTCGAACACCGGGTTGCTTTCCTGCAAACTTCGCGATTCCTGCCGGATCGTCACCTGATTCTGTTGCTGCGGAAATGTTTGTTGCGGCAAAGGTTGCGACGACAAGGCTTGGGACGGAAAAGTTTGTTGCTGCCCGAATGCCTGCTGCTGTGGGGCAGTCTGAAATGCCGGTTGCGAGTTCGGAAGAACATATTGCGCAAACAGCGAAGAACAGGTAAAAAAATGAATCGTAATAATGGCGGAAACGAGCGCAATTCCCAAAACACCTTGCACAAACGGCAATGTTTTACACGATGCGGTACGATTTGTTTTTGCGCACCGTGAACCGTGTGTTGCTGATTTGCTGTTGAAATCGAAGGAATATTGACGTGCGGCCATTATGTCACCGGTTTTTTTGTTCACTTGGCCAAGTCGGTTGAGGCCATTATTTTCTTGAGACAAGAGCGGGAACCGGTGGGACGATACGAAAAAACTTTAATAAAAACAAGAGGAATTTGCGAAAAAGTCGTGTTTTATGCCGACTTCATTAATTTTTTTATCTATTTTACCATTAATCGCAAAACAGCTGTTTCGACTTACTTTTCCCGCCAAATATGCGATTTGGGAATGCCAAGTTTTTGCGCAGTTGTTTCGATTTCCGACCAGAAACGCAATGCATCAACCGGATAACCTGCGGTAGGTGTGATATTTGGGATGTGTTGTCGCCAGAATTGATTGAAATCGGTCATCGAAAATTCCCGGAGGAGCTTGGCGGTCATCGAAGCCAATCCGGCGGGTATCTGCCGATCCGCTTTCGATTGAAAACGGAACTCGATTTCATGTTTCTGTGATTTCAAACGATAAACACTGGTCTCCGTTCCTTCGGTGACGATTTCGATCCAGCCGTCATTGGGAAACCATTCATAAAGCACTTCGACATAATGGTTTCTGCCTCCGTGTTTGTCGCAAAGAATCGTAACGTTTGATTCCGGTGTCGATTTCAGAGCGTTCATGATCAGGGTCAACGTGATGTGTGTCAGAAGCGTTGATTTTTTACCAAATTGCTCAAGCAACTCATTAAATATTCTTGGCGAAACCAATTTTGCCTGAATGTCGCAAATTTCGACATCCGCTTTTTTTAAGCAAACGGTCAAATTTGAAGCAATTTCACAAATCAAAGGTTCCGCGAGTTTTGACGAAAGACGAGCATGTAAACAGCTTCCATTAAGACAGGACTCATCCATCTCGAAAAAAAACTGAGGTTTGCCCTGTTCAGTATCCGCTTTGATCCGATTCCGGACAAAAGCCAGCACCGGTTTCTCCAAAATATCAATATTACCCGATTGATATAATTTCTTCGAATCTCCTATTGCGAGTAATTTTCCATTTTTTCCTGTTTCGGATTTTTGAGACGCAAGAAACGGATCAAGACGTTCTGCAAGAACGGCAAGCGGGTCGGAAAATTTTACATTTTGCATTGGGAAGTTTTTGATTTCCCAAACAGTACAAGCGACGGCAAGCGGTCCCAAATTGGGACCGTAACCCGCCTCGTCTGTTCCGATCACAAAATGTCGCATTATATTCAAATCGGTTAGAAATTCCAGAAGCGGAATATGGAAGCCCTGCAACGCAGGGCGGTTGCGCGAGGCCGAAGGCTGCGGTATCAGGTGTGATAATCTGCGTTGAGCCGGACGTATTCCTCGGTGAGATCGGTCGTCCAAAACCGGATATTGGCATTGCCATCGCCGAACGAAAGGACGATTGCAACGTCCCGGTTGTTCCACATCGAATCGGAAACGGCTGTCGCGTCAAACTTTTGTGGCACACCGTCACGGTACAGTTCGTAACCGTTGACATGCAGCGTCACTTTGCTGATGTCGAACTGCACGCCGGAATATCCCGCCGCAGAGACGATCCGTCCCCAATTCGGGTCGGCACCGGCAATTGCGGTTTTGACCAGCGCGTCCTCCGCAATGGTTTTCGCGATGATTTTGGCCGATGCCCGGTCTTTACAGCCGGTCACATCGATCGTCACCAGGTGCGTGACCCCTTCGCCGTCGCTTGGAATCGCTTTGGCAAGTTCAAGGCAGACTTCCTGAAACGCCTGTGCGAACTTCTCAAAGTCAGCACCGCCAAGCGTTTCCGAAACGGCCGCCCCGTTGGCCAGGAACAACACCGTGTCACTCGTGCTCGTATGCCCTTCGACGCTGATGCAGTTGAATGTGTCGTCAACGGTCGATTTGAGAAGCGTTTGCGCCTGTTCCGGCGGCAACATCACGTCGGTAAAGACGACACAGAGCATCGTCGCCATGTTCGGGCCGATCATCGCCGCCCCTTTGCACATACCGGCGACCGTCACCGCAACGCCGGACGAAAGCGTCACCTGACGCGACGCCGTTTTGGGGTGCGTGTCGGTGGTCATCATGCCACAAGCCGCTGCCATCATTGCGGTTTCGTCGTTTCCAAGTTTTTCCTTTGCCATCGCAATGCCGGCACGAATTTTGTCGAGCGGCAAGAACTCGCCGATGACGCCGGTCGACATCACCAATCCTTTGTCCGGGGCGGCTCCGACGGTTGCGGCGGCGAGTGCGGCCATTTCCTCCGCCTCACGGATGCCGCGTTCGCCGGTGCAGGCGTTGGCACAGCCGGAGTTGATCACGACCGCTTGAAACCCGGTGCCGGGGGTTCGCGCACGGTCAACCCGGACCGGCGCGCCGCAAACGAGATTGGGCGTGTAAACACCGGCCGCCGTCGCCGGAAAATTGGACACCAACAAGGACAAGTCGAGTCGGCTTTTATCTTTTTTGACTCCGGAATAAACACCAGCAAATCGATAACCTTTGGGAATATTCATGATCTGTTCGTCCTTGGAATCGGGAAACGCCGAACAAGTCGGCGGAAAACACCTGTTTTCAGGAAAATATCACTCTTTGCTTCATTGATTAGCAACATGAAAGCAACCATCAACGTATCATAAAATAATTTTATGAGTTGTATAGCTCCAGTGTATTATTCCAAATTTTTGGAACTGTTTTCGAACAAAAATCATCAAAATGATCATAAAATGGGTCTTTCGAGTTTTTTTGCAACCTAATCAACGTCATCAAGATATAATAATTAAGGAAAAGAAAGCGTGTTTTCCGAATTTCAGGAGTCACGTAAAATAAGTTGTTCAAAAATAGCAGGCCTCAGGCGTCAGTGCTGGGTTATTATAGATGCGATCATAAAATTTGAACCGCTTCCATGGCTGCCTGCTGTGTCGACATTGTTGATACGCATAAAATAGCAAGACTTTTAATTATCGGCGATGCAGGCGATTCATCGGGCAAGCTCAAATTTTAGTGGCAGCACAATAACCCGCCACTTGCGTTCCGGGTTGTTGTTGAAACGACCATGTTATACCGCAGTCGGTATGAACGGTAGCTTTCGGCCATGCGCAACCGCCCTGCGTTGCAGGGTTTCCGTATTCAGCTTCAGGAATTTCTCACCGTTTTTAGTATATTTCTGCGCGATCTCTCAGCAGACGATCGCAGATCGTCACAACCAAATTTTTCAGATACGTCAATCTTTTTTCAGGGACAACAATGATTATCACAACAAAAATAATAGGGTCACTGATTCGTTTTTTCCGCACCGGTTTGTTTAACGTCATTGTTTTGACGATTCTCCTGGTTTCACTGGTGTACTGGATTTTCGGCGGCGTTTCCTTTTGTGTGAAGACATCGGCGAAAAACGAATCGGAACAAACAATCCGCAATTTGACAAGCGAATTGCAGCGTAAGAACCCGGAAGCCGCTGCCGAGCTGGCGCGGATGAAAACGTCGCGCAACGAACTCGCCCTGGCCGCGACGATGAAAACGCGTTACCAATTGAACGGCGTCGACGGATTGGCGCGACTGGCTTCCTATCGAAAAGGGACGACCGCCGAATCAAACGTGTACGATCTGCGACTGGCCGAACTGGCAATGCGGCAACGGTTCAGCACGTCGGCACAGCGGGACGATTTCATTTTCGCACACGCGATTCCGTTGCAGCAACATGCGGAAATGAGCCAGACGTTTCAAATGACCCCCGTTGCGTTCAATGTGGCCGAACAGGGGGACGCCTATCTCAAAACATTGGAAAACGCTTCACTTAACGACGAACAATGGCGACGCGTGCGCGACAATCCGATGATGGTTTTCCTGATGCAGCATGTCAGCGACCAGGCGTTGCTCGATTTTTATGACCGCGAAAAAGACTGGCTCGACGATGTCCTGTTTTTGGTCTTCGCGAACATGGAAACCGCCGGGGAATCCTGCACGCCGGAGCAGGCATTGCAAATGATTCGCGAAAATCATCCTTACTTCAAAAACGCGATCGCCTCGTCGCTTTCGTCGCCTGAAAACGAAATCGAATCGACCGTGCTCAACACGTTTACGCTCTTTGGCAACTACGGCCCGATCTTTCGTTACTGTCTCGACAAGGGGCAAATGCCGCTCGACGAACTGCTCGATGTCATGTACGCCAACCAGGACTTTTTTGACAAACACGCTTCGGAACCCCCGGAACGGTTGGCTGCCCGACTGGTCACGATCCGCGATTCGCAGCCGGCGGTTTGGAGATCGTCGAAACTGACGCCGCTTTGCCTGCAACTGTATGATGTCGTGCCGAATCTGGCCAACACCCTTTGCGACAAATACGGTTCCGACGGAATCGCGACGTTTTTGTTCACGAAATACAACGACGTGATCCCGCAGGCCGCAGCCGCCGTCCGTCAATACGGTGACCTCGCGATTTATATTCTGAACCGTTACGAAAAGTCGAACACGTTTCACAAGTCGCTCAAAGACAATGAACTCGGCGTCCGCATCATTCCATATGTGGCGATGTATGAGGACAAAGGGCTGAGTCAGATTGAGTCAAACAAAAAGTGGCTTGACAAATATTTCGACGAGGAAGGAACCCCCCGTGAAAAAGAATGGTGGACCTTTTTGCCCGGTGGAGCGGCCGTCAATGTCGCCCGGAACTGGAGTCACGGTTATCCCAATGAATGGAGTGAACTCGGCTGGGCGGCACTCGACGTGGCCGACGCCGCACTGCTGATAGCCAGCCTTGGTTCGTCATCGACGGTTTCCGCAAGCAAATCGGCGGTGACTTCGGGGGCAAAAACCATCGGTGTGGAAGCGGCGGAAAATGTCGTGGAAAGTGCCGTCGAAGCGGGAGTGAAACGGGCAACCACCGCCGGTACGGCCGTCGGCACCAAAGTGATCGGCCTCGAAGTCACCGAAAGCATTGCCGCCGCCGGAGCGCGTCAAACCGCCGCCGGGGCGCGTGCCGCGTCAAGTCTCGAAAAGGTTTCGCTCTTCCGTCGGGTGATTCAGGTGACGCAGTTTTCATATCGGCTCGTTCTGCAACCGGTCGGCATTGGAATCCGATATGCTTTGCGGGCGGTTGATGTCGTCGTGATCCGGCCGTTACGGATATTTTGCACGCAAGTGTACCACGCCGCCCGTTCGCTGCACACCGCCTGGGCGGGGGTCGATCCGGTGACGCGACGCATTATTTACCGGTCGCTCCTTTGCACCGGCATTGCAATCACCTTGTATTACCGGACCATTCCAATGTTGAAAGAGCAACTCCCGAAAATCGGCGAGAATATCGGCAGATTCGTCGGTCAGGTGACGACGGAAGTCGCAAAAACCGTCCCGGCGGTGCTGAGCGGTTTCGTCGACGGATTGGTCGGCGATCAAATTCAGTCCGCCCGGCTCGGTTACATCAAATGGAGCGTCGTCGCACTTGCCCTGCTTGGCGGCTGTTTCTGGTTCGGGAGACGCATTCAACACAACCTGCTTGCCCGTGCGTGATTTGCTTTTTTCTGCACGGGACAACTTCCGCCGCTAACGTATTTTCGTTGAATATCATGCCATCATGAGTGAAACGCTGCAAAATGTCGAATCGTCGGTTGCGACGACTTCCGTGTTGACGTGTCAGCCGGATGCCGCTTCGTTACCCGTGTCGCAGTCCATCAAAAACAGATACAAAATCACGCTCATCGGCACCGAAGGGACCGGGAAAACCTGTTTTCTCGCCGGGCTTGCCCTGACCGGCTTCAACACACTCGGCAAGACGCCGTTTCAGCTTTTTCCGAAAGACCGGGAAACGAAACGTTATCTGAACGGTCTTGCGGAGACGTTGCGGAGCGGTTCATGGCTGCCGCCGACCGGTTTGACGACACTGCTTGATTTCACGCTGGTCACGACCGACACGTCATCCGTTATGGAACTGCTGACGATCGATTATCCCGGTGAAGACTTCCGGCTTGCTTTCAACGAGTTGTCTCCGGACGCGATGAAACATTTCACCGAACATTTGCTCGGTTCCGACGTGATTTTGCTGCTCGTCGACGCGCAGGACATTGCGCGAATCAACGACGTTTCGGCGCAAAACGTCATCAACGACAAATTGCGTGCCGCGCTTGCGGCAACATGGTCGCTGACAAAGCAGGAAAACGAAAAAGGGACGATGCTTCGCGCTGTTGATATCGGGATCATCGTCACGAAAAGCGATTTGCTTGCCGAACTGAAAAACGCGGCTCTCCGCAAAGGTCATGGACAGAAAGTCACACGGCGTTTCGTGCTCGAACATCTCGGACATTTCGATGAAAATCTCCGCAAAATCGCACGCATCCGGAACATCGCGTACTTTCCCGTTTCCGCCGTCGGCGAGACGATCGTATCGACCGGCGATCAAAACGCCGCGGTTCTCCTGCCGGACAAATCGAATCTGCAACCTTACGGTTATGATTCCGTTTTTCACTGGGTCGCCGACCACCCGGCACGTGCCTGGACGAAATGGACCGTCGGTATTTTTTTGCCGCTTCTCGCGCTTGCGGCGGTGATCCTGGTTGTACTTTACGGCGGCAAACAGGCCATCGACCGTTCCGAGGAATTGCGACACCAGGCCATTCTCGGTGACGACAATCTGAGCATTGCCGAACGGTTGGAACGCGCTCATTATCTGGCGGTCAAAACCGATCCGATGCGCGAACAGGAACGGCGGTTACTCGACGAAGACCTCGACCGGCTGGAACATCGCATTGGCGACGCGGTTGACAAAAAAACGCTGGAGGAAATCCGCGCCGATCTTGACCGTCTTGAGAAAGCCGGTGCCGGCGGTGCGAAAAAGCAACTCGATGTGCTGAAAGACCGGATCGGCAAAAAACTGCTCCAAAGCGATTTCCAGCGTGTCAAAGATGCGTTTGAAACGAAGTCGGCGGAATTTCCGGCACTCGCGGGGAATTTCCTGGAGCATTACCCGGCGGCATCGCAGGCGAACGATGTGAAAAAAATGGCGACGCAATTCGGGATTGACCGGATGAAACAGGCAAGACATCAACTTGCCCAGATTGCCGTTCGCGACACCTCGCAACTTCAAAACAAGGCCGACCGCGTTAATGCGTTTCTCAAGGAATTCGAGAAAAACCTGCGTCCCGACGAAATCCGGCAGATGCGGCTTGCCGCCGGACTTGCCAAACGGTTTCTTGAAGGGGCCAAATACGACGCCGTGGTCCGACAGTTCGGCGGCATCAATTACAAGGAAGACATGATCTTGAGTATTTCGGTCGGCGAGATGAAATTTTCGGTGCCATCCAAGTCGAAACTGAAAGATGTCAATCCGTATTACCAGTTTTCGTTTGAATGGAAAAGCGGTGCCCCGGTCAAACTCGATTTACAAGCGTATGCCGGCGTCATCATGGGCGGGCTTGAAACCGTCGCTTCCGAAAAATCCGACGCAGCCGATGCCGTCAGGCTTTTGAACGGGCGAATCGTTTTGACCGAATCGAAAACGCACTACGACTGGTCGAAATACAAATCGCCGGGCGGTTATTACGTCGATTGTTTCATCGAAGGGATCACCGAAGAGGAATGGAAAGCGTTCGACGACTACATCAAGCCGGGAAACGTCTGGGGGGAAAAACCGTGACATTTGATTTTTTGACGATCAGGTACGGACGCCGAAAGGATGTTTCGTCGGGAAACGATGATTTTTATGACGTGCTCGGCAAGTCACCCGGATTTCCACAAGACGCGGAAACGATTTTTCGCGAGCAACTGACCAAAAGCGTGCAATGGGAGGGCGGTCATGCGACGACTCCGTATCACGATTGCTTTCTTGTCTGGAAAGCCGGTGCCACACGATTTTTACTGGCGCGTCTGATCGACGCCGGTGTCGATTCAAGAGGGCGTCCCCATACGATGCGGATGGATGCCGTGTTGATCGACGTTAGTGCGTATCCGGAGTTGGTTTGGAGGTGTTATTCCAATCAAGGAGCGACTAACGGGAGCGGAAAAACTTCAGACCAATTCCACATTGACTCTAAAACGTTGCCCGATGAATGGGACGACGACAAAGCAACGTTTTTTGCGTCGCTTTGCACCTCTTCCGCATGGCCGGAGGCCTCCGGAACGAATGACGACATTCCATTGAAAAGAATAACATTGAAACCGTCAAATACCGGCAAGCCTTCCGGGGAAATCCTCAAGAGTTTCGAA
>JGI20166J26741_10340004_pt1 | contig 16325 bp, 8 predicted proteins | sample TergutCu122P5_FD_26741 | JGI IMG/M metagenome (IMG submission 26741)
GTTGAGATACTCGCGCACTTCTCCAAGGTAATGAGGGGGTGCACCGTCTTGCTGGAAGTGAATGCGTCCTTCTTGGTCATCTTCGTCCAACTGTGGAATTAGGAACTCAAAGTTGTAAAGCTCTTTTTGAAACACCCTTTATTATGAGATTGTGAGTTACTATGACGTGGCTTATGTAGTCACTTAATGACATATAATACACGTCCTTCCAATTATCCGGGGTTATGGCTTCCTTACGTCAAGTTCTCCTCCCCCCACCCTTCATTCGCCACACACATCAGTCAGTGCTCGAGAGTGACTCCTTACACACGTACTGTGAGACCGGCATATCATCCGTAAGTAACACCATATCAAAATGTCCCCCATTTAGTTTAGTTATAACTCACTGGAATTCATGTTAGAATCCCTAATTATAATTCATTATTTTCAGAACAGTCACGTAATTAACTATATATTAAGTACGGTAATTTAACAGAGTTCCCCTCACTATCCTCGGCAACACACATGAAAACATTGGAACAACAGAAGTAAAAACATTGTAGTAACGGCAACAGACAATGCCCGGCTTGGATCCTGTCTTCTCGAGCCTAACCTTGGTATGTAATTTTCTAAATAAGACGTGCGACGTACATGGTACTTTATCCCCGTACTTCATATTCCAATGAATAGTGAACCTGGGCTTTACAGTGCTATACATTAACCCATATTCTGCAGTGCTTACGTGAACTATACCACCAAGTAAGACAACTTCCCAACCACGAACTATAACTTTATGATAATACACATTGACATACACGGCGCACTTCGCTTGAACTTGACGTAAGGAAGTCATAACCTCGGATAATTGGAAGGACGTGTATTATATGTCATTAAGTGACCACATAAACCACGTTATAGTAACCCACAACCTCATAATACAACAATTCAATGTAAAAAGTGAAATAGCATGAATTTTACCGCAAGGAAACATAACCCTGGATACTTTGGGAAGAAAAATTTCGTTTACGCAACACCGTGTGACTCATAAAGTAGAGGTTATAATTTTCCGCACATCTGTTTTTTAACTACATGTATACGTTTTATTAGATGTTTTATTTCACATGTACTTCATATGTAAACAATGTGGGATCTCATATTGTGCGCGCATTAAGGTACCAGTTCTACTTTAAGCTGGCCTGAAGATGGCTGCATGAGCAGCCGAAACATGTCGCCACGCACTAAATAATAAGTTGTAGTTACTCACTATTGTGAAATATTGTTGTGCATAGACGTAAATATATATATATATATATATATATATATATATATACTTCTACTTTAAATTTAAGTTCTAAATTACATAACAGGTAGGAAATGATGAGTACTCCGCAAAGCACTAGTGACTTCGATTGTTTGTTCTATAGAAGGTGTTTCTGGTGGATTTTCACTAGGCTTCTAGACAAATGGTGTATGGTACCTTGGAAGAGCCACGACTGCCCCTATCCCATGGACAAGTTAGATCCATGTTCTGGTTTATTCCTTGTCAAAGTTCAATACATTTACTAACTTTATATTATCAGCAGTCCGGGTCGACGTTATTGGTGGCAGTTTTTTAATTAATTTTTGTGTACCCTATAATTGTTCTTTTTACAATTCTTCGTCCTGCCTTTGCTTTATTATTTTATCACCCTCTGGTCCAGGTATTCTCTGCAATATATTAGTCTATAACGCGGAGAAAAAACAAGAGCATTTCCTATAGTCAGACAGTCGAAAATAGCTGGTCCTCCAAAGTGAAACGCTGAAAGGGGCAAATATTAAGCCTGTCTGTTCGTCCGCATTAATTGTGTAATAACATAGAGAATAATGTCACAATTGAATATGTGTGTTTAAAGCAAAATAAAATAGAAACAATTATTATACGTGGCTATAATTAACAATTTCGACTCATTAAGAAAGCCTCTGAGGAAGTTCTGTAACCCTCCGTATGTCCTGTTAATTTCAATAATTCCGATAACGATCAGCCTACAACGTATTTTGGTTAAATATGGTGACGTCAACTAGTCTGTTTGCATGAAGAGAGATATGATTTTTCTTCCTTAATTACTTTAAATGTGTTCTCTCAAACGTAGTCCTCAAAGTGCTTATACCTCTGAGGATTACAGACAGAATAAACGAAAATTCCGTAATGGTGATGGAAACAGTATGTTCCTTCAAAATGTTGGTAAATTCCTACCATAATATAAGGAATCTTAAACAAGGAGACTACAATATGAACAAACTACTCACGTGAAAATCGGTATGTAAGGTTTCTGGAGAGATTTTAAACTACGAATGAAGAAGTTCAGGTAAAATATTTAATAATGCCTTAGAAGGACTTACAGTTCTCTGTGGATGTTAATTTTTAGTATTATTAAGGAATGAAGGCGGAAAAACAATCGAACTTTCTGAATTAATATTCTTCTAGAAATGTTAAAAGACGTGCGTTTGAAAAGGATGGTCAAAAGATAAATTTCGCCCTGTAATCTGCCATGAAGGAACTGAGGGGAATGGAAATTTAAGCTCTAAAGTAGGCGCTAGATGGTGGTTGGATGGAAAACGACACGTTCCGGCCGCTTTACCCGGCGGAGTGACCTAGTATCCCTTGTATAGGCGGCTCGGTGGGCCCTAGGACCGGTGCGGAAATTCTCGCCCCCACTGGGATTCGATCCCCGGACCGTCCAGTCGTACCGAAAACGCTATTCCGTCCCTTGAAAAGGAATAAAAATAAAAACATTCGATCTGTTCCATACAAACGTATAAGACATTTATGTAAATGTTCAAAAGGAGAAATTTGTCATCTCTTTTGAAATACCACCTATAAGAAAGAGTGGCCTAGAATACATGTCCTCAAGATTTAAATAAATCCGAAGCAATTTTATACGATAAAAAATGTAAGTAGGGGCAGAAGAAGTATAATCTTCTTTCAATGTCTGTCTTTCTTCTTCTTGCTTTTCCCTTCTTTTATGCTGTTTTGTTGTGTTCGTACTTGCAACTTGTCATATCGTCACAGGCGTTTCCACCTGTTGGTACATAACTGCTAGGTTGATCGTTGCAACAGCGAGTCTGTGGGAAACGTAGCTAATAACACTAACAACGGTTTCCACACATCGTGCCAGATACCAGACAACAGAAACGTTGGTTTACTTGTTGTCGGGGGAAAACACAGCTGCTTCCTGGAGTATTCATCAATGCTGCATGTGAAAGCCAATTTTGTTTACTGCCAGTAACGTAACTGTAATAATTAATAATGAATATGTGAGCGAAGGAAAAGAAGTCAGCCGAGCCGGGTTAGAGAAAGAAATTATAGTTGTAAAATCTGAAAACAGCAACGTTTCTCAACCGATAGGACATGTCCTGCTATTGGACGGTTACTTGCGTCTGGGTGAGACTTGAGGACTCGGAATGATTACTATATTACTAAAATGTACATAGTTTTGAAAAAATGTGGCTTTTGGTATGGTGTGGTTACAGTTGTAGGATGAAACGACTTATGGGACGCAAGCTGCCTAAGGTGGAGTAACGACGACCTAGAGAATTGAAAAATAAGTTCTAACATGATAAATTAAATAATCCAACGAACATCTGGTCTCGTGTTGCGAAATTTCTATGGTTATATCCGTATAAGTTAGACAAAACGTTCCCTACAGTTTCACTCGACGAAAAAAATAAATTTCTTTTTCCTCTTTTTTACGTACCTCTTTCCTCCTACCCTTCTCTTTGCGTGTTCAAAATTTTGACCATATATTTTTGGACTTCCTTTCCTTTCCGCTCTTTAATTCTGTGACTGTCTTCTACAGTATGCCGCTGTGTAGGCTAACCGGTAAGTATAAGTTGCAAAGATACAAGGATAAAAGCTGCTTCTCTCTACTGCAGAAAAAGCGGTACCAGTCTCAGCAGACGGACTGGACAGTTGGAATGGGGCTGTCAGCGGACCAACGCCAGGCAGTGGATTAGAAGCGCAAGCAATTACGCAATTACACAATTGCTCCTTTTCGTACCGCGCATAAAGAACTTTACTTCACAGTGATTATGGAGCTGTAGGTTCCAACGAAAATTTCGTACCTCTGCCAGACTAAACGGCGACAAAAACGGAGAGACTGAAATATTAGGCATCAAAGCATGTCTTAGACTAATGACGTTAATTCGGTAAAGACCACGAGAACTTGTTCTCTATGGGCGAAAACTTACGGGATCTTTACGGTTTAGAGGCCTAAACCAGGATTTCAGACACATTGGTTTTGTACGGGAAAAGTTTACATGTTGGAAACGAAAGATTGAAACGTATGCCATTCCTGCAGTTAGTTTATTTAGGGGTGTTGTTTCTGACCGTAGCTTAAACTATAGCGTCGAGCGACAGATCATGACTGACAAAATAAAAGTTTGGCGAAAGGTGCAGTAGTGGCTTAAATTAAGGAATTACACAGAATTTGCTTGGAGAGAAAGAGGAAGACAATAAAACCCCTCAGTAAGGTCACGATACGGTACTTTAGAGTGGAGGAGTCAACGAAGAGAGAGAGACGAGAAGTTGGATGTTGACAGGAAGAGAGAATGATTAACTTAAAAGCAAGTACTCACGTGACTATATTCTGAAAAACATGAATAAGAAGCCTGTCTTCCCACTGACAGACAGTGTCAACTTCGGCTGCATGGTGTGCGTACTCTTTTAGACATCGTACTTTAACGTAATTTTTAACGAAGATTTAAAAGAGCCTCTTGATTTTTTTCATATAAAAGGTGGTATATAAATTTTTACAAGTTGGGAGGTCTCAGTCTGATATTGGAACCTGCGGTCACAATTGTTTATTCTAACAGAATAGACATTTTTATGATATTTTATGTTTTGTTGTCAAAAATTGTGTATTAAACAATCAAAGAAGTGTTGTCTTGGCAAAAGCGTCTGATTTCAGAACATTTTAAATTATATTACTTTGTTTCAGTAGGTAACGTAAAGAAACGAATAAAAATTTAACATTTTATACGGATAGTAACAGTTCTGGTCTTTATGTTACAGACATATCCGGCTGCATAATTCATACATGTATTTATGTTCAACTTGGGTAATAATTCCTGTATTCCTAGTCTATGATTTGCAGGAATTGTACAGTTCACGAGACAGTTCTTAGTATTACCTGGGTTCTAGTAAGCTAATGTGTTGATCGAAAGTTTCGCTCTTCTGGATTGTTAGTACTGTTGATTTTTAACTCTTTACGATTTTTTGGGACAGCTTGTCAGTCCCATCGTCAAGGGTCAAACAGTCCTAGAAGATGGGACTGATTTGCTTCCACGAACCTTCGGTAGGCGATAAAAAAAAAGTTGCGTAGCAACTGAGGGGAACGAAAGCCTGAACAACACACAGCGGAAGCCTGAAAAAATAATGTACCAGCTCCCTAATCCAAGATCTGAAAGTGATTAAAACGCGTAGACCTAATAAAATATGTCAGGAAGTTTTAATGATGCCTAATGACGCCAACTCAATGTATAGGAGCTTTCAGAAATAAAACCGCGCCCGTCAGACTCTAGTGCATCCCATAATTAAAAAATCAATGAATAGCGAGATTTGAGGTTTTGCTGACAATGGCTACGGATTGTCCCTTTTTTCTTGAATGTGACGCCATTAAGTTTGGTATAAATTTACGTGTTGAGGAACACACAGCTTCCGTAATCAGATGCTTCAAATATTCTCCACTTCGGAGGATCTTATTACCTTCATTATTTTCGTCGTATACCTTAACAATATCGGTAGTAATTTCGTCCGAAATATCGGTAAATTTCTACCAGAGTACACAGTATCACATAAGACGGTAATGTTCAGGTAACTAATATATTATCTATGCATGATCAGAATATCGCTTCTCGTTGTTATGAATAATTTAATTTGATGATTGAGAGAAATAAATATATAAGCGAAGTAAGGGAAAAATTTTAAGGTACTAACTACTACATTTGTAATTTATGCAGGTCGATTAGTGTTGTTAGAGTAATGAAACTTAGGAGGCTCTAGTGGGTTCAAAATGTAGCCATATTTACTAATAAAATACATGTAGTCAGAATTTTTTGCAGATGCCTCTTGGAAGCCCAAAAATTAAGTGGAAAAATAAAATGACTACATATCGTATGGTTTTAGGTTGTAAGATAGATAGTACTAGACCAGAATCGGGAAAGTGACTGACTTTGCGATGAATTTTTGGGTTCTGATTTATTAGGTTTATTAGTTAGTTCAGGAAGAAATAGGCCCTAATACTAGGTATCTAGTGGCTAGAATATGAACACGTATCTCCCTCAAACCCGGGGTCTGTACTTTATTTTTCAAAATTTAATGCATTTCTGACATTTTAACACTGCGAATTTCTCACTAAAGTTACTGCTCCGTACAAATGTGTTCAGTTCTGACGCGATGTAACATCAGTTACAGAACTTCGTAATCATAGTCTGGAAGATTATACACCGCACGCCATCCTGAGCGACACCTCAATACGACCCATTACTATGACCCATATTAATATTATCCTCCAAAGTTCTCGAACTTACAGGTGGTAAAATAGCAGGTTTCTTGAGTTAATATTTTTCTAACAGCCTTCTATATCTGCATAAACTAGGAAGATTATTCAGAGAGTAGCGATAATTTGTTTTACCTGTTGAATTTTGACATCAGGTTTTTTGAGGAAAATCATGAATAAACGTTGGGATCCTCGGTTGTTCTTTACCTGTTATTTAAAAAATACAGTTTTTTTCAGAAGGCAAACGATGCCTTACATCAATTGTTCGCGTCTCTTATATGTTGGAGAAAAAATTTAATATATCTCATTTCACATACGAAGCAAGTTTAATATCAGGGCTCGAAAATTATTTTTTCGCCTGACTTTATTCATATAAATCAGTTAGGCTGATCACACCTGAATAACAAAACAGAAGTTTATCATGCACATGAAGTCTCAAGAATGCTATCCGCATGCTGAAGCAATTCGGATAATGAAATTGATGGGTAATCATTTTTTTTCTCTTTTGTAATTCAGATTGCTTACAATCACGATGTAAGATACATTGGCACGACATGAAGCCGACAACTAATTGAATGTAATCCACGTTAAATTTATAGTCCTTATATTATTATTAGGCCCGTGTCAGGGTCACGACGGAAATTGGTATTCCAAGTGCACTGCTCCTGTACATTTTTTAGCCAGCCAAATATCAGGGCGTTGTCACGAAACGCCGCTCGTACACTAACACTGGCATCCAAGCAACGAATCAGTGACCGGCGCAAGTGCCTGGAATACAGAATCATACAGCCAGATTCTCTTATTGTTATTGCTGCTGCTTGACTTCTGCCCACCATGAATTAAGTCTAAGTCCGTTTCGACGTCGTTGCGAACTTATGAGGTTGTGTTCCGCTGTGGGGAGTCTACTCTGCTCAACTTCTGTAAGATTGAATCCTTCAGAACCTAGAAGCCAAGTTGCCAGTCCTTCTCACACAGTTAGAGAATTGTATCACAAGGAATAGACGCACATATATTCAACGAGCTCCACTCACAAAGTAAATAATACTACAACAGTTTAAGAGACTATTTTCTTCGGCACATATGTAATCATATATCAGGCAACAAATACTTCAAAATATGCAACATAAACAAACATACCATCTATTTGATGCAGTCCACACACCATATTTCCAAGAGAAACATTCTACATTAATTCATAAACAAGGTCTTTTCATCAATTACCAACGACCAAAAAGTGTTGTCACAGAACGTCAACAAACTTCCGATAACTTCCATAGAACTATGTTGCGTCGTCACAAAAAACCACTGCATTAATGAAGAACCCAGTTAAATAGAATAATCTTTAGTACCCAAATCACATTCCATGATTATAATAACCTGTAATTTTAATATTCTATATAATTAACTTCCACCAACTTAATTTTAATATTGCTGTTCAGTGGAATCAATGTTAAAATTTTTATTTGTTATGCGAGATCTCTTAGGTAACGAAAACAATAGCCTTGTTAATTGTATATTTTACGTTACTAAGAAAAGTAGTCAACCTGAAGTTGGCTCATAACTAGAGCCGAAACTTGTCGTTGAGCGAAACAATGTATAAATACACCTTAATAAAATCATTAATTGAGATGTGTTTGACTATAAATTGTTTATATCTATAATACTTCTAGGTTTCGGACTTGATACCTCTAGTCTAGTGATGTCTAGAATGTTTGTTAACCTATATGGTAAAAAGTCAGTATGTTCCTTATCAAAGACAGAAAGCATGACAAAATGTATAATTCAGCTGAAAATTCTTTTGAATCCTAATATGAACCGGTCACGTCCACTCTTGCTTCAGTCCCCAGGTATCTTCACAACCAAGATTCTTTCCCCAAAAAGATTCATCTCTATTTCTAGCAGAAATCTTCAGCCCTCAGCCTGGAAGGTAAATACGTTAGGGTAATCCAAAGGCCCCTTACTTTTACGAGTATAATATTTACGCATCAGTCCATCGATGCCTTACATGCTGAGAAACGGCTAAACGCACCAAACGACGCTGGCTTGCCATATCTTCAGGCTCCGTACTTAGTCACGTTTTTTGTTGATTCGTTCGTTAGTTGTTTCTTTGGTTGGTTGGCTGATTGTTTCTTGCCTCCGTGTAAAGACGAAAGAAGGCTGTTCCTGAGCCGAAAACTTTACCCAGTTTAAATAGATTTTAAAGTATTTACAGGGCGTTGACACCACACCTTTCAGTTACAGCGCAAACTAAACGATGTTACGTTATTGGCTTATACATGTATAACGGTCCCATCACTAATGCATATTACATATATGGTAAGGGAATACGTGAATGATAATCTGGAAAAGACACAGAAAATGTAGTCGTGATCTACGTGTTTTCTTGGAGTAGTGGTCAATGGTGCAACCCATATTCAAACCGAGTACAAGTCACAAACATCACCGCTTGAACCAACTTTCTCTGTGTAATGTTACGCCATTACATTATCATGAAATGAATTTTATGCACCTTGTGTGATTATATAGCTCAAATTCAGCGTAACGAAGCCTCGGGGAAAATACCTATCAAGGTGCTTTCAAGGGATTTCGCAATCAGTGTCGTCAACTGTAATTTCATTATTTCCATATCATGAAAGTTTACGAACGAGACGTATAAGTGGATATGAATACGAAACCACAGTGATTTTGCTAACATGTGCGAATAGCTGAGACGTTGTGCAGTTATGTGTGGTCCAGGAGAAAGCACGTCACATGAACCGAGGGTGAAAAACAACAGGACGGAGTGCCAGATTTTGAAAATTTGCATAGACCTAGAGCTAGCTTCAACACATCTTCAATTATATTTAATCAGAGTCAGCCAAGCACAATTCATTCACCTGTGTATAGTTTTAAATCTTAGTGCCTGATACGAGGTTACATGCCAGGAACTCACATCGGAATTACGGGTTCCTTTATAGAATAATTTTTGTTGGCAATGAATAGAAAGCGCTAATAGTGTATATCGGCAAAGCTCTAGAATTGCATTTGTGATATGGCAATTTGACTTGTGTCTGGTTATTCATTATCATGTTTTAAGATCTTGTGTTATTAATTCACTGATTGCAGGCAAATACCAGGGACAATACGTCAAGATTGTCTCTAATTGAAAACCGTTCCACTTCACAATTAATATTCTCTCCCACCCAAAGTCCCCTCTGCAGTTGAAACAGCTTATTTAACCATTTAAATCAAAACTTTTATCCAAATCGTATATAGAATTGTTTTCCAAAATTTCAAAATGCGCAGTGGGTCCCTGCCGTAAAGACCGACAGATGAATCTTGGATTAGAAAGACGGTCACTAAGTGTTCGATAACAATTAGAAACATATAAATAAAGCTATTTCGTGGGCAAGATAAAAAAAATATAAATTATATCAGGTGGTATGTGTTAACACCCAGCATTCTGGCGGTTTAATTCCAATTGTAAACCCCACTGTCTAAACTGCTGGTGGTAAACGTCATGCTTATGCAGGATCTGTTACTCTGCCAGGACGGGAGATGTTAATGTGTGCAATAAGTGGAGACATTTGTTATTTCTACGGTTAAAGGGACTTCTAGATGTGTGAGAACGGAACGGGTCAACAAGAGGCCCAAATCCATGTTAGCTTGGTGATGATGATGATGATGATGATGATGATGATGATGATGATGATGATGTGACATATTACTGCCAGTTTTATAACAGAACAGTTACTTATTATTGGAGACAATATTTTAATTTATACGTGACTGTTCTCACGACTCACTTCAGCTCTGTTACTTGCACTTTATTAGTACAAGTCTGGCATGATAAAACCTGCGTGATTCGCAGTAAAAACACTAAAAGTTCAAAGAGCAGATGTAGATGAATTTCAATGATTTTAACAAAGTAAAGTATCCGTTGTGAAAAATCTAGAGTCCAAGGGAACGGCTGGTTTATTTATTAATTTATTAATTGTGACAAGAGCTATATTCTGTTGTATAAGAATAAACTGGAGAGTCACAATAAAATTATTACTACATTTGTATGTGCCCTGCATTAGTTAAAGAATTAATTCCAATATTTACCACCATACGAAACACCGTTATATATTTACCATTTAATAAACATGGTTGACTGAAACGGAAGGCAAAAATTTTCATCTACGATTATATAACGAAGCAACCTGTAAGCTCACAACGAGGAGGTATGTATGACCCTTAGGAAAAATGTAAAAGATTTCCAGCAATTATCTACAAGTTCATATACGTCGAGTAATTTTATACTGACTGGTTATTTTGTTATCAACGTGTGACACTATCGCCTTCTTTCCCGATTATTCCGCAAAATATAAAAGCTAAATACAAGGTAATATCAGAGTGACTGGAAGAAAATTGACGCAAAATTGTATGATGTTCTCCACACTAACACCTGTTTATTTTTACATCGGAATTTTTTTAAGAAGACGCCGCATTGTCCATTTTATTACGCCGCCACACACTGTTATTCTTCTTGCTGCAGCATCGTTTAGCGTCATACAAATTGAAACATAAAGAAATTACCTGGGGCCTCCCCATAAATTTAATAGCATTGCAATTAATCATGCAGCCGACGTATGTATCATGGACCGGGTTTTTGCGTCTTGATGTTGTCATTAACACAACGTTACGAGTGAATTCTTTCGGGTTATAAGAAGGGTATTTTATGTACTTGTACCTCTCGCTTAAATATAAATTTTCTTCGTATTCAGTTATTTTTAAATTATTATTATTATTATTATTATTATTATTATTATTATTATTATTATTATTATAGTCATCGGACTATTTATCACCGCTCGTATTTTACCCTTGTCCTCCACTACTGCAAAAATGTATAAAAATTGTTATGAGTACGGCACGGAAATGCACTAGTTCTGAATTCTGGTGAAACCATTAATATGCAAGTACATGAACTTGATCTGCGTGGGCGACATGAGTTATTTATAGAGCTATTACATACCACAGTCTGAAAGGCGAAAGGTTTTTCGTTTAGGAAATGATATATTGTAGTAAACAATTGGAAGGACATTTGTCAAATTTCTACAAATTTCTGTTGAAATACTGTAACTATTATACAGTGAATGGATGTTGTGAGTACATGAAATTAAACAATATGTCAACAGGTTAAGTTCAGGGAATATAATCCTGCAACAAAAGATTACATTATCGCGAGTTTTCTGCCTATGATGTACAAAGTAAAAATATGATACTTCACAGTTTATCAGTGGTGGAAATTTATAATGTAGTGTCTGGACTATACTACCGTACAGTCTGATAGATTTGTGCTAACATGTTCTTCCTTTCTCCTTGAAGATGGAAACAGCTGGTTCCTCAAAAGATTTGGTATTTATCTACCAAAATTAGAGGCGTCATAACTCAGATGGGAGTAACATTTACAGCCACAAAGGTGAGAAATTCCCTTATAGCACAGGTATGCAATTTTAAAATCAGGCCCTTGTTTATTGTAAGGAGGAATATCGACTATTGATGTAATGAAAATAAGTCCCTCCTTAGGAAAGGCTGGACCACCCGTACGCAGAGCCATCTTGTGGACTGAAGACTTACTGATTATAACAATCTTACTTCATATTCACAGTTAAATGAGTTAAAAAAACCAGACCCATCACTGCAATACATTAACACAGGGAGATGTCTCTAAACCTTGGTTTTCCTCTCGGAAATAAACACTTGTCAGAATTATAAATGTTAACAGACCCTGGCTGCTTAAGTCTGGTTTTTACATGTGTCTGTGGAGTGACTTCATATGGCACAATGACCGTTATCAATACCAAGCACGTCCTTGCGTGCGAAACTTAAATTGTAATAAAGTCCCACTTCTAAAGAAATGACCGCCAGTGTTAGAGTACATAATCATGTCTTTTCTTTCTTAACATCTCCTGAGATTTTTTATTAAGTATGCGGAAGCATGAGAGACTGTAGACGAGCATACATTAAGTGAGAGCTGAAGTTCTCATGACGTTGATTGCGACTGTTGCTGTCGTCTGAGATGTGACGGCTTGCAGTCACGTAGGTAGTAGGTAGGCATGTAGGTAGGTAGGTACCAGCGTTTCGGATGGAGGAACTGTCTGCTTCTCCGCGTTACAAGAGGAGTACCGTTACCCTTAGACAAATACGAAGGTGGAGGAAGCGTGGACCTGTAGCTCCACGTTCTCATGGAGTTTTGCATAGTCGTGGGGGATATTGCTGTTACTGATGCCTGACGTTCTGCCTGTAAATCTTAATTCTCACGTTCAGTAAAAGCTTCTATTCAAATTAAACTCATTTACAGGTGTTTTCACTTAATTCTCATTCTACAGGTTACCGCACCTGTAGTGCAGAATGCAAATAGCAGTTAGCAGCAACTCTATGTCAGCTCTTTCCTGCACATTAATGCCCTACCAACGTCTTGCCCTTACCACGCGTTGCTTGTTTACTGCCGTGTATTAAAAACACGGGTATTGGTGTTACAGTATATGATAACCAACGTTTTAAGATTGCATCCAGCTCAATTTCTCATTCTGTTACTTCTGTAGTTGTACGATATGAAGCACTTGAAAATTAGCTTTATTTTTTGAAGGTTTCCGACAAATTGCAATAGAAATTAAATAATAGAGTGTCTTATTCAGCTGTATACTTTGAGTACTAAAAAAATAACACGACTGTGCAGTCTTGAAAGTTTTAAACTAACTACCTTTTTTTCTGTAGGATTTATTCGGACTATTACTTGTCGGTGTATTAATGTGTTCATATAAACGATTATAAGAGCGGGCTTATCAGAGAGAGGCAAAGTGCAGTCTCAGCTAGAAACCTGGGAAACTGAAAGGAAGATATGACTTATGAGATATAGGAGTAGAGGGGAGGCCAAATTTAGAAAGACATAGAAGAAGCAGTGTTGGAGAATGTAGACTACTTGTACTGGGTCAGTAAGTGATGTCATTGCTGGATATTGTGAAGAATGTAATGAATCCCCCAATTTATTTAAAGGCGGAGTATTCCCTGACTATCTGTGGGATTATTACCTTGCCAAGAATGACTATGTTTCATGGGGCCATTTAGTTATTAGCCTGTCACGGACCGCTCAGCCTAAGGCGCTGCGTAAATTTTAGTACCTTTTTAATACAGGACTATATACGCTATTTCTCTCTGAGTTTGTGTTGTATAGGCAAAGCAACTAGCCACATATCCCGGCTGAATGCGTTCTGTCAAATATACGAGGGATTCAAAATTTTATAATTAATCCGTAATTCTATGAATTTAGAAGTCTACTCGTTACCTGAAATAAAGGGGAAAAAAAAGGTCAATTACACGTTCCATTAAAAGCATTATTTAAAAAATAATGAAGTAATAAGTGACGATGTTTTAAAATTAAACACGCAAATATCATTTATTATAGTATGTTACAAACCTCATGATATGAGAGTTGAATTTCTCACGGCGGGTCCTATGAAATATTTTGTTCTCTCCAAAGTACCTTCGTGGAATCTAGTAAAAGTGTAAGTGTAATTCAGAGGATAAAAGGTAACATTTTGGTGGAGTCAAGAGAATCCTCTGAAACGTCGGCATTCCTGTGTCAGACGACACAACGTGATATCACGAAAGACGGTATTCGTTACAGATCAGTCAGCTATTATTTTGGAAAATAAATGCTGTTTACTGTAATAACGACAAAGAACACGCGCGTAAATTATTAGGTAATTACTGTGTTTCTGCACGTCAGATTGGGTTGTGTTCACGTTGAAAAAACGCTGAATTGCATCGCAGTCTTGAAATTGGTGATATTTCAAAACAGTCCGTAGTTTTTCTTGTATTTCCAGAGTCATTCTTTTTCTACACGTTTGCTACTTAATCGTAATAATTCTCTCGTTATAGTTAACGTCACCTTCATCTGGGCTTGGAAATTTATATGAAACTGGTCAGAATGTTGCCCTATGTTCGACAAGGTATAGTCATTGAAACTGAGGTTTATTGTTACTTTAATTATAATTAATATGATTACAAGCTTTTTATAGTAGCGGAAGATTACTGTCATTATCCACTCATGCATTATCAAGAAATGTCAATAGTACATATGACAATAACTGTGAAAGCCTATTTGAACCCCAGCTTGTTATTTGTCACTCTTTTCATTCACCAACATCTTAACCCACCGTTCCGTATTAGCCTTTTTTAAAGAAAAAGTAATTGTGCATTATTTATACCGTGCATTGCATTGTGATACAACTATCGAATTTCTTCTCAAACCATTCCACAGAACACAAGATGGCTACCTATAAATATTACATCACACGTATGCATTCACTCTCACTCACACTAGAACAAAACAAAAAGAATGGACCACAATACAACACACAGCACGAGCTAATAAGTCCCAAAACGCCCTAATCCAAAAACTAAATTCCCAGTTACAAGTTAAACAGGGATAAAGATACAACAAAAAATATGAAAACTTGGATGACGTTTATATACCATAGCACATTAGTACGCAAGATCACGAATTTGTACAAACACGCAAAAGCGAGAATAGCAATCAAGAGTACCAACACCATATAAGACCTTAAAAAACCAAAGAGAAAAATAATTTGCATGAACGTATGAAATGTGGGAATTGCGAACTCACAAGTGTCACATGCAAATTATCCTATGTTGAAAAAACCAGTCGTAGCCTAAAACAAAGATATCAGGTACATACGACATTTATAAAACAAAGTGACCTTCAATCGGCATATGCTGTACATATTTTATATAATAACCATGAATATGGACTCATTACTATCATGTCTATACTAATACAAGTCACCAAGACTAAATTCCTTACGAACAATTTTACTTCCAATTACATAGTTATCAAAACTCATACCGGAACAAAATGAAGGGGAAAACAACCCAATGTACCAACTGATCTTTGACCTTCGTATTACGTCACCCCTCTAACACAATATCGATCAGTACTCCAACTTCGCACCTACTTCCTAGACCTAAGTACCCAGCTCACTCTCCTAAACACAAGACCCCTTCCATCTCTGGTACGTGCTATAAATATCGCTCTATCTAATGACACGTTTAAATATTAAAATGAAATAAAATACGTACTCCGTCTGTCACAACTACCTTTTTATTTTTTAAGTTTTTATATATATTGACCCGATGATTGCCTAGTAAGGCCGAAACTAGTTGCCAACATTTGAAACAATAAAATAAAAAGATAGTTGTGACAGACGGAGTACATATTTTATTTCATTTTAATATTGTACTTTAAACACAACAGGATGTTCTCTACCAAGACACATTTAAAGTTTACGCTCTGTGGCAGTGTATTCATTTTCTTGCATTTGAAAAAGCATTCGACTATCTTTTATATTTTAAAGACTAGATATATTTGGTTTTATATTTTTTATATTTACTTTTATATGTTCTATAATAATTTTAATTATAATTCCAGTGTATATAATACGCACTGACGATTTACCATAATATCATATATATACATATATATACAGGGTGCCCAGGAGGAATGTGCTAGACTTCGGGAGAGTGTTCCTTATGTTAAAGTATATCGATATAACCCAAAACACCTGCGTTCAAAGTTGAACGGTTACGGAGATAATGGCCGGAGAAGTTTGAAACTTCGACAGCTGTTACACACTTATTGATTACCAAATACATATTAAAACTGCAGGAATATGTGGTTTCTGTAATGTTAATATCTGTACTTAACATCAAAGTAACTTGTGAGTGACATAAAGCCATTAAATTGAACTACAAAAACACTCG
>JGI20166J26741_10341115_pt1 | contig 16311 bp, 5 predicted proteins | sample TergutCu122P5_FD_26741 | JGI IMG/M metagenome (IMG submission 26741)
ATACAAAACAAACTGGTTAACAGACTTAATGCTCAAGGAAAGCTTAACAGTATATACAATAATGTGAAATCTAGGTAATAAGAAGTCAGTACGGCATGTACTATTGCTGAGTGCAATGGAGCATGCCTAATAATAAATCACAAAAAAAACAATTCACGAATCACCCTGTATGCAGCTGCGTGTCTGAAAATATTTGTAATGCCACTTTTGTTGAACTTTGATATGAAACTTTATCAATGACAGTTAGGGTGTCGCAGATGCTAGGGGTCCTGGAGAACATTTTTCACCGTAAATGTGAGGATGTAATAGGAGACTCCAGAAAATTATATTAATAAAACCATCATAATATGTGAAATCTCTAATTATTAGGGTGCAAAATCAAGGGGACCGAAATGTTCGACTCTCGTGATGTAAATATCAGAGGTGAGTTGCCCATTAAAAATCTGGCCAGAAGAACTGACTGAGTAAGGTCAAGTAAGACTCTTTTGACTGTAGAATAGTACAGTAGCCCAATAGTAATTTCAGTCAAGTACATCTCAGTACCCCCTGATGATGAATCGCACAAGATCCGAAACGTGTTGGAGTGATTTTTAATTGTCTTTTAAAACTTACACAATGTAGATTTTAATCTCTAAGTTTTACATAATTGAGTGCATTAGTCGGATAATAAAAGTGGACGATATGATATATTTATTAACTGCAATTGGGTTGTCAACAGGTGGCAGTAGTGCAGCACACATTTACACACGGCAATATATAGAACGACACAAAACAAAAAATACACAGAACAACATAAAAAGTTTGGAAGTATGCGGGTCGTGCCCATCTTAGCGAGTTATACTCTAGCCTTTCAACTGAGGAAAAAGCACGGGAAATCCTCGAGGGACGGAAAAACCTAAGACTAAATCACACAATCAAATTATGTAATTCTTACCGCCTTTCTACTCAGATGTTCTGCACCAATACGCCTAAATGGTACGTTATATGTACACTGAACAAGTTGCTCCTAGTTAGGGTTCGGGGAAGGTTGAGATACAAAATGTTTGGAACTGAATTCTATCATACATTCACAGCATGTAACCTGCTGTGCTTTGTGAATGTGAACCGGACATTTTTCTTTGGAACGGAATATTTGACATTTTTAGTTTAATTTCGACCATTTACAAGATATATTTATTCAGTTTTTATATTTGTGTGAATATAAATATCAAATTATGGTTTAATACGTACAGCTGTGAATACGTGTGAGAGATATGATGTTTGGTGACGAAAATTTACAGGTAACTTTCTGAGGAACCAAATTACCCAATAATGCAGTGTGCTGCTGTTACCACCCAGTTCGCACTTATGATGGAGCCACCGCATATGTGTGATACACCGTATCTCAGCGACGCCTGAAATTCAAATTTCCATTATCACTGAACAGAAATGCACTTAGTGACTGCATTTATCTAAATTTTTCACCAAATCAGTTATTACAATTATACAGGGGGTTCTCCAAATACCATCAAAATAAAAGGCGCCTATTAAAGGGATGATTTTGATGTAAATATTATGTCCACATGTATCTGATTATCAGTCTTTTTGGAGCAATTGCTGTAGGATGGTGACTAGAACGAAAAGAGATCACTGAAACTTAGAGTTTAATATTTTTTATCTAAATAAACCATTACCCTTTTTATTCTATCAGTTATATGTAATATTTTTGTTTGCCCTAATATCCCGTACTTTTGTTACTAATTCCAACTAATTTTAGAACAAAACCTGTTGCTTAGAATGTGAACAGTGTAATTAATAATTTAAATCAAAGGTTTACATATTGAATAGTTTCTCTGGATAAATAATAATACCATGTTTTCCAGGAAGAAAAAGACGAAGCTATTTCGGTTTGGTGACTGGGAAGGCCGGCATTGTGTTCATCACGACCAATTCAGCAATATATATATATATATAGCAGTGACACGTGTAATCCATTACTTGTGGAGAGGATATATGTGTTAAATTTATTAAATATTTTTAGATTATTCGTTCACTCCTTGTATTTCATCTGTATTCAAAAGATAATTTTACATAACACTTTTACTAGCACCGACCTCATTTATCCACATATTTAGCCTGCCCAGCAAATAAACATGCATGAATATAGTTGGTTTCTCCTTCTGCAAGAAATTGATGTTATTTATTTGATTGCTGGTAAAAAAATTGAAGTAATAAACCTACGTGAAATGAAACGGCAATGCAGTTGATGAAGCAAGAAATAACACTACAGAATCACCAGTTTTCTTCTGTTCAGTCAATGATACCTCCGCTGCTGCACACAGCCAGAGCATTTTTAATATGTTTTGAGGCGTAAAATTTCATTACAAACACAGGCGGTCTCTTGTTTTCAAATATTTCAAAGTATCTTCAAACCGAAAAGCAATGAAATGGCCATAACTGGAAGGGGTGATTTTGAATTGTTGTTGTGGTCCCACCAACAATGCGTCCAAATAGCCTCGGCTTTGCAGTTTCGAAAGGAACGCCTGAAGTATTAACAAACATTTTCATTACAAATTCCACATTTCACGTAATGTCTATACACATGTAGAGACCTTAAAAGGTCTTATGCTATTTGTTTTTGTGTATTTTCAGTTTCGTTGCAGCGTTTTAGACCCCTATATTTCTTCTGAAATGGCATAAATGTTAGAACGATCTAAGGAAAAAAAATATTAGCCTGATATCACTATTTCTATAGTCTAGTGATACAAAATTTATTTAAATTACCTTTATAATGTCACAATTAACTGCACTTATTTAACTGTTTTCATATTCAGTTACATTTACTTTGGAAGATCGCTTTTGTTGTGACGATACGAAATGTGTTCTTGTGGCTCAGCATGGTGATCAGTGATTTTTTGTACTGAAGAGGATATTAGAATATTGCTTTGTCAAAAACGAAAGGGAATGTTTTGTCACAACTGAGCGTCTGTGAAATTCTTATAAATGTCTGCTTCATGCATTTAGTTTCCTCTTACCCCGCTATACTGTAGCTAATTCTCATATTTAAGTACATATAATGATATCCCTTCGCATAACGATTTGGTTTTTCTTGAAAAATTTAGGTAAATTTCACTTGGAAGAAAAATAAGTAACTGGATGGATATTGCTTTATTTGATCTTTAAATTCGAGTGGGAGGAAGTGAAATGAAATGGTGTGGCTCACGATGGAGACAATTTGTGAACCTTTGTGAACCCTATAATGAATATTTTGGTTCCACAAAATGGGGGGAATTTTTTGACTAAATTAGAAAGTAAATTTTCTCATTACTCAGCTCTACATTACTCAGTCCATAAATACATATATCTATCCTGTATGTCCGTCCATCTAATATTACGTTACTGTAGCTGTAACACTTACCTGCTGCACAGGCGAGCAGAGCTGAAAGCAGCACCAGGGACATCATAATTGATGCGAAACTGGACGCTTGACAATAATGAGCCTCTGGCAGTGTCTACCTATATATCTGGGGTCATATCTTGTTGTGCTTAAAACGAGCGAAAATAATTGGCCTTTGATGGAGCAGATTGTTTTGTATTATGAATAATATCTTTGAAGGTTTTTACACAATTCACCAACAATCAATTTTTTTGTAGCGAGTGTCTAAATGAAGGCGAGTCATTTTATTGTGCCTATTATAGAATCGATTGTAACTACTTTCTTGTTATTCATGCGGTCTAGACAGATTAAAATCACTTCCTTCCAATAAATGTTGTCAGAATTTTCCCATGCTATTTTTTGTACAGATTTTGCAGTGATAAGATAATTTAAACGGCGAATTTGAAATGTTTCCATTTGAAAGTATTAATGAGGTATAAATTCAGAGAAAAATTAAAAAAAAATATATGCAAATCCTAAATCTTCCATTTGTTTCAGACACGTTGATGTATAGCACGTTCTAATTAGAGCTGATTGCGTCTTCTGTGCTCTCATAACTTTTTAGGCAATTCACTTCATTTATTAACGATTAAGTTAATAAGTATGTTTCTAATATTTTGTACATTGTCTTTAAGAAGTGTATATAAAAACAATTATTCGTTTAATTGGTTATAAATTTATGAGCTGGCAGAACGAATTCCTTCTACTTTACGTTTATTACTATAGGAAAATTAGTTTTAAAACATGCGAGGTTTTCAGAACGGCGTCCCACACAAAATGCTACCGCACTGTACTTCTTCCTAACAGGTAACTTTCTTACACCATGTAAAAACAGGAATACGTGAGAACGTAGACGGGTAGTGTTTATCTTGCAACAACTGGATTTCGAACCCCGGAACGTCCAGTCTGTAGCCAGTCGCCCTACCGCCTGAGAGTTCGCGGCCGCCGCTTAGACAAATACACGTAACTTATTTGCTATCGTGAAGAATGTTACAGGGACAACAGCAGTGAAGTACATTTTCTCTTTTTACATACCGTAAAGACACTTGGGTGAGTGGTGGTACTGCTCCACATATTCATAATTTCGGCACTAGATAGTGGTGGATGGTCAGTTTCATGTCCTTGCCACTGTACCCTAGGGACAGGTGAAATTCTGCCCACAGAGTAGGAGGCTGGATGGGCTAAAGGGGCGGACAGGAAGTTTTGGGCAAGAGAAAAATATGTTTAGTGACCAGAATCGAACCCCAGACCTTTCTGCACGCAGAATAAATAATGTATTTTGTTTATAATTATTGTGTTACTTATTTTAGTTTAACTGGCTTAGAAATGGAAATATTGTACTTAAATGATGAGCGGTACATAATTTATGAAACAAAGAATCTGAATTAAACGTGGAGATCAGAAGTTAGAAGATTAATTTCAAACGATAAGACAAACAGTACATATTGTTAATGTCAGGGTCAAGTGGACAAATGGCGTGACTGCTGAGCGTTAATGTGTTGAATCATGTTTAAATTTTCACACTTTATCACAAGAAAGTTAGATAGCAATTTATTGCATTTCAAGCAAAGAATTGGCAAACAGAGAGTAGTTATTGTTTTTGAGAAAATACCGAAAAACCACTGAGTGAATTTCAGAAAATCCAATATGATTTGTTGTTACTATTCGAAAAGTTCTGATTTGCTCTTTTTCTAACTTACCGATTTACGTCTACCCAGTTACAACAGTCACTCAATTCAATATACAGCAGTCAGCCAACCAAACATGAACGAATTAGCTGCCACGAAATTTCCTCTGAGTTCTGTGAATGAGTTGCAGACTGATGGCTGTACAACAGCAGGACGTATAACTGAGCGTATTGTGAGGTGGTGTAGCTCAGTAATTATACAACAGCAGTACATGTATGTGAGACACTTGACTGCTAGTTTATCTGAGTAAACCTAAAACATGTTTTACATATTGTCTGCTAGGTTATCCAGCAATCATACAACAGCAGTACACGTGTCTTAAATTATTGTCTGCTAGCGTATCACAGTAATAATAAAATAACAGTATATATCAGCATATTGTTTGATAGTGAAAAGGAAAGAAGATACCACACACAATATCATGAACCCTGAAAGCCCAGAGGCGGATTAGAGGTACAGATGTACTCTTCTTTAACCTCGGCTCTATGTTGGGGGAGGGGGAGTCAATGTCACGTACCGGCGTCTTTTCCCCGAATAGAGATCCATTTCCCATTGTCTAAGAGTCTGTTTTGACCCGTGGGCCAGTGTGAAAACGTCGCCCACACCAGGATTCGATCCACGGACGGACCAGCCCATAGACAGTCGCTATACTGACTGAACTATTCCGACTACTCTTTCCCAGTCCATATTATCTAGTAGTTTACCTCAGTAATGATAAATGGCATGAAAAATAATCAAGCTGCAGGTACAGAGCTTCTGAATTCAGAGGGAAAGAAATAAAAGGTGAATGAAATTGCGACCAAAGTGTGTTAGGGAGGAGGAAGGCCATCAAGTTGGAATAAAGGGATTATCTGTGCGTTGTGTGGGAAAGGAGAGAAAACGGATTGTACAGATTTTGTGGGGGGTGAATTTATACATTGGTGCTAACTGAACACTTTCCATAGTCTTATGATATAGACATTGAGTGTTTGTTGAAATTAAGACTGGAAAACTTTAGCGTCGGTTATATTAAATCAGACCTACTCTAAGTCATTTCTTCATACTTAGACAAATTACATCTACGTACGGTAGCATACAAACAATGGGTTGCAGCAAACAATGCAGACAGGTACTGTACCGAGTAAATTAACTGGGAGAGTAAAGAAATTAAAACAATTTACATAAAATTATCCATTTTATACCAATGGGTAAATAATTGGTTAGAAATTTCAAAATTGCTAAAGTGAAACTTGGTACATTTTGTTTCACAAACAAATTTCCCTGAAAATGATATTATAAAAGAAGGAAATGTTGGACAGGCAAAAAACGGCTGTTATTTCTAGAGTCTGTCCGTACGTTGTTGGTTCTGTGCTGTTAAATGTCACGGAGGTTGGTTAATTGGTTCAGAAGTTGTAACTGGTGTTTGATGTATTGTATGTGGACATTCTCAAACAAGAAAATATATTTTATTCGACACGTTCTATGGGTTATGTTATAAAATGTGTTACAGTTTGTGCATGTGATTGGCTTTTATTCGTCTTCTATTAGATTTACATTCTTTATGACATGATCCATGATTTTAATTATTTGAATATATTGCGATATATTCAAGTGGCATTGTCTAGACGGCATTATCTATTATCCAGCTGCGCACAGCAGTCACTCTGGTGTAGACACCAGGGTACTCCGGACGGGCACATCCCACTCCCCAAGAGGCAATACCAACAAGTCTGTTATTGGCAACCAATGGACCGCCATAATCACCCTATAATAAAACGTACACGCAGTAAAATACATTATTACTATTTACCTTTGTCATGTCACAAGGAATTCAGAGTCTGATGAGACTGAGCGGCTGAAATGCAACTCAAAAATTTCACGAAAAACAAATTAATTTTTGTTTTCTTATTTGTGGCAGTTTCATTAGACAGTTAAAATGTTCTTACAATATGGCTTTAATTACATGATATGTTGGAATTGTAAGTTAATTTGAAGCAAAACATTTACAGTTTTCTGCTACAGTTTATTTCGAAAATTAATTGTGGAAGTCAGTATTAAAATGTTCCGAATTTATCAAATCTGTAAACATTGTAAACTTACCCAGAAAAAAAGTCTTCCTGCATGCCTTAAGCTATTTTGATTAAATTTGCAAAGTTGCTGCAAAATATGTCCATTAAATCTGTTATTTCTTCGCTTGTTCACTTGTAACGTTGCCACAATTAAAGGACAATTTTTTGTGAAATTTAGTATTCAGCATCTTTACTGGACTTTTCGTTACAAATTAGACAGTTGTGTGTTTGTGTGTCGTGACTGAGGCCGAATAAACACTTGACGACCTAAACTCAAAAAAAATGTGACACGATTTTTCTCTCTCTACCAGCTGAGTCTAAAAGAGTTGTCGATATAAATATGGCAGCCGAGCACAATCGACTCCAAATCCCTTGCTAAGATCAGGATTGTTTAAAATGACAGTGTGTTCTGTGATATGTCAACTGACATAGTTGTAACAAGAAAATATCTGTTAGCCTTGTCCTGTCTGTTTGCATGAAACAAAATGACGGCCAGATTTATTCATAAATTAATTACGATTAACAGGTTTATAGACAGATCAGACCTGACGTACTGTACTTCATGCTGGGTATTATCAATGTCGAAATTTGTGGTTTTTGATACATGTTTAATGTTGAGGTTTGTGAATGGATTTTGTTAAAATCTATACGAATTTGGCCTCATTTTAAACATTGAGAGCTTTCTTAATTTCGTACTTAAGATATACTTGGGGGGACCCAAAAATTCCCGGAATTGTTAAAAAAAATATTTAAAGTATTTGTACAAGTTTGGAACTTTAGTCGCCTTCGAAGTACTCCACCTGCGACTGGACGCAGCATCCAAGCACCGCTCCCAATGCTGGAAATATGGTCTAAAATTTCAACTTTGTACAAATACTGTAAATAAATTTTTTAACAATTCTGGGAATGTTTGGGTCCCCCCACGTATATTCCAATTTAAAACTATTAATAAATATTTCCAACAACAACAACAACAACAACATCAGCAATCCTTTCTTATAGACAACAGAGAAACACCATGCAAATAATAAATTTTTAAAGCTACTGTTGTCACACACTGAAAGTGAACATTCAATTGATTTTAGATTTAAGTGTAAGCAGTAAATATCACTGAGGTTTTGCTGAAGACAAGGACTAAATCTTGCATTCCAAATTATTATCGTGAAATCGAAGAAACAAGTCCAAAATAATTATCGAGAAATTTTCTGATGTCCTAATTTCAAAAGCAACCATTAGATGACAAGACAGAATTTAGGATAAATAAAGTATGACGTAAATAAACATGTCGATTTGAGTTCGACATTGGTGTTGGTACAGCGAACAGGGCTGCCGATTTTAACTGGACTTTGGACCTGTAATATATAAAACAATCTTCGTGGTGATTATAAAATATTTTCTTTGTGTATGTAGCAAAAAGGAATTGTTCACATATAAATATTTACTCTTATCATGACCCTGTTACCTGACATGCATCTTTGCCTCCACCAGGAACTCCAGCACAAATCATACGAGGAGTGATACCTCCATAAGCAGCATAGGCACTGTTGCATGAGGCGTCATTTATGATTTGTACAGTCACCTCAACCAGAGTTTGGCTGGGGAAGCCACCTTCCTGAAAAGTAATTACTAAGTGCAGTCACTTCCGACAAACCACTAAAAGTTTGTCTGTAATAATTTTTGTAATACGGCCGGAAAAATAAATAAATATTGCTGGTTGCAAGTGAGTAAATAAATCAGAAAATTTTCCGGGTGAGGAATTACATTTGATAAGACATGATATATTTCTTAGCTGCAATTAGGCTGACAACCGGTGGCAGCAATACAGTACACGTTTACACAAACACAATATACAGAACAACACAATTAATTTGATTTCCCATTACAGACCTGGACAGAACCTGAGGGTTCCAGTAGGCTGAGCCCCCCAGATTTTCTAGACATTCGACCGATGATGTTGGTAAGGTTGTGAGCACTACGGACCGGGCGACTTTATTCCCAGGAGACAAACCTGGCTCTCATTTCTGTTAGTGGCTGGGTCGATCGCAGGGCCATAGTGCGGCCGGAAGATCAGGTGAATGTAACATTCCAATGGCAGTACCAGTAATTGAAATCGCAACCGTACGATTTGTCAGGCAGTGCCTTGACCAAATGCGGCAATTCGTACTTTCTTTTAATACACATATATTAGAGCCTTTGCATGAAAATAAAGAGTTAAATGTCAACCGGACTCTCTTTCCTCCTTCAAACACAGAAAAGTAAATTTTTGATAGGAAATACGAGTATACATAAAAATATATCAGTGCATCAGCACAAGGGCAAACTTCAAGTCAGACCAGACCCTTTGTAAGATGCAGTCTTGTGTGTGAAAGTGGTTTTGAAGTGGAACTGGGGGAAGAAGTTGCAAAGTGTTGGTTCAGAACAGTACAATATTGAAGGATATATACTGTGATGTTTGTGCAGTTTACTGATTCAATAAACAATAGAGTTTTGCCTGCAGTGAATTAAAGCCATGAATACAGAATACTGCGCAATGCATTGTCATTCGGATACAGTTTGTAGTCCACAGGGGAAAATGTGATAAGTATTTTTGGGCAGATGCAAGATAACTTTTTTTCGGAATATCAGTATATTATTTACGGGTTGGTGCAGAACATCTTTCCAGTAGACACGAATTTTCATATGCGGAGATATAAAGAATATTGTAACAAATATTTCTATTCAGTAAATACACTAAACCATTTCAATCTACGTTTATAACACAATGAGAACCACATTCTATTCAGTTCGTTCTGACATGTTTCAGCCAACCCTTTTCATCGTCAGCTTTTCTGTTTCAAGCCCATGTTGATCACTGTGTGCAATATTGTTTATAGGGCAGTGTATGAGTTTGTGTCATATTTTTTGCAAATTTCTATTACTTCTGCCTCTTAAATATAAATATTTTAATCAGCCTATACTAAGACATCTTCACTCTAAGTACTTCCCACTGAATTCACACCAAGATTAAAGTACATTTTGATAATGAACACAGCTTTATTTGAAGAAACCTTGTTGGGTTGGGTGACGGTTAAAGTAGAAATTTTGTGGTGCTGCTAGAATATTAGTTGCTAAACAAAACAGTAGTTAATACAAAGCCTTACGAAAGTGGTTCCCCATCCAGTAACAACAACATTGGTTCCAACGTCTAATTCGATGCTTTCCAAGGGGATGGGTTGTGCAACGCTGCTGAAGATGAAGGCAGGGCTCACCTGAAATATAAAATTCGGTTTCGGTTAATTTCCAATTCGGGAAGATTCCAGGAATTTTTTACATATTTGTGATTTTCTTCTGGGTTTTCACACTAGATATTTAATTCTGTTGTGTTCATTTAGTTTATAAAAGGAAGTTGTTTTTTTAATTTTTTGCAATTTTTTAACAGAAAGTAGACATTCTAAATTTGAAACATTTTCCAATTTCTTGTTTTATATGACAGTCAAATTTTATCGAGTGTTGTGAACTTTCAGTTATTTTGCTCATACGCTTGGGGCTTGTTTTGGGTCACGATTTTATTGAACTGTTGAAGTACTATAATATACGAGTATAACATGAAGTTTATTAATGTAGAGTTTATTGTCTAAGGATATTGTTGAAAGCAATTCGACAGCTTTTTGTTTCTGTCTCTGTGGTGATAAAACCCATTAAATATATTTAACCTGTAGACATTGTGTAACATCTTTTGATAGTGGGATGGTATTGAATATTTCTTGAAACTCTTATTTTGTGTGATCTCTGTTTAACTGGCTTACAGTAACATACATTTCTGGGTAAGATAAATTAGACTGAAATATCAATTGGAGGAGTGAGAGGACAAAATGCAGATAAAGTAGCTCAAGTTGTGCAGATTTGAAAGGTTGCGGTCTAAATCAAAATCCTTTAAACCGATCTGTCTATAAATGTCATATAAAACACTTCATTTTAAAATTGCGTAGACATTTTGTACTCATACATAAAGTAAGTTATATAGTTACCGATATGTGGGGCAGGTGGCAATAGCCGCGTGCAAAAATCTGTTATTTTAGAGATGTCGAGATTTACTTGGTGTTTGTTCGGCACTGTTGCCTCGATCATGATCAATGAACTTCTGTCCCTACTTAGAACCAGCTTAGATGTTCAGCGAAATCATCGTTTCAAAGGTTTTGTGTATATAAATTGAGCAATAGAATGCTTCCCTGTAGATATAATATCCAGATATTGGAACTGCCTTCGATTCCCACGACATATAAAGTTCATTTAGCTACTGCTAAGTAGAGAATGTTGGTAATGTGCAATTTTCGACGAATATTCGTGATATAAAATTCAGAAAAATATATCCTTTTGCCCCCCACGTCTATATCTTCGTAGACATTACGTCTGTTAAAAATAAAACACTTAGGTTATATTCGAAGAAATTATAAACTTAAAAGTTTGATTGTGCGCTCAGAATGTGTGACATGCAATGACATTCTAAGGCAAGGTTTTACAGGGGAGTTACACCTGGTTATCGCAGCAGTACTTAATACATATATCATTTACAATGATACCCTGAAGTTAATACAGACCTGCACAAGAGCAACATCATAGTCCTTTGTGTTGCCATTGTAATTTGGATGCACGATTATTCTTGAAACATTAAGAATATATCCACCCGTATGGGAGTAAGTGGACCCATATCTCACAGAGAAAGAGGCGACACTCCTGTAGGCAACACAATAACGATATTTGTATTACGCATAGAGTTAATAGAATGTTATACTATGAATTGTATAGGAAGTTTAACAATGAATATTTTGTTAGCTTATACATGGTGTCCCACGAGGAATGTGCCAGACTTCGGGATATTGTTACTTATGTTAAAGTACACCGACATAACCCAAAACACCTATATCCAAAGTTGAATGGTTACGACGATAATGGCGAGAGAAGTTTGAACGTATGACAGCTGTTACACACTATTGATTACCAAATTCATATTAAAACTGGCAGGAATTTGTGGTTTCTGTAATGTTAATATCTGTACTTAACATCTAATTAACATCTGAGTGACATAAAGCCATTAAATTAAACTACATAAACACTCGCACTAATGCCATAGATGTCCTTAGGTTTCCAAGCACTTTACATGGCACATGAATATCCAGCAGTATTGAAGTACTGACTTAACATTGCTGACTGCGCATTTTGGTATAAGCCTACTACATAACTGTACTAAAATACAGTACCTGCTTTACAGTAATTGTTCAAAGTGTCCTCCTTCAGTTGCTATGCAATTTTCGGCACGCATCAAAAGGCAATTTTTGCAACTCCGTACAAGTAACTAACCGTTCATAAAGCACTCGCAACGTAACTGCCTTCCACTCTCAAGGACGGACATGCGCAGTGTAAGGGTACCTCGTCGGCTTAACAAATACAGTACGTTGGAACCGCAAGAAGATCACACTTTTCTCTGGCCATTACCCCCGTAACCGTTCAACTTTGGATATAGGTGTTCTGGGTTATATTGGTGTATTTTAACATAAGGAACATTCTCCCGAAGTCTGGCACATTCCTCCTGGGACACCCTGTATATGCAGGGGGAATAATGATTTGTGGCTTTTATTGTAGGAGGTGAATTCTTATTTCATATGATCCTCTCTGTGTTTGGATGGTTACGAGGTGGTAACCGCTTCCAACCTAGAAAAAATGATAAGAGTTTTTGCAACTACTATGGGTTAAAATAATGAACAAACAAATTACATGATAAATTTAATGTTTAAATTTAACTTCATAACAGATACTCCATTTTAATCCAACGACCTCCTCTCAAAGCTGTTTTTCGGAAATTCCATGAAGTCTGACGGACAGTTCACAGTAATGTGTTCACAAGAACTGAAAAATAGGCAACCACAACCATTGACAATATTACCTATATCCTGCAATAATGTCCACAAATCGCGGATCACCCTGTATGCAGCTGTGTGTCTGAAAATATTTTTATTGCCACTTTTGTTGAACTTTATATGAAACTTTATTATTGACAGTTAGGGTGTCGCAGATGTTGTGGTTCCTCGAGAAAAGTTTTGACCGTAAATGTGAGGATGTAATAGGAGACTCCAGAAAATTATATAAATAAGACCATCATAATATGTGAAATCTCTAAGTATTAGGGTGCAAAATCAAGGTGACCGAAATATTCGACTCTCGTGATGTAAATGTCAGAGTTTAGGTGCCAATTAAAAATTCTGGCCAGAAGTACTGACTGAGTAAGGTCAAGTAAGACTCTTTTGACTGTAGAATAATACAGTAGTACAATAGTACTTTCAGTCAAGTACATATCAGGAATCCCTGATGATGGATCGCACACGATCCGAAACATGTTGGAGTGATTATTAATTGTCTTTTAAAACTTACACAATGTAGATTTTAAATCCCTATGTTTTACATAATTGAGTGCATTAGTCGGATAATAAAATTGAACGATATGATATATTTGTTAAGTGAAATTGGGTTGCCACCCGGTGGCAGTAGTGCAGTACACATTTACACAAAAGCAATATATAGAACAACACAAAAATTTTGGAAGTATGCAGGCCGTGCCCCATCTTGGTGAGTTAAACTCTGGCCTTACAACTGAGGAATAACCTTGAAGTACGGAAAAACCTAAGACTAAATCACACAATCAAATTATGTAACACTTACCGCCTTTCTACTCAAATGTACTGCACACACGCGCCTAAATGGTATGTTATATGTACACTGAACAAGTTGCTCCTAGTTAGGGTTCGGGGAAGGTTGAGATACAAAATGTTTGGAACTGAATTCTATCATACATTCCCAGCATGTAACCTGCTGTGCTTTGTGAATGTGAACCGGACATTTTTCTTTGGAACGGAATATTTGAAATTTTTAGTTTAATTTCGACCATTTACAAGATAGATTTATTCAGTTGTTTCATTTGTGTGAAATAAATATCAAACTGTGATTTAATACGTCCAGCTGTGAATAAGTGTGAGAGATATGATGTTTGGTGACGAAAAATTACAGGTAACATTCTGGGGAACCAACCTACCCGGTAATGCAGCGTGCTGCTGTTACCACCCAGTTCGCACTTATGATGGAGCCACCGCATATGTGTGATCCCCCAAATCTCAACGACACCTGAAATTCAAATTTCCATTATCACTGAACAGAAATGCACTTAATGACTTCATTTATCTAACTATTTCACCAAATCAGTTATTACAATTGTAAAGCGTGTTCTCCAAACATCATCAAAACAAAAGTCGCCTATTAAAGGGATGATTTTAATTTAAATATTATGTCAACATGTATCTGATTATCAGTCTTTATTGAGAAATTGCTAGAGGATGGTGACTAGAACGAAAAGAGATCACTGAAACGTACAGTTTAATATTTTTCGTCGAAACAAATAATTAGCCTTTCTATTCTATCAGTTATATATAATATTTCTGTTTGGCATAATATCATGTTCTTTTGTTACTAATTCCTACTAATTATAGAACAAATCCTGTTGCTTAGAATGTGAACAGTGTAATTAATAATTTAATTCAAAAATTTACATATTGAATAGTTTCTCTGGATAAATAATAATATCATGATTTACAGGAAGAAAAAGACGAACGTAGTTCGGTTTGGTGAATGGGGAGGCCGGTATTGTGTTTATTACGAACAATTCAGCAATATTTATATAGCCGTGACACGTGTAATCCATTACATGTGGAGAGGATATACGTTTTAATTTTATTAAATATTTTTAGATCATTCTTTCATTCCTTTGTATTTCAGCTGTATTCAAATTATAATTTTACATAACTCTTTTACTAGCACCGACCTCATTTATCCACATATTTAGCTTGCCCAGCAAAGAAACATGCATGAATATATTTGGTTTCTCCTTCTACAGGAAATTGATGTTATTCATTTGTTTGCTGTTAAACAATTCGAAGTAACAAGCCTATGTGAAATGAAACTACGATGCAGTTGATGAAGCAACAAATAACACTACAGAATCACCAGTTTTCTTCTGTTCAGTCAACGATACCTCCGCTGCTGCACAAAGCTAGAGCAATGTTTTTCTAATTTTTAATATGTGTTTACGCCTAAAATTTTGTCATTACAAACACAGGCGGTCTGTTTTCTTCAAAAACTTCAAAGTATCTTCAGACCGAACAACAATTTTATGGCCGTACCTGCCACGGGTGATCATCAATTGTTGTTGCCATCCCACCAACAATGCGTCCATCTAGCCTCGGCTTAGCAGTTTCGAGAGGAACGCCTGAATTTTAACAAACATTTTCATTACAAACTACATATTTCACGTAACGTCTATACACATATAAAGACCTTAAAAGATTTGATCCTTTTTTGTTTTTTGTGTATTTTCAGTTTCCTTGCAGCGTTTTAAAACCCCCTACATTTCTTCGGAAAATGGCATACTTGTTAGAACCATCTAAGAAAAACGAAAGTATTAGGCTGATCTCATTATTTCTGTGGTCTACTGATACATCATTTATTTAAATTAACTTTATAATGTCACAATTAACTACATTTATTAACTCTTTTCTTATACAGTTACATATATTTCCAGAAAATCTCTTTTGTTGTGACGATGCGAACTGTGTTTTTGTGGCTCAGCATGTTGATCAGTAATTTGTTGTAGTGAAGAGGATACTGGAATATTGCTTTGTCAAAAACAAAAGGGAATGTTCTGACGCAATTGAGCACTTGTGAAATTCTTATAAATGTCTGCGTCATGTATTTAATTTCCTCTTACCCAGTTATACTGTAGCTAATTCCCATATTTAAGTACATATAATCATATGGTTTTGCTGGAAAAATTTAAGGAAATTCCACTTAGAAGAAAAATAAATAACTGGATGGATATTGCTTTATTTGATCTTTAAATTCGAGTGGGAGGAAGTGAAAATAATTGGTCTGGCTCAGGAAGGAGACAATTTGTGAAGCTTTGTGAACCCTGTAATGAATATTTTGGTTCCAAAAATGGGGGAATTTTTTGACTAAATGAGAAAGGAAGATTTCTCCGCTCTCTGCTCTACATTACTCAGTCCATAAATACATATATCGATCCTGTATGTCCGGACCGTCTAATATTACGTTACTGTAGCTGTAACACTTACCTGCTGCA